>ENA-ORNG01001296-ORNG01001296.1-human-gut-metagenome-genome-assembly--contig:-NODE-1296-length-18524-cov-6.224322_pt1 | contig 18524 bp, 16 predicted proteins | sample MGYA00242113_ERZ509018 | MGnify/ENA primary metagenome ERZ509018 (study PRJEB26280, sample SAMEA2338711) | human gut metagenome | biome: human gut; feature: human-associated habitat; material: faeces... | reverse complement strand
AAAGAAACAGCATTTCCATCTTGAGCCTCCCAGAGGGCTTCTCAACGACCCCAACGGGCTGTCATATTTTAACGGAAATTTTCCATTACATATTTATATAGGAGGAATTTTGGAAAAGCAGCAGAATTATCCGGCTTGGGAACGTCCGGCATTTTTAATTGCCATAACAATGATAGGCGGATACATGAACGCATATACATATATGACAAGAGATGGGATACTGGCGAACATGCATACGGCGAACATGTCTCATCTGGGCATAAGCCTTGCCCTTGGTGACTGGGCAGGTGCGCTTTTGTATTTTTTGCCTGTGCTTGCCTGTATTTCAGGGGCCGTATTCAGCCAGTGGCTGAAAAAGCTGGTGAGCACTGCCGGCAAAAAAGGCGACTGGAGAAAAAAGGCACTGGTGCTTGAAGCCGCCATGCTGTTTGCTGTAGGTTTTGTTCCGGCAGGGACAGCTAATATAGCTGTAACGGTATTCATTTCATTTGTCATGGGGTTTCAGCTCTGTTTGTTCAGAACCTGTATGGGGGTTGCTCATAATACGACCATATGTACAGGCAACATAAGAAATGTGGGCCAGAAACTGTATGGATTCCTGACAACAAGGGACAGCAGATCTTTTAAAACATTTTTTATCTTCTTTATCCTTACTTTTTCTTTTATGATCGGAGCAGTTCCCGGAACTCTTATCTCCATATGGCTTTCGGAAAGGGCCGTATGGGTATGCAGTACGGCCCTTTTGCTGCAGGCCATGTGGATGGGTTCGTGGGAAAAAAGAAAATCATCTGTGCAAAATCTTAACTTTTAGCAAGTCAATAAAGAAACATATCAATTTAATTGTTGATTTATCATAATCAAGTGTTAAAATGAAAACAAAGAACGGACAGAAAAAAATAGAATCCACTGTTTTTAAATATTTTGGGGCAGCAGGAGGAATAGATGGATCGTACCTACGACGAAAAGAATCTGCTATATTTTTGTAAAAGAGCTAGTTCATCGGTTTTTCTGCTGGCTATTTTGGCTTTTCTTATGTGGAGTGTGGGATTCAGCAGAGAAGAAGGCGGCTGGATCTGGATGGTCATAGCGGTGATATTTGCGGCGATGGCTGTATGGACTCTCCTTAAGCCGAATTTTATCAAGGTAGACGGAAAGTATATAGATGAATCGGCAGATAAGCTGATGCAGAGGACGCAGCTTCTCAAAAACGCTCTGGAAGCACTGAACCTGGACGAAGAAGACCTTGAAAACCTTGAATCCATGGTGATCACAGGGTATACGGTATCGCCGATCAAAACTGAACCTCTTTTCCGCTGGGACGAGGAAGACCAGACCGCAAGGTCATCCAACTATCAGATGACCCTTTTTCTGCTCGATGAGACCATAATGTTTACATATACCCAGGTGCATTCGCTGGTTGATTCAGAGTACGCCGACGGAAGTCATATATGGAGGTACGCAGCCATAACCGACTGCCAGCTCAGCAAAGTAGTACGCAGATGTGTTATCAACCCGCGCAAGCAAGAGGAAAAAACAGAAGCAAGATTCAACGAGATGACCATAACAGGTGAAAACGGAGAACGCTATATCTACGCTTTCACCGAAGACCAGAGGGAAAACGCCGAACTCCTTCAGGATGTGATATTGGAAAGAGCCGCAAAACGGGCGAGGATGAGAAAGGCTAATATTAAAAAGAGCGGCGACATACATATCAGCGAGGATGTTAAAGCCTTGCTCAGCAAACAGGAAAAAAAATCAGTTGATATAGGGATCATAGGGGACGATTTAAAGGATTTGTAGATTCTGATCCAGTTAGTGACTGGACAGCGGATTTCAGCCGGATTTCCTGAGAAAGGCAGAAAGCCGCCGACAGTTTCTAAAATATTAGAAAAAGGAGAGAAAAAATGGAAGCTAATACAGGTGGAACGATCAAAAAGAAAAAGATAGCATTCCCTAAGCCTTTTGCTGTAATGATGATTCTTGCACTAATTTTCTCGATTCTGTAATATGTTATTCCTTCTTCGTCATATCAGATGACTACGATCGAATACGAAGCAGCAGACGGCTCCATGGCTACCCGTGAAGTAATCGATCCTGATACTTGGGCCCTGATGGAAGAAGATCATGCGGTATCATTTATGGAATATATCACTTCGTTCATCAGAGGTATGGAAGCAGTTCCGGACATCATGTTCTGTATCTTCCTCTCAACGGCATCATTCTACATCGTAAATGAAACAGGAGCCATAGTAGCAGGTGTGGGCAGGCTCATAATCAAGCTGGGCAACAAGAAGTTCCTCATCATCCCGATCATTGCGTCCATATTTGCTATACTGGGATCCACAGTAGGAACATATGAAGAATTGCTTTGCTTCATACCTATCCTTGCACCGATCTTCATCGGCGCCGGATACGACTCACTTATCACCATAGGAGTTGTAATGTGCGCCGGAGCTGCCGGTTTCGCCGGAGCTACAACCAACGCCTTCACTCTGGGCGTAGCTCAGGGAATCGCCGGACTGCCGATCTTCTCAGGAATGCAGTTCCATATCGTTGGACTGGTAGTATTTATTGTAACTATCGACGCTATCCTGATCTACTATGCCAAGAGACTGGAAAAAGATCAGACCAGATCCCTCATGTATGAACAGGATAAGATCTTTGCTCAGAACAATGCGGTTGACTTCTCAAGTCTGCCGGAATTCAACACCACTCGTAAGCTGATACTGCTGGTAGTACTGCTGACTATCGTTGTAGTAATGTACGGCGTTCTCACTTATGGCTGGTACTTTGAGCAGCTGGCAGGCGTATTCCTGCTGATGGGCTTCATCGTAACCATCATCTTCAAGAAAGGCATTGCCATCAACTGGTTCTGCGATCAGCTGGTAGCAGGTATGAAGGACATCCTGGTAGGCGCCATGATGGTAGGTTTCGCAAGAAGTATCCTGGTAGTAATGGAAGACGCTCAGATGATCCACACTATCCTCCACGCAGCAGTAAGCGTACTGGAAAAACTTCCGGATGTAATGGCTGTAGTAGGACAGTATGTAACTCAGATCATCATCAGCTACATAATCCCGTCCGGTTCCGGTCAGGCTTCATCAACTATTCCTTTGATGGCGCCTCTTGCAGACCTGACAGGACTGACCAGACAGACGGCTGTCGAGGTATATATCATATCCGACGCCCTGTCAAATCCGTTCACGCCAACTTCAGGAAACATCCACGCCGGACTTGCCATGGCAGGTATCCCGTATGCAACATGGGTAAAATTCTGGTGGAAGTTCCTGGCAATAGAGTATGTGGTAGGACTGGGCCTGGTAATCGCATCCGATGTGATGGCCATTGGACCGTTCTAAACAGCTTGAACACAGCAGTGAAAATATATATAATGGTGAGGATACCTGTTATCCTCACCATTATATGTAAGAGGAGGAAAAGCAAGCTTGCCTGCCAATAAAGAAATAAAAAGAAATGCTTTGAAAGCTCTTAAAATGAGCAGGACAGACACTATCAACCTGTCCATCATAACAATCTGTCTCGGAGGCGTAAGCCTTTTTGCCTTTACATGTACCGAGGGTATAATAGTGGCACTGTCAGGGGTGCTGCGAAGCGGATCGGTATCGGGTAACCTTGGGACGGTGCTGTGGTGGACTTATATGATCTTTGCTTTATATCTGCTCTTGTCTATATTGGTCGGAAGCTTTGTGGAGCTGGGATATGACAGATGGCTGCTATTGTGGCTCAAGGGTAAGCGCCCGGGAAACGATGTGCTGTTTGGATTTAAAAAATACTGGTTTAACTCTGTTTTGCTGAGACTGTATATGGCAATGAAATCCATACTATGGATGGCATTGCTGTTTGTACCGGGGATCGTCGCTGTGGTAAACTATGCGCTGGCGCCATATGTAATAGCACAGTTTCCCCATGTAAAGCCGCCTGATGCGGTAAAGATCAGCAAAGTGCTTATGAAAGGATACAAAGTCAAACTGGTATTGCTCGTGTTAAGTTTTCTTGACGAGATCCTGCTGAGCTTTTTGGCCTTAGGTCTGCCTCTGTTTTATGTTATACCGAGGATAAAGATTACAGTTGCGGAATTTTACAGAGAGAGGATCGCTCTCCATGATGAGCAGGTGCGCCAGATCGCCAGACAGGCGGGCAGCAGATAAGACCAGACAGAAATCATATATTTTCAGGTGGAGTTATTATGTCGATCATTAACTTTGATTTCATGAATTTTATCTTGAATCCCTTTATCCTGCTGTTTATAACAGCGGGGTTAGGTCTGCTTTTCGGCAAGATACAGTTCGGGAAATTTAATTTCGGATCATCAGGAGCCCTGTTTGTAGGACTTCTGGTAGGCTGGGGAGCATATACCCTGGCACAGAGGATCTATGAAACAGGAGACGAGAATGCAGCCGGTATGAGTGCGGCCACTCAGATAATGGAGTCCAACGGAGGCAATGTTATCAACACGCTGTTCTTTTCCGCTTCCCTGATAATATTTGTGGCCACGGTGGGCCTTTTGGCTGCCAAGGATCTCAAGGCTATCATAAAGAAATACGGACCTAAATTTATTATCCTGGGATTCCTTATCACCCTTGTGGGCGCAGGAGGAACATATCTGAGCACGGCAATAGTAAAAGATACCAACCCTTTTGCCGTTACCGGAGTATACACAGGAGCCATGACCAGTTCTCCCGGACTTGCCGCCAGCTTGGAAGCAGCAGAAGACAGAGCGGACGATATGGCGCAGAACTATCCGCAGCTTAGCCAGGAAGAAAAAGAAGTAGTCGTTTCAGTTCTTAAGACGGACAGCAAATACGCCGATCTTGACGCCGGCGAACTGACTGAACTGACCGCCCAGCAGCAGACCGACTTTGTCAATTCAGCTGTCAGCCAGGTGGGGATAGGATCGGCGGTAGCATATCCGTTCGGGGTGATCATCGTCATCCTTGCTGTCAATTTCCTGAATGTGATATTCAAGTTCGACCTGGATGAGGAAAAACGCAGATATAAGATAGAGATAGAAGAAGCGCGGAGCGTATCAGGCATACGGGAGATACCTACCACAGATTTCAGCATAGCCTCTTTTGTGCTGGTGTGTCTTGTGGGATATCTGATCGGCTCCATAAAGATATACATGGGGCCTCTGGGCTATGTCAGCCTTGAATCCACAGGCGGCGTGCTGATCGGTTCCCTGCTTCTGGGTTACATAGGAAAGATTGGACCGATCTCCTTCAGGATGGATCCAAAAACCCTTGTAATGCTCAGGGAATTCGGACTTACTTTCTTCCTGTCTATCGTAGGGCTAAACTATGGATACGGAGCCATAGACGCCGTTATCCACTCGGGCATAGTCCTTGCCCTTGAGAGTCTGATAGTAGGAGCTATAGCCATCATGGCGGGATTTATCGTAGGGCGTTATGTTTTCAAGCTCAACTGGATCGTGTTGTCAGGAGCCATATGCGGCGGCATGACGTCGACCCCTGGCCTTGGAGCTGCCACGGACGCCTGCGGCAGCGACGATCCTGCATCCGGATATGGCGCGACTTATCCGTTTGCTCTTTTCGGCATGGTGGTATTTACTATAGTGCTGATGAAATTGCCGTTGCTTTAGTCCGGACCGGCATACGCCGGGACGGTTTAAGAAAAATACCTTATTTCTAAATATTAAAGGAAAGGAGACGCGCGACAAACAATTCGCGCAGTAGGTAAAATGAGTAAATTTGATCTGGACAAATATCTAAAAGATTTGGAAGAACTGGTTAACCACGAAAGCTTTACTCACGATTTTGAAAATCTGAACAAAACGGCAGATTACCTGGTAAAGAAATACAAAGACGCAGGTCTTTATGTAGATGTTGAATATCAGGGAGAAGAAAAACTGGCCCACATAGTGGCTTCAACCGTAGATCCTAAGGAAGTGGCCGGAGAAGAAAAACCGTATGACATCATGTTCATAGGCCATTACGACACCGTATTTGACACAGGCACAGTAGCCAAGCGTCCTTTCTCCATCGACGGCGACAAGGCCAAAGGACCAGGCGTAGCAGACATGAAAGCCGGAGACCTGCTGGCATTTTATCTGACGCTGGAGCTCAGAGAAAGATATCCTGACGCAAGGATCCTTATCGTTAATAACGGAGACGAAGAAGGCGGTTCATATATTTCGGGCGAATCTCTTACCGAAATTTCAAAGAAAGTAAAATACGCTTTTGACATGGAATCTGGCCGTCTTAATCACAGGTTCGTTAAGACCCGTAAGGGCGTTGGCGAGATCAAGATCAAATTCAAGGGCCGTCCGTCCCATGCGGGCATTGCTCCTGAAAAAGGCGCCAATGCTGTCGAAGAAGCAGCCAACTGGGTTCTTGCCCTGCATAAGCTGAACAAGCCTGAAAAGGGTGTTACAGTAAATGTTGATGTTATCAACGGCGGCGTTCTTGCAAATGTTATCGCAGAGGACTGCGAGATAATCTTTGACGACAGATTCCTTACTCTTGAGGACAGAGATGAGATCGAGGAAGGCGTTCGTTACCTGATGGATCATCCGTTCAACCCGGAAGTTAAGAACGAATTCATCAAGCTCAGCGAATTCCCGCCTATGGTAATGATACCTGAAACTCAGAAAATGATAGATATAATGAATGAAGAAGCTGAAAAGCTCGGTCTGGACATAGGGTTCATAGATGTTGCAGGAGCTTCCGACGCAAGCCTTGTATCCCTTGCCGGCACCCCTATAATCGACGCATGCGGACCTTGCGGAGAATTCTTCCATACGGATGACGAATATCTGCTGATCCACACCATCGAGGAAAGATACGATGTGCTGCTGGCCAGCATCGAAAGACTTTTAGGCAAGAAATAAGTTTCCAGCATGATACATAAAGAAGAGGGCGTCCCCCATGAGATCTGTGAAACTCAGGGGGACGCCCTCTTTGCCTGGAAGTGTTTTTCAGGGTATCTTGATCTAATTGTCGTTTTTGAGCTCTCCGTCTACTATCATCCTGGCGATGATCTCAGCGCAGAAAGCCACAGCGGTAGCGCAGTGGAATGTCCCCTGATGGTCGTTATAGCCCTTTAAGCCTTCGGGAGTTTTCCAGTCGTAGACATCGCCCATCCTCTGCCTCATCACATCGGCACAGAGGACACCGTCATATTCCTTGTTGAACTTGTCAACAACTTCCCTGATCTTTGCATGGCAGTGGCCATACTTTCCGCCCAGGTCGTCGATAGGCCGCCCTTCGCATAGGCTGATGGCCCATGCCGCAGCGTTGAGAGCGCCGCAGGTTCCCATGAGGGAGCAGCCTGTGCCGCCTGCGATACCGAAAGAAGCTTTGAGCATGTCTTTGGTAATACCAAAATCAGGGAAAGCGCAGTACAGACCATATAAACAGCTCTGTATGCAATTGCCGTAGTCGGTTTCGGTCTGGAAACCAACATCCATAGCTTTTTTGACCAGTGCATCTTTTTCTTCCTGAGATAATTTCGTATAATCTTTCATAGCTGACTCCTTCCTTTTGCCTAGTATGATGGTTATCATAATTTTAAGGTCTAAACCCGCTAAAAACAAGAGAAAACCGCAAAAAAGCAAGATAGTTAGCAAATGGATAAATTGAAATAACTGACTCCCCATGGTAATATAAACTCGTATAAATATGTATTTAGCAGAGAGGAGAAATATATATGAAAGTTGTAGTGGTAGGAGGAGTTGCCGGCGGAGCTTCTGCAGCCGCAAGGGTCCGCAGGCTTGACGCAAAGGCAGAGATCAAGGTGTTTGAAAAAGGTCAGTATGTATCCTTTTCCAACTGTTCCCTCCCGTATTATCTCAGCAGCGTGGTTGAGGACAGCGAAGACCTGATAATGATGGATCCGGAGGAATTCAAGACAAAGCATGACATTGATGTAGCCACCCTCAGCGAGGTGACCGACATAGACCGGGAAAACAAGACGGTCACCGTGAAAGACCTCAGGACCGGCGAAAGCTACAGCGAGGCTTACGACAAGCTCATCCTGTCGCCGGGCGCATCCCCTATCCTGCCCAAGAGCATCAGAGGGATAGACAGTAAGAATGTGTTCACGGTCCGCAATGTGGGCGATGTGGTAGGCCTCAAGAACAGGATAAACATGGACGGAGCCGAAAACATCGTGGTAGTCGGCGGCGGATTCATAGGTCTTGAGGTGGCGGAAAACCTCATCGAGGCAGGCAAAAAGGTCACCCTCATCGAAGGAACGGATCAGATCATGGCCCCTGTGGACTATGACATGGCCCAGATCCTCCACAAGGAAATGGACGACCACGGTGTGACCCTTTATCTGTCAGCCACGGTCACTGCCATCGAAGACGACAAGGTCATCGCTGAAAAAGACGGGAAAGAGCTCCAGGTCCCAGCCGACGCAGTGGTGATGGCCATAGGCGTTGCGCCTGAGACTCAGCTTGCCCAGAAAGCGGGCCTTGAGATAGGACAGACCAGAGGAATAAAGGTAGATCACAATTACCAGACATCGGACCCTGATATTTACGCCGTAGGCGATGTGATAGAATCTTTTAACAAGCTGACCAAAGCTCCGGGACGCCTTGCTCTGGCAGGCCCTGCCCAGAGACAGGCAAGAGCCGCTGCAGATCATATCATACTGGGCAAGGACAACGAGGACTTCGGCTTCATCGGGTCTTCTGTTATCAAACTGTTCGGACTCAACGCAGCGAGCACCGGTTTAAACGAAAAGACGGCCAGGACAGCCGGCATGGACTTTGATTCCGTGCTGATCTTCCCTAACGACAAGGTCTCCCTCATGCCGGGAGCAAGATACATGGCCTTCAAGCTTGTTTTCAGCGTTCCTGACGGAAAGATACTGGGAGCTCAGGCCATCGGGGCCGGAGATGTGGACAAGAGGATAGATGTGATCGCTGCCATGATAACCATGGGCGCCGGCCTGGAGGACCTTAAAGATCTGGAACTGTGCTATGCCCCTCCTTTCTCGACTGCAAAGGATGTGGTCAACATGGCTGCCATGGTTGCCCTCAATATACTCAGCAAGAGATTCCGCCAGGTCCATGTGGATCAGGTAAGAGGTCTGGTGGAAAGCGGCGCTTATATACTGGATGTGAGAGAGGAAGGCGAGCTCAAGAGAGGCCGTATCAAAGGTTCCCACAACATACCTCTCAGCCGGCTGAGAGAGCGCATGAACGAGATACCAAAAGATGTGCCTGTATATGTTCACTGCCGCTCAAGCCAGAGATCCTACTATGCCGTATGCTGCCTGCAGGGGTATGGATATGACAATGTGGTGAACATCAGCGGCTCTTTCCTTGGGATCTGCCTGTACGAATATTTCAACGACAAGACCACGGGCAGAGAACCTATCGTGACGGATTATAATTTTAGATAAAAAGACGGATCATATGGGAGCAGGGATCGCTCAGAGCCCTGCTCCCCATTTGTGATAAAGCGCCATAAAAAATCAAGGCAGAAACCTATCCTGTTCTACCTTGATCTTATTTGTAAACCAGTAAATGACACCTGAGAGAATGAGTAAAATGACATAATTAACAAATGTAACTTTTATCACAATGCCTAATCCATAGTTTATAGTTGGGAAATAGATATAATACGGCAGCCAGGTATTATCATCGACAGCAAGCCCAAAGCCCGCAAAAAGATTGGTAAAAATTGCAATAAAAGAAATGACAAAGGTTCTTGCCTTGAAAATATTATTTTTTTTGATTATATAGAAAAAGATGGCATAAAAAGTAAATGTGTACCCACCGTATATAAAAAATAAATAAAGAAGAAAATTGTCCCCGAATAGCAGCGACGGTTCTTTTTCTCCGGCTGCAATAGCCTGCTCAGATAAAACATCCCCTACGCCAAAAAGATAGTTTATCACCAGCCCGCACAAGATATATACAGCGGAACCTATGATCAAGGTCTTATAGCTTATATCCTTTTTCATGGCAGTTCTCCCCCCCTGACGCTGATTTCTCATTGCCCGCAGACCCCATGCCCTATGCGCCTCGTCTGCCGGCCTCCGCCCGCAGGGCCGCCTGCCCCGGGCGATCATTTTATCAGCAGTCCGCCTACCAGCAGATAGTATTGGGGGATGGACTTGCCGTCGGACCAGAGGATGTCGAAGCCGAAGCAGTCCGGCACCATCTTCACAGCCAGCATGCCCAGGGATTCCAGCGCATAGCGCATGGAATCCGTATGAACGCAAGGCCTGCCGACAAGACGGGCACATTTTTTACACAGATTACATTCCTGAGCGGCCAGGGACATGCTGCCCGGCCAGGTCGCTTCAAGGGCAAGCATTTCGGCGTCATATTTTTTCTTTTCGTCAAAGAGCCGTTGCTGGGCTTCTTCAACTGTAGCGCAGCCTTCGTTGGAAATCCGGTCCACTATGAGCCGGAGCGCCGAAAACTGTTTCCAATATTCCAGCGGATCAAAGTCAAAACCGGGGCATGACCAGGTGCCCTCAAAGCCGGAACACTGGGAGCATTTGCCGAAAGTGGTGTCAAAATCATAGTATTTTTTTATCATTTCCTCCATAGGGAGATAAGCTTCAAATCGTTCTTTTTTATACATCCTGTTACGTTCCTTCCATGGGTGATATGACAGCCAGCTGTATGTCAGCCCCCTGCAGAGCCATGCTCAGGTGAAAACCGTCAGAGACCTCTTCCTGATAGATGTCCAGCAGAGGATTGGTCGGAAAAAGATCGCTGAAATCGTGCCAGAACCTGCTGTCATCTGAGAAGCTCAGGGCAGAATAATAGGAGAAGATATTATTGGACTGATGGAGGCCGTATTTCATCACAGAATATGTTCCCGGCGGAATATCGATATTGAACAGGAAATCGGCTTCATCATTGAAATTGTCCAGTATGCTCTTTGCCTGATAGATAGAGGCGCTGCTCTTGCACATATTGTATATCTCATCGTTGTAATTGTATGTTATGACAAAATAACGAGGAGAGTTCTCATCTGCCCTTATCACACAGTAGTATTTATCATGGGCAACTATATGTCCCCTGAGCCGTGACAGGAGCAGATAGGCATAATATGACGGCTTTTTGATCCCATTGTGGGTGATGACGCCCGACTGGCCGTAGAGAAGCCGCCTGCCTCCATCACCATGGTCGCGCAGCCTCATGGAAATTTCTGTATCTCCTGACAAAATGGTTTCATCCAGTATATTGATAGGTTTTGCTATGCTGTCATTTCCGTATGAGATCACCTGTCTGGCATCGCCGCTGAGAGGGCTTCTTATTACATAATACCCTGTATCACGCAGGCATGAATACAAAGCGGAAACATCCTCGTCCCTGTCGGATTCTGAATTGAGCAGGCTGATCTTAGCCGGCTTGAGCTGATCCAGAAGGTGGATCAATCCGGCGCCCAGAGCCCTGTAATCTTCAGTTGTGATCTGAATTTCCAGAGTATGGTAAAAAGGCTTCAATGGCTCAGGATCCCTGTCTTTTTCATTGACATCTATTTCCAGGCTCAGTCTGGATATGGATGCGTTGCTGTCCTGGGAGTTTAGTGCAGACAAGGTATTCTTTATCAGATAAATCGCCTGGCTTGGCTGTATCAGTGCGATCTTCTCCGGATGGGTCTCGCTTTTTACAAGAGTCTGGTAATGGGCCCTGTGGTCCTCTGGAGTGCGTTTGAACCACTTCATAAAGTATTTTTCATAGTAGGCTGTGGTGGAAAAGCCAACTTCTTTGGCGATCTGACTGATCTTTTTGTTGGTATCCAAAAGGAGGATCTCAGATCGTTCTGCCCTTGCGAAACAAAGGAATTCCCTGAAATTTTTGCCGGTACAGTTCTTGATTATGTGAGATACATAGAACATGCTCAGATGTTCCATGCTGGCAAGTTCTTCCAGCCGGATCTTTTCTGAATAATTCTGATAGATGTAGTTGATTATCCTGCTTATACGGTCAATGGAGATCTGGTCGACACTTTCCATATTTATGGCCATATCTCCCTCAAAGGCAAACAGGTTGAAATACCTGTCCAGGCAGTCTATCACCTCTTTCATGAGGCGGATGCATTCATTTTTGTAATTAAAACTCCTGATATTGTACTGGAGTATGATCTGCAAAAGCATTTCCCGCAAAGTGTCAAGCCTTGAATTGGTGGCTTTTTTGGAATAAGTCCTGTAGCAGGCCTTGCCGAGATTAGGAAAATACTGGGAAAAATATCGTGTGCTGATCTGTATGAGGGCAACGATATTCTCTTCGTCATCGACAGACTGCATACTGTGGACCTCGTGACCGGCGTTAACGAAAATATCGCCTTCATGGAGGGTATATACGCAGTATCCGTTTTTCAGATCTATCTTGCCTTTGAGCACATAAAGAAATTCAATGTCCTGATGAAAATGGATAGGATATTCTTCTATCGACGCTATGGTGATATTGATAGGAAAATCATCCTGATAAGAAAGTTTTTCAAACAGCATGCTGCAACCTCCTTCCCTGTTTCTGCTTGTAATCCTATTATATTATATTTCAGGTGAAAATAAAAGGACGGCCTTGATTTTTAATATATTGAACAATCAAATCGTGTTTCATAGCAAACAAATTATTGCTTTAAAAGCCTTTGAGACCTAAAATAATCACAGAAAATAAATTGATAAGTATCTGACATTTCAGGAGGAGGATAATAAGATGAGCGATAGAAAAGTTTGCGTAGTTACCGGTGCAGCAGGAGGCGTTGGTATCGAAGTAGTTAAAAAGTTTTATGCCAAAGATCATGATGTTGTCATGCTTGATATTGCCATAGACAAGATGAAGCAGGTCATCAGCGACAACAACATGGATGCGGACAGAGTTTCATGCTATGCTCTTGACATTTCCGACGAGGATCAGGTAAAGGACACCATCGCCAAGATCAAAGAAAAGAACGGCCGCATAGACGCGCTGATCAACACTGCCGGTATCGTAGGAAAATATAACCTTACGGCAGATTATACATTTGAAAACTTCAAGAAGATCTATTCTGTCAATGTATTCGGAACTTTCCTGATGATGCACTATACATTGCCTATAATGGTTGAACAGAACTACGGCAGGATAGTGAACTTCGGTTCTGTATCGGGTATGACCGGATACACCTTTGAGATCGGCTACGGCTCCAGCAAATGGGCTGTTATCGGAATGACCAAGAATGTTGCCAACGAATATGGCCAGTACAACATCCACGCCAATTCGGTGTCACCGGGATGGGTAGACACGCCGATGTTCTGGAACACTCTTGAAGATTACAAGAACTTTGATGACTCAGAAGTAAATCTCGGACCTCTTGGCCGTCCGTCAAGGCCTGATGAGATCGCAGATGTGGTATATTATCTGTGCACAGATGAAGCCTTCATCATCAACGGCTCCAATGTTCTTGCCGACGGCGGAAAGATGCTCGGCTGATAATTTCAGGGATAGGAGGATATGTGAGATATGAATGAAAGAGTACAGAGAATGAGAGACAGGCTCTGGGACACCAGACCATGCATAACTGCTGAAAGGCTGGTCCTGGATACAGAAGCCTATAAAAAATTTGCGGGAGATGCTGTTCCTATCTTCCGCGCCAAGGTTATAAAATATATAATGGAACACATGACCACGCTGATAATGGATGATGAGCTGATCGTAGGCACTGCCAACGACAAGTACAGAGGGGCCAACCTGCATCCCGAGTTCCAGTCCAGCTCATGGTACATCAGCGATATAGATGATTTTCCGGTAAGATCAAAGGACCCTTATGATGTTGCGCCTGAGGACAGGGAAAAGATCCTGGAGACATTGCCGTACTGGGAAGGCAAATCAATGGAAGACCTGTCAAAGACCCTTCTGCCTGAACACATCAGGGAGTGCATGAAAGATGACATCATCACCGTAGGTCTTACCAACGGCGTTTGCGGCGAGACTGTAGCTGACCACGAAAAACTGCTGACAGCAGGTCTGAGGGGATACATTGAAGAATGTAAGCAGAACATTGCCAACACCACTGCTCAGTGCAGAGAGGATCAGGAAAAGATCGACTTCTGGCAGGCCTGCATAATCCAGTGCGAAGGCCTTATTGAATACGCCCACAGGATGGCCGATGAAGCCGAAAGACAGGCTGCCGGATGTAAGGACGAAAAGAGAAAGAAAGAACTTCTGACCATCGCCGAAAACTGCCGCGTGGTTCCGGAGAACCCGCCTCAGACTTTCTGGCAGGCACTGCAGCTGCTGTGGTTTGCCCATGTATATTTCCATATCGAAGTATGCACCACTGCATGCAGCTTCGGACGGTTTGACCAGTACATGTGGCCGTATTACAAGAAAGATGTTATCGACGAAAAGAATATAACAAAAGAAGAGGCTCTTGAACTTCTGGAGTGCTTCTACCTGAAGACCTGTGAGGTTTATGAAGTCCGCGACAAATGGTACGCAACTTCTTTCGCCGGTTATCCTATGTGGGAGATCCTCATGGTAGGCGGACAGACCAAGGACGGAAAAGACGCCACCAACGAGCTTTCATATGTATGCCTTGAAGCAGCCAACCAGCTCAAGACAACTCAGCCGGTAATGGCCGTAAGAGTATGGAAAGAGACTCCTCAGGACCTTATCGACAAAGGCTGCATGATGATACAGGATGGCCAGGCTAACCCTGGATTCTTCAACGATGACGCCGCCATCAAGATGGTACTTGGAAAAGGCGCTACCGTGGAAGAAGCAAGAGACTGGAACATCATCGGATGCATACAGCCGGGCCCTGGCGGCGGGACCATTGACGGCTCCCCTGATGCCGGATATGTAAACATGGGCAAGATGATCGAGTTTGTGCTCCACAACGGAGTTGACCCTGAAACAGGCAAGCTCATGGGCCTTCAGACAGGAGATCCGAGAGATTTCAAAAATATAGAAGAATTTAAGGACGCTCTCAAGGCTCAGATCCTGCACCACTACAAGCTGGTAGCAGAAGGCTACAAGATCATGCAGAGCGCGCACATGACCAGATACCCTGTCATCTTTGCTTCGATGGTGACCAAGGGCTGCGTTGAGAGCGGCAAGTCCGTACAGGACGGCGGAGCCAAGTATTCTACCTGCGGAATGTATATAACAGGCGCAGCAAATCTTGCAGACTCCATCGCTGCCGTTGAAAAGTGCGTATTCGAGGACAAAGATGTTACTATGGATGAACTGATCAAGGCCCTCGACACCAACTTTGAAGGCAACGAAAGACTTCGTCAGCTCCTGCTCAACAAACCGGAAAAATTCGGAAACGACTGCGAGCATGTTGACAGCATATATAAAGAAATGATGCACTTCATTGCTGATAATGTACAGCAGTGGCCTGACGCCAGAGGCGGAAGCTTCTCCTTCAATGTACATTCTCAGACTGTAAATGTATCCCACGGTATGGTATGCGGAGCCACTCCGGATGGCAGAAAGGCCGGCGAGCCATTGTGCGACAACGCTTCCCCGATGATGGGAAGGGATGTCAACGGCCCTACATCCACAGTCAAATCCGTAGCAGCCATGGGTCAGGACGCTTTCCATGACGGAGCCCTGTTCAATCTCCGCTTTGACCCTAAGGGCGTAGAAGGCGAGAAAGGTCTCCAGAGGATAGAGGGAGTCATCAAGACTTACTTCGACCATGGCGGAGAGCATATCCAGATCAATGTTGTGGATACCGACACGCTTAAAGATGCCCAGGTAAATCCTGAAAAGCATAAGGGCCTGATGGTCCGTGTTGCCGGATATATGGCATACTTTACAGAACTGGACAAGAGCGCTCAGGATGTTATAATCAACAGAACGGCGCACTATGAGAATCAGTAAGGCCGGCAGTATCAAAGGCGCAGCCGGCGCATAAGGAGCAACAAGTGAACAACAGACCATTAACAGCGTTAGTGGGCGCCATACAAAAGTTCAGCACAGAGGACGGCCCGGGAATAAGAACGACAGTTTTTCTCAAGGGCTGTCCTCTCAATTGTAAATGGTGCCATAACCCCGAATTGATATCTTTCCACCAGCAGGTGATAGAGATGCCCAATAGCTGCATAAAGTGCGGATATTGCCTTTCCCACTGCCCTAAAAGTGCCATATATGTGGGAGAGGATACAAGGATACATATCAACAGGGACATATGCGACAACTGTCTGGAGTGTGTGGATTTTTGCTATGCTCAGAGTCTCCAGGCTGTGGCAAGAGAAATGACTCCTGAGCAGGTGATGAAAGAAGTCATCCAGGATAAAGGCTTTTATGACAATACCGGAGGAGGAATGACCATAAGCGGCGGAGAGATGCTCAGCCAGGGCATATTTGTACGGCAGCTTGTGGAACTGGCCATGGAGAACGGGATCAATGTCTGCCTGGACACCTCCGGCTTCGGAGACCGGGATCTTTTGCATGATCTGGCCGGGTCGGAAAATGTGACGGATATCCTCTATGACATGAAGTCCATCGACAACGACATCCACAAGGAATACACCGGCCGGAGCAACGAGCTTATTATCGAAAACCTGATGATGCTGGCCCAAGACCCACGGACAAACCCAAAGATACAGATGAGGATGCCTCTGGTCAAAGGTGTCAACGACGGCTGGGACATCATCGAAAAGACTGCTGAGTTCTATAAGGAACATGCCATCAGGAGGGTGACCCTGCTGCCATATCATAATCTTGGAGTATCAAAGATGAGGAATATCGGCGGTGAGCCCGTGGAGTTCGAGCCGCCGTCAGACGAGTATGTGGAAAAGATAAAGGAATACTTTGAAGACGAGGCAGGCATGACTGTGGAGATCCTCGGCAAGGTAAAATAGCAATAAAAAACCGGCAGTCGCCGGTTTTTTTGTGGTTTATTGATAGCTGCAGACTGCCGGATATGTATGCTCCGGACTATTTGAGCATTGCCTCGATCTCTTCTTTCGGGCGAAATCCTACAGAAGTTTTTTCCTCTATGCCGCCCTTAAAGAGGATCAGGGTAGGGATAACAGAAACATTGTAGGCTGTAGCAAGTGCAGGTTCTTCATCCACATTGACTTTGCCAACCTTTACCTTTCCGTCGTATTCCCTGGCTATCTCTTCGAGCACAGGCGCCAGCATGCGGCAAGGGCCGCACCAGCTTGCCCAGAAGTCTACGAGGACCGGGATCTCCGATCCCATTACTTCGTTCTCAAAATTTTCAGTCGTAAGTTTGATCTCTGCCATTTTATTCACCTTCCTTTGTGTGTTTCATCTAAAGTATATGATAAGGCTTTCCGGCCTTAGTAACAATGTCTGGACGGCCTGCCCCCATGCTGCCGGCATCCGGGGTCCGCGTTCCTGCGAGCCGTGTCGGCCGTTACCCGATATAGAAGTCAGCGGCCAGCATTACACAGAACCCGATGATGAGCGCATATGTAGCCCCTCTTTCACTGCCATGGGCGTGGGTTTCCGGTATCATCTCATCGCTGATGACATAAAGCATGGCACCGCCGGCAAATGCCAGGGCAAACGGCAGTATGGCCGATGCCGCCGTCACGGCAAAATAACCGATAAAGGTTCCGACTACCTCGATCAAGCCGGTTATGAGAGCCAGGAAAAACGCCCTGCCCTTCCCTACTCCGGCCGAAAGCATAGGAGAGATGATGACCATGCCCTCCGGAATGTTCTGCAATGCGATGGCGCCGGCAATAGTAAGCGCTTCTGCGACATTTTCGGAGCCGAAGCCGACTCCGGCCGCTATGCCCTCGGGCAGGTTGTGTATGGCGATCGCCGCTACAAAGAGCATTACTTTGCCCAGCTTATCCTTTTGCAGAGCCGGATACGACGGGTCAACCCCGGCCAGCCTGTGGAGATGTGGGACCACCTTGTCCAGCAGGTTAAGGCATATTGCGCCGCAGAAAATCCCTGCAACCGTTATAAATAGTCCGTATCTGCCGCCGAAATCCAGTGAAGGCAGTATCAGCCCGAGAATGGATGCAGAAAGCATTACGCCTGCGGCAAAGGCGAGGACTATATCGCTGAATTTATGAGAAATATGTTTAAAAAGAAACCCTATCAGGGCTCCGACGACGGTTGCACCGCCGACCCCGATGGCTGTCAAAATTACTAACTGCATATCAACCTCATGCTGCGGACAGCCGGTTCCGGCATGTCCTGCGCCCCTGTATGACCGGCAGCGGCCTGCCTGCGCCGGTCCTTTGGACTCTTTGGTGTATATATTTATTGTACCTCAAAATAAAGGGATATAATCGCCGGTTTTTAAAAATGACAGGCGGAGCCGGCGCAGGAGCAGAGCCTGCTGGCTCCTGTTTTTAATTTTAAGATACCTGGATAAAAATAGAAAGTAAATGGACAACCTTGCCCACAGGGTGCGCAGATACGAACAAATCCAGACGAACCACCTGGGATCGCCTGGATTATTTTTGGTATCCCCGGCGGGAATCGAACCCACAACTATGCTTTAGGAGATGGACCCAGTGCATATATTCCCTATCAACGGGGATAAAGAAAATGCAGTTATATCAAGGCTTTTCTCCATGTTCTCTATAAACCT
>ENA-ORNG01001291-ORNG01001291.1-human-gut-metagenome-genome-assembly--contig:-NODE-1291-length-18563-cov-8.780689_pt1 | contig 18563 bp, 14 predicted proteins | sample MGYA00242113_ERZ509018 | MGnify/ENA primary metagenome ERZ509018 (study PRJEB26280, sample SAMEA2338711) | human gut metagenome | biome: human gut; feature: human-associated habitat; material: faeces... | reverse complement strand
GCCCGGCATGTCCGTGCTGGACCTGGGCTGCGGCAGCGGCATCCTCTCCATTGCCGCCCTGCTGCTGGGGGCGGACCGGGCCTACGCCTGCGACATCGACGAGAAGGCGGTGGACGTGGCCTACGAGAACGCCGCCCTCAATGGCGTGGGGAGGGACCGGTACACCGTCCGGGCCGGGGACGTGCTCTCCGACCAGGGTCTCCGCCGGGACATGGGGGGCGGCTGGGACATCGTGGTGGCCAACATCGTGGCCGACGTGATCATCGCCCTGGCCCCGGCGGCCCTGGATCTGATGAAGCCCGGCGGGGTGTTCCTCTGCTCCGGGATCATCGACCAGCGGGCCGATGAGGTCCGTGCGGCCCTGGAGGCCCAGGGCTTCACCATCCGGGAGGCCAACACCTCCGAGGGCTGGTACAGCTTCCTGTGCGGAGGGCCCGGGGAGGCCCAGGCATGAACTACCAGAGGGATTTCACCATCGGCGTGAAGGAGACCCAGGACTTTTCCCGGACTCTGGTCCTGGAGGCCCGGTGGAAGAGCGTGGTGGTCTTCGGCCTCCTGGGGGCCCTGTGCTGCTGGGCGTACCTGATGTGGCTGGACCTGGGGCTGGGGCCGGTGTTTGTTTTGGCGATGATGGCCGGAACCGCTCTGGTGACCGCGGGGGCGATGACGGCGTCCATGCTCCTGGCCAACCGGAGCAAGGCCCGACGGCAGTTCTACGCCGAGCACCGGGACAGCTACCTCCAGCAGGTGGACATCAGCGGCCTGGGCATCCGGGTCACGGTGGGGAAGGACCGGGCCCGGCTGAGCTTCGACAAGCTGATGAAGGTCCGGGAGACCCGGAGGGCCTTCTATCTCTTCCTCTCCGCCAACCAGGCCTGGATCCTGCCCAAGGCCCAGATGGAGGACCCCGCCGGGGAGTCCCGCCAGCTCCGGGCCATCTTCTCCACCTTTCTCGACGCCCGCCGCCTTCGCCTGCGGCGGGACTGACGGAGCAGCCGTATGATATGTGATGTAATATGGAAGGGCGGCGGACCACAGCGGTCCGCCGCCCTCTGTTTGTGTTGTACTTATTCCAGCCCGGCGGCGGCCTGGATGGTCTCCCACAGGGCCATGGCCTCCGGGGTGGTGCTGTCGGAGAGCACCTTCATATAACTCGAGCAGCTCCAGTACCGCTCCACCACCTCGCTGGGCAGGTCCCCGGCGGAGAGGTAGTCTGTGAGAGCAGTCATAGCTGCCTGGCGCTCCGCCTCGGGAGCCTGGGCCAGCGTCTCCAGGAGGGCGGCGGGGTGGCAGTCCATGATCTCCAACAGCTTCTCCCCGCTGAGGTCGGCGTAGGTCAGCAGGCCATGCGCCCGCAGGTCCCGGACCATGTCGGCAAAGAAAGGCTCCGTTCCCGGCATACAGTCGTTTTCCATCCGGGTATACAGGTAGGTCCTGCCGCCATCCCCGTCCAGGAGGAAGTAGAGGTAGTCGCAGCCGGGGTAGCCTGGGCTGACCCACCCGTCCTCAGTGATGTACCGCCCCCCGGCCAGGGCCACGTTGGCCGGCTCCGTGGCGTGCCACTCGTAATTGAACCGCCAGACCTCCAGCTCCAGGTTCCCCGCTGTCAGGGCCCAGGGGCCCTCCACGGACTCGATGTGCCAGTCGTCGTACCCGCCATCTGTGTCGGGCAAATAGTCCATTCCCTGTTCAATGACTTCCGTGGCCACGGCCTTGGCCGCATCCAGCACGTCCGCCGGGGCGCTGACCCCCTCCAGCACGTGGTCCGTCTGGGTTCGGACATCCCGATAGAGCAGCAGGTTCTCCCCGTCGAAGTACAGATCCCGGAAGGCGGTGCCGATGGCTGCGTCACTGCCCGGCAGGGGCACTACCCCGTTGAGGGGTAGACAGCGGCCCAGGGTGTCCCAGCTCCTAAATCTGGTATAGGCGGACGTCGGCCATTGTTCCTCAAACAGGGCGCCGACGTCCACATGGCGGAGCTGGCCGCCGGCGTCCAGGAACCAGAGGTGGGCGCTGTTATAGTCGGCGTAGGCCAGCTCGTCCACGCCGTTCCCGTCCAGGTCGATGACGGCAGCCTCCCCCGGGGCCCGGGCCAGGAGGATGGGCCCGCCCTCCGCCGGGATGGCCCAGTAGTCGGTGAAGTCGTCGTAGGAGATGACCAGGCCGTTATAGCCGAACAGGTCGCGGAAAAAGCTTACCGCCACGTCAGCGCTCTCCGCTCCGTCGGGGATGGTCAGGAACACGTCGGCCTCCCAGACCGCCTCGCCGCTGCCCGCCGGGGACTGGGCCTCCATCAGGGCGGCATAGAGGTTTCCATCGGTGGAGAGGTAGAGGCTCACAGACCGGTCGTTGACCAGCCAGCCGCTCAGCTCCTCCGCGCAGTCTCCGCTGTGGCGGTCGGTCTCCGCCGCCTCCAGGGGCCAGACCTCTGCCTCTGCCAGGGGCATCGTCAACTCCAGCCCCTCCGCCGGGTACACCGTGGGGATGGCGGGCTTTTCAGAGATCTGGTTGGAGACGAACCAGTAGTTCCCGTCCCCCAGGTCCCGGAGGGTCACGCAGCCCCAGCCCCCCCGGTCGGGGCGGAATGTCTCCCTGTAATACAGATGGATCAGATCCCCCTGCCGCCGCCCAGCGGTGATGTCCACCTGTGGGTAATAGTTGGTGTCCCCGTGGGCGTGGTACCAGGCGTCGTATTCCTCCCGGTAGGAGAAGCCCTCCAGCCCCACCTGATTCGTCTCCTCCACCGTCAGGCCCGCGTACTGGGTGAGCACCGCGTCCATGTTGGCCCGGCTGTTCTTCTCCAGAGGACAGATCAGCTCCCCGTCGGCGGCCCAATTCCCCTCCTCCGCCAGCTCCTGGTCGCTGATGGTCTCCGGCAGGCCGGAGCCGCAGTAAAAGAGGTTATAAAGGTCGATGTCCTCGGGGCGGTCGTAGAGGGAGTTCAAAAACTGGTTGCGGATGTTGAAATCGTCCCCGTTGAACCATTCCTCGGCGAAGTACGTCAGTTCCGCCCCGGTGAGCGGGTCGTCGCTCCCGGTCAGAGGGGCCGTACCGCTCCCGTCGTCCTCCGCGCCGGCGGGGGCGGTGAAGGTGGCGGCGCAGGTCACGGCGGCCAGGACCAGGGCCAGGGTGAGGGCCAGGGCGGTGGTCCGCCGGGCCTGGGCGATGCGGCCGATCCGGTCCTTCATCTGCCGCTTGCCGGAGGCCATGGTGGTGGCGGTGAGGAAGGGGTCGCCGCCGGTCCGCCGCACCGGCACCAGGGCCAACAGGGACCGGCCGTAGGCCAGCCGCTCCTCCTGGTCCAGCCCCGCCAGCACCGCCTCGTCGCAGGCCAGCTCCCCGTCGATCCGGGAGGCCAGAGCCGCCGCCCACACCAGGGGGTCGAACCAGTAGACCACCAGGCAGACGCTCCGCAGCAGGGACCATAGGGGGTCCAGGTGCCGCCGGTGGGTCAGCTCGTGGGCGATGACGTGGCGCTGCCGCTCCTCCGTGGCTGCGGCGGCGGGGGTCAGGTAGATGGCGGGGCGCAGGAGCCCCACCAGGCAGGGGGAGGCCAGCCACCCCTCCGCCAGATACACCGGCACCGGGCACCCCTCCACGGGATAGGGCCGCCGCCTCCGGCGGAGCTTCCACCGGAAGCGCAGGTTCCCCGCCAGGAACCACAGCCCCGTCAGGGCCATGCCGCCGTACCAGAGGTACCGCAGCAGCTCAGACGCCGTCAGCTGCCGGGCGTAGCGGGTGACGGTCTCCCCGTCGGAAGACAGCACCGGGTAGCCGAAGCTGTCGCCGGTCTCCACCACCTGGCCGGGCTGGGCCCGGCTCGCCGCCGGGACCTCCGCCGCCGGGGCGCGGTCCAGGGGCAGGACGTAGACCGCACGGCTCTCCAGCCGGCTGGACGCCGCCTCCACCGCGGGCTCCGCCGCGAACAGCACTCCGAAGCCTGCCGTCGGCAGGCTCACGGGGATCAGCAGCCGGGCCAGCACCAGCAGCCACAGGGCGTACTGGGCCCGCCGGGAGATCTTTTCCCGGAACACCCGCCGCAGGACCAGCAGGGCCAGGATCAGCACCGAGGACGTGATCAAAATCTCTGTCACGGCTTTTCGCCCCCCTTCTCCAAAATGGCGGACAGCTCGGCAAGGTCCTCCTCTGTCAGGGCCCGGCTCTCCACCATGGCGCTGACCAGCAGCCCCAGGCTGCCGCCGTAGACCTTGCCCAGGAAGCTCTCCGTCTCCGCCCTGGCCGCCGTCTCCCGGTCCACGGCGGGGTAGTAGGCCTTGGCCCGGGCCCCCTCCTCGTGGCGGACGGCCCCCTTGGCCTCCAGCCGGGAGAGCATGGTGATGATGGTGTTCTTGCTCCACCCGGTCTCCTCCCGCAGGTCCGCCGTCAGCTCCGTGATGGTCCGGGGGGACCGCTCCCACAGCCGCCCCATCAGCTTCCACTCGTTGTCGGATAGGCTGATCTGTTTCATGTGGCACCCCTCCTCTCAAAATTGGTATACACTTGTCTACCTAAAACGTACCATAACCGGGGCGGTCTGTCAATGACAAATCGGGGACAAGAAGTGACAAAACGGAAACAGGCGGGGCCCAAAGAGGGCCCCGCCTGAAACTGTCGGAAAAGGCTGACGCCTTTTCCGACAAAGGGATTCTTTTCCGTTATCCGATGGCGTCCCGGATCACCCGGAGGACGTTGCCGCAGAGGATCTTGTCGATCTCGTCGTCGGTAAAGCCGCCCCGGGAGAGCCCGTCGGCCAGGAGGGGCATCCGCGCGGCGTCGGGGATCTCCAGGTCCCCGTCAATGCCGTCGAAGTCGCTGCCGATGGCGACGACCTCGATGCCGCCCACCCGCTTCTCGTGCCGGGCCATGGCCACCAGGTCCTCCACCCGGCTCTCCCGTCCGGCGGCGGCGGGGGTGAGGAACTCAGGGCAGAAGTTCAGCCCCATCACCCCGCCCCGGTCCGCCAGGGCCCGGATCATCTCGTCGGTCAGGTTCCGGAGGTGGGGGCTGAGGGCCCGGCAGTTGGAGTGGGTGGCCACGAAGGGCCGCCTGGCCAGGGCCGCCACGTCCCGGAAGCCCCCGTCGGACAGGTGGCTCACGTCCACCAGCATCCCCAGCTCCTGCATGCGGACCACCGCCTCCCTGCCGAAGGGGGTCAACCCGGCGGACATAACCGCCGGGTCCTGGGAGTTGGGGGCGCCGAAGCAGTTGGCATAGTTCCAGGTCAGGCCCAGGGCCCGGACGCCCAGACCGTAGAGCCACTCCAGCCGGGCCATGTCCCCCCGGACCACGCCGCCGTCCTCCATAGTCAGGACGGCGCTGAGCTTTCCCCGGGCCCGGTTCGAGAGGATGTCCTCGGCGCGCAGCGCCGGAGCCATGATGTCGTCGTGGGCCCGGATGGTCCGCTCCAGGATGCGGACGCACCTCCGGATGTACTCCTCCTGGGACACCGGCTCCCGGCCGTGCCAGTCCCGGTCCTCCCACCGGGACGGGACGAAGATGGCGAAAAACTGGGCCAGGGCCCCGCCCTCCCGCAGCCGCCGGACGTCCACCATGGCCTCCGGCATGTGGTAGATGTCCGCGCCCTCGCCGTGGTGGAAGTAGGCGTGCATCAGGGTGTCGCAGTGCATGTCGATGCTCTTCATGGCCGACTGTGTCATTTCTTGGCGCCTCCATATGGGAAAGATGTAAAAACAGCGTCCCTCCCGCGTCTCTGACACGGAAGGGACGCCGCCGTCGTGGACCGGTCCGCCGCCTTAGCCCCACAGGGCGGAGAGCATGGGAATGACCTGCTTTTTCCGGCTCATGACCCGGGGCAGGAAGGCCTCGTGGTCCTTCAGCTCCACGTTGAAGGCCTGCTGGAAGGTGTCCTCCCCTCCCAGGCACAGGATCTTGGTGCCCTCCAGCAGCACGTCGGTGAGCATGAGGATCATCATGCTGTAGCCGTGCTCCTCCTTGGTCTTGGCCATGAGCTGGAGGAACTCGTCCTTCCGCTTCAGCTGCCGGTCGGAGTCCACGCAGGTGATCTGGCTGACGCCAAAATCGTGGCCGGCGATGTGGAACTCCTTGAAGTCGGTGAACAGCAGCTCCTGGATGGGCTTGTCCTCCGGGGCGGAGGCGGAGAAGATCTCCCGGCCCAGCTCCTCCAGGGAGATGCCGGCGATGTGGGCCAGCCGCTGGAAGATCTGCTTATCCCGCGGGGTGCTGGTGGGGGACTTGAACATGACGGTGTCGGAGACGATGGCGGCGGCCATGAGCCCCGCCAGCTTGGCGGAGGGCATAAGCCCACGCTCCGTGTACATCCCCGCCACGATGGTGGTGGTGCTGCCCACGGGCTCGTTGCGGAAATAGATGGGGTTCTTGGTCTGGATGTCCGCCAGACGGTGGTGGTCGATGATGGCGATGATGTCCGTCTGCTCCAGGCCGGGGACGGACTGAGCCGCCTCGTTGTGGTCCACCAGCACCACCCGCTTCCGCCGGGGGCGGATCAGGTGGTAGCGGGACAGCGTGCCCACCACCTTCTCATCGTCGTCCAGGATGGGGTAGCTGCGGTAGCGGCTCTGGAGCACCACCTCCCGGACGTCGTCGATGTAGTCGGTGAGGTGGAAGAACTGCAGGTCCTTCTTCTGGGACACCCGGCTGACGGGGATGGCCTGGAAGATCCGGCGGACGGTGCGGTAGCTGTCGTAGGGGGTGGAGATGATGCAGGTGTTTTTGGCGGCGGAGCGGATGTCCTCGGGCAGCTCCGCCTGGCACAGCACGATGCACCCCACCCCGAACTCCACCGCCTGGCGGAGCATCTCCGGCTGGTGGCCGCAGATGAGCACCGTCTCCTTGGCCCGGTAGGGGGGCAGCTCCGTCCCCTGGGGCAGGGCCAGGATCACCTCGCCGGTGATGGTGTTGATCATCTCGTCGGTGTCGCTGAGGAGCTGGCCCTCCAGGACGCTGAGGATGTTGAACAGGGGCACCTCCCGCAGCGTGGGGTCGGCGATGGTGTGCATGTCGTAGGCGGCGATGTCCCCGGCGGTGAGCATCCCCAGCAGGTGGCCGTCGTCGTCGGTGACGGGGATGGCGGAGATGTGCTTGTCCTCCTCCATGGCGGACCAGGCCCGGTTCACCGTCACCGCCCGGTTGAGGATGGGCGGGGTGTCGAAGTCCAGGTCCATCACCTGGGTCCGCATGTTCTTAATGAACAGGGGCGGCTCAAAGCCGAAGCGGTTCAGGATCAGCTTGGTCTCGTCGCTGAGGTGGCCCAGCCGGGCGGCCACGTACTCCCGGTCGCCGGTGGCGTTGCGCAGGGCGGCGTAGGCCATGGCGGAGACCACGGAGTCGGTGTCGGGGTTGCGGTGTCCGGTGACGTAGATTTTGTTCATAGTCGGTGGCACGCTCCTTTTCAGAGAGGTGATATACAGTGGTAGTATGTACCGAAACGCGAAAAATCAGAGCCCCGCGGCGTAGCTCGCCGCGTCGAAGGGGTCCAGGGTGCTGTCGGAGCGGAGGTAGAGGGGGTGGTGGGGGTGGCCCTTCTTGCTCCTGGCCCCGGCGGTGAACCACCGGGCGCCGTACCGCCTCCCGATGTCCACCATGTCCCTTACGCACCGGGCCAGGTAGGGCCGCTGCTCGATGACGGTGCCCCAGGCGCACCACACCCCGGGCTCCGCCGACTGGCCCAGGGCCCAGGCGAAGGCGGCCATGTTCTCCCGGTGGAGCGCCTCGTTCATCTCCCGCTCCATGTCCTTGGGCCGGGTGGCCCGCTGGGCGTAGACGTTGAACATGATGAAGCTGTCGTAGCCGTTGCCCCTCGCCACCCGCTCCACGCTCTGGAGTGTGGGGTCCAGGGCCCCGGGGGCGGCGGTGGAGGGGTTCACCCCCACGCAGATCAGGGGCCGTTCGCCCCGGGTGGCCAGGATGTACCGGTACTCCCGGTAGGTGTTGGGCACGTAGAGCCAACGGGAGGCGTCGTAGTCCGGGGACGGCGCCTGGGCCGCCGCCAGGGCGGCCTCAAAGGGCTGGATCTCCAGTTCAGTGGTCAGGCAGCCGGGGATGTGCACGGCGGGGCCCCCTTTCATCGCGGGTGCGGTCTGTTTCCTCCAGTGTAGCACACTCCCCGCCCCGGCGCAACGAAAATCGTCGTAAAACATATCTCCGGGGCGCCGCCCCGAACCCCGCCAGGGCTCTGCCCTGGACCCGTCGGGGTTCCACCCCGAACCCCGCCAGGGCCCTGCCCCGGACCCCGCCCGCTTTTTATAAAAAGCGGGGCAAAAACTTTTGCGCGGGAAGCATACGCTTCCCGCGATAGCATGTCAGAAAAGCCTCGCAGAGTTCCGTTGGCGGAAACGGCGTCAGCCTTTTTCCACAATTACAGAAGGCCCGGTGTCCTCGTGACACCGGGCCTTCTGCGCGCTTTAGGGGTTGCTGGTCTTGTAGTTGTACATGCGCCAGACGATGGTGGGCATCTCGCTGCGGCGGATGGCGTTGACGCCGTAGTACATCACCTGCCCGTTGCTCAGGGTGGTGCCCTCCACGATGCCGGCCTCATACAGGCTCAGCACATAGGAGGCGGAGGCGTTGGTCATGGCCATGTCGTTGAAGGGGGAGGTCGTCAGGGTGGAGGAGGGCAGCTTCAGGGCCTTTGCCGCGATCTCCGCGATGGCGTAACGGCTGATGTTGTTGTCCAGGTTGTTCTCCGTGATGGTGCTGCTGGTGGGCAGCAGCCCCTCCCGGGCGGCCAGGGACAGGTAGCCGCTGGCCCAGTGGCGGCCGGTCTGGGCGGGCTCGCTGTAGCCCGCGGCCAGCAGGATCAGCTTCAGGGCCTGGGCGTTGGTAACGGTGGTGTCAGGGGAGTAGGTGTTGGGCGTCATGCCGTCAATGACGCCGGCCTCCGCCAGATCCATCACCGCGGTGTAGTACCAGTCGGTGCTTCTCACGTCGGTAAAGCTCTTGGTGTAGGTGGTCCGCACCGTGATCTGAGCGGTGCCGGTCAGGGAGCTGTTTCCGGTGTGGATGGTGAAGGGGATATTCACCGTGCCGCTCTGACCGGTCCTGGGGGTGTACTTGACGTTGTTCACGTTCTGCAGGTCGTTGCCCAGATAGAACTTGTCATTGGAGGAGACGGCGCTGCCGGTGCGGCTGTCGGTCAGGGTACCGGAGGTGGGCTGGGAGAAGGTGACATAGGTGTCCCTGCCGGCGGTGGAGCCCAGCAGGTCCTCAAAGTCGCTGGCCCGGAAGCTCACACCGGTGAGCCCCGCGGTGTAGCGCACCGTCAGGTTCCCCCGGCTGAAGTCCACCTGCCCGATGTACAGCAGCTCCCCGGAGGTGCTGTAGGCCATGTACCGGAAGCTGTCGGTGAGACTGTTGCCGGCCACGTAGGTCAGATCGTCGATCACGTCGCTCCGGCTGCTGCTGTAATAGAAGAGGTAGTCGTCCAGGTCCCGCTCCCGCAGGGCGCTGTCCCGGCTGGAGCCGGTGTAGTCCACATAGAGGGCGCCGTTTTCCGGCAGCTCCATAAGCTGGATGTAGAAGCTGGAGCCCCGGCTGCCGGTGGCCTCCTGGTACACATCCAGGAAGTCGTCCCCGTCCATCTGGACGGTGCCGCCGGAGGTCACCTGGTAACTCACGCTCTCCACGCTGCCGGAACTGACCAGAATGCACAGGTCCCCGGACTTGGTGGTCTGGGTGCCCCGGTTGTTCTCGCCGTAGGCCTCAAAGGGGATGGAGACATAGCCGCTGTAATCCTCGTCGGGGACAAAGGTCAAATCATCGATCAGCGTCCGGTTCCGGCCGCTGTCATCATAGTAGAAGGAGTCCCCGGTCCGCACCCGGGTGCCGGGGCGGGAGGCGGAGGTGTAGTCGGCGTAGAGGATGCCCTGGCTGGTTCTGGGCAGGGCGGTGAAGCGGATCAGGGTCAGCTCCCCGCTGGAGTAGTTGTCCAGCCAGAAGTCCTCGAAGTCGTCCCCCGCCAGGGTCACGGCCTCCCCGTCGGCGGCGGTGTACAGCACATCCATATCCCCCAGGGGCTGCTCCACGGTGACGGTCAGCATACCGGGGTAGTCGTTGTCCCGCTCGTCGTAGGCGGTGAAGGCCACGGTGTAGGTGCCGGAGGAGTTCTCCGCGTCGTCCACCTCGAAGCTCAGCTCAGACAGGCCGGACTGATCCCTGTCGGGGTCGAAGTAGTAGCGCTCATCCCGCTTGGCAGTGATCGTCCCCACGTCGTTGGAGGGCACGGTGTCAAAGATGATGTACTCCGGCCGCTCCTCGCTCCGCTCGTTGACCGCGTCGTAGATCTGGTCCACAATGCACACAGGGGTGCGGCTGTTGGTCTCGTCAAAGTCCAGGTATTCCTCGTCGGCGGGCAGGGCGGCGTAGGCGGCGGCCAGATCCTGGACCACCACGGTGACGGTGCAGGAGCCTGACTGGGGGCTGCCGCTGAAGCCGCTCCTGGGCACAGCCATGACGAAGCAGGTGTAGGTGTACCGGCCCTCGTCCTCCACCACGTCCAGGGGCAGGTCGTAGGTGGCGCCGGTGGCCACCGCCTCGCCGTCCTCATACCAGTTGTAGGTGATGGTGTACTCGTCGGTGACGTCCGCGCTGCCCAGGGTCAGCCGCGCGCCTTCCAGCTTCAGCTGGGCGTCGGTGTCCCCCAGCTCCACGTAGACCGTCTGGTTCCCGGGCAGGGACAGCTTCACCTCGCTGTAGTTCACCGCCAGGCATTTAACGCACCGGCCGGTGCCGTCGAATTCATGGGGCTCCTTGGCCCTGCTGTAGCTGTCATAGGGGCAGACGGCAGAGTGGGTCTCTCCGTCGCCGTTGTCGGTGTATCTGGCGTCGTGGTTGTTTTTGTCTATGGCAATATCCTCATAGACCATCTGGCCGCACTTGGAGCACTCGCCCCTGCGCAGGCCCTTCTCGTGGCAGTTGGCCTCCAGAACGATCTCCCACCGCTTGACAGTATGTGCTTTGCCGTCCTCGGGGCATGTCTCCGCCGCGAAGGCGGCGGGCGCCAGGGACAGGACCATCGCCAGGGCCAGCAGCAGGGACAGGCCCCGCCGGCGCGGCAGCTTTTGTTTCATAATCGGTTCCTCCTTCGGATAGTCTCACGGGGCGGGTCTGCCCCCGCCCCACAGCTCACGGCACCAGTATAGCATATCCTTCCGGAAAAATCTGTAACAAATCGTGATACAAGATTAAATTCAGATTAAATTTTCCGGCGGCGGGCCGCTCTCACTCCATAAGACGGAAGCTTCACCAAAAAGTTCCAGAGAATATTCTGCCGTTTCGGAATTTTTACTGGGGCTAAAACCGTTTTCAGGCCGTTGACAGGCGGGGAACCTGCCCGTATAATACATACTGTATCCAACAGGCACAATTTGAACGAAAGAGAGGACCCTTCAATGCGCGGCATACCGTCTTCCATCACCAGCATCCGGAAACAAGTCTTTACCGAGGTAGCCCGTCTGGCCTACGACGGCGACTACCAGCGAATGGAGGAGATCCCCTACACCATCATTCCCGGCGAGGAGGCCAAGTACCGGGAGTCCATCTTCCTGGAGCGGGCCATCGTGGGCGAGCGTGTCCGGGTGGCCATGGGCCTGCCCCTCCAGCCGGTGGACCACCCCTCCCGCATCACCGAGGGCCTCAGCGAGAGCGCCATCGCCGATAAGTACTACGACCCGCCCCTCATCAACATCATCAACTACGCCTGCCACGCCTGCCCCACCAAGCAGTACCGCATCACCGAGTACTGCCAGGGCTGCCTGGCCCGGTCCTGCCAGCAGGTCTGCCCCAAGGACGCCATCCGCTACGTCAACGGCAAGAGCTACATCAAGCAGGACCAGTGCATCAAGTGCGGCCGCTGCGCCGAGGCCTGCCAGTACAACGCCATCATCAAGCTGGAGCGCCCCTGTCAGAAGGCCTGCGGCATGGACGCCATCGGCGCCGACGACCACGGCCGGGCCAAGATCGACTACGACAAGTGCGTCTCCTGCGGCATGTGCCTGGTGAACTGCCCCTTCGGCGCCATCGTGGACAAGGGCCAGATCTTCCAGCTCATCCACGCCATCAAGCGGGGGGACAAGGTGGTGGCCATCGTGGCCCCCGCCTTCCTGGGCCAGTTCGGCCCGGAGGCCACCCCCGAGCGCCTCACCGCCGCCATGAAGCGCCTGGGCTTCGCCGGCGTGGCGGAGGTGGCCGTGGGCGCCGACCTGTGCACCATCGAGGAGGCCAAGGACTTCATGGCCGAGGTGCCGGAGAAGCAGCCCTTCATGGGCACCTCCTGCTGCCCCGCCTGGTCTGTCATGGCCAAGAAGCTCTTTCCCCAGTTCAAGGACTATATCTCCATGGCCCTGACCCCCATGGTTCTCACCGCCCGGCTCCAGAAGAAGAAGGACCCCAGCTGCCGGGTGTGCTTCATCGGCCCCTGCGCCGCCAAGAAGCTGGAGGCCAGCCGCCGGACCATCCGCAGCGACGTGGACTTCGTGCTGACCTTCGAGGAGCTCCAGGGGATGTTCGAGGCCAGGAATGTCCGCTTTGAGGACATCCCCCCGGAGGAGGAGGTCCCCCTCAACGAGGGCACCGGCGCGGGCCGGGGCTTTGCCGTCAGCGGCGGCGTGGCCAACGCCGTGGTGGAGGCCATCAAGCGCATAGACCCGGACCGGGAGGTGAAGGTGGCCTACGCCGAGGGCCTGGACAACTGCAAGAAGATGCTCATGCTGGCCAAGGCCGGCAAGTACAACGGCTACCTGCTGGAGGGCATGGCCTGCCCCGGCGGCTGCGTGGCCGGCGCGGGCACCATCCAGCCCGTGGCCAAGTCCGCCGCCGCCATCAAGCGATACAGCCAGCAGGCGGACTCCCTGAGTGCCATGGACAGCCGCTACGAGGCCGACCTGACCCTCCTGGAGGAGAGAGAGTAATTCAGCCGCCGCTCTCCGGCGCGGGAACAGCTCTCTGCCGCCGCGTAAATCCCCCCAGTCTCTCTCTTCCGGGGGAATGGAAAGCAGCGCGCAAAATAAGTCTCCCTCCGCCGAAAGGCGGAGGGAGACTTATTTTCTAATCCCCTCGATGGGGGTTGAAACGCTATGCGATCCGCTGCACCGGCTTTCCCGCGGCCGCCTCGATGAAGCGGCGGAAGTCGTCCGCTGTGCCGCCCTGCAGGCTCCGCTTGTCGTACACCTGCCCGTGGTTCTTGCTGAAAATGAAGACAAAGAACTCGGCGGTCTCCGCCACGGCCAGGATCTTATCGTGATTCCACTCCGTCTTGCCCACATCTGTTGTGGAGACGAACTTGTCTTCAGAAAATACCGTCACAGCCTTCTCCGTGCCCGGAAGCAGCCTCTTTTTCGCCACGGCTCCGTTCAGCCTGTCCTCAAACAGGAAAACAAGCAGAAGGGCAAGCGTAGTAAGGGATGTGATGATCGTGGAGGCGTCAAGGGCAAAGCCGTCCGCCAGGAGCAGCAGCAGGGCGAGGACAATGACGATCCATCCCAGTATATGAGAACGGCGGCTGCGCTTTTTCCGGACGGTTTTCCGCAGTGCTCTCGCCATGACGGACAACGCTTTCGTGTCGTACCGCGTTTCAAAGGTAAACACCATGTGCGACCTCCTTTTCCTGAACGTGTTGTCTGCATTGTACCATCTGGCAGGGGGCTGCGCAACGGCAAATTTGGGACCGCGATTTGGTGAAACCGACGGGGTTCCGGCCGGCGCCGTTTATTTTGAAGAGAATCACCCGGCTTTTGTCTTTACAAACCGGCCGGGGCGTGATACGATGATTGCTAATCATAATTTATTGACGAAGGAGCGTATGTCTGCCATGGCCTTCTACTACAGCGAGCCCTCCCACACCTTCAGCGAGTACCTGCTGGTCCCCGGCTACACCTCCCCGGAGTGCGTCCCCGCCAACGTGTCCCTCCGCACGCCCCTGGTGAAGTACCGCCGGGGCCAGGAGGAGTGCCCCCTGAACCTCTCCATCCCCATGGTCTCTGCCATCATGCAGTCCGTGTCCAACGACACCCTGGCGGTGGCCCTGGCCCGGGAGGGGGGACTGTCCTTCATCTACGGCTCCCAGTCCATCGAGTCCGAGGCGGCCATGGTGGCCCGGGTGAAAAACTACAAGGCCGGCTTCGTCACCAGCGACTCCAACCTGCGGCCGGACCAGAAGCTCCAGGACGTGCTGAACCTGAAGGCCCGGAACGGCCACTCCACCGTGGCCATCACCGACGACGGCACCGGCACCGGCAAGCTTCTGGGCATCGTCACCAGCCGGGACTACCGGGTCAGCCGCATGGACCCCGGCACCCCCATCCGGGAGTTCATGACCCCCCTGGAGCGCCTGGTCACCGCCCCGGAGGGCACCACCCTGAAGGAGGCCAACGACATCATCTGGGACCACAAGCTCAACTCTCTGCCCATCGTCTCCGCCGAGGGGAACATGCGCTACTTCGTGTTCCGCAAGGACTACGAGGAGCACAAGTCCAACCCCGGCGAGCTGCTGGACGGCCAGAAGCGGTACATGGTGGGGGCGGGCATCAACACCCGGGACTACGCCCAGCGGGTCCCCGCCCTGGTGGAGGCCGGGGCCGACGTGCTGTGCATCGACTCCTCCGAGGGCTACTCCTGCTGGCAGGAGCAGACCCTGGCCTATATCCGGGAGCGCTACGGCGACACGGTGAAGGTGGGGGCCGGCAACGTGGTGGACCGGGACGGCTTCCTGTTCCTGGCCCGGGCCGGGGCCGACTTTGTGAAGGTGGGCATCGGCGGCGGCTCCATCTGCATCACCCGGGAGACCAAGGGCATCGGCCGGGGCCAGGCCACGGCAGTCATCGACGTGGCGGCAGAGCGGGACAAGTATTTTGAGGAGACCGGCGTCTACGTGCCCATCTGCGCCGACGGCGGCATCGTCCAGGACTACCACATCACCCTGGCCCTGGCCATGGGGGCGGACTTCTGCATGCTGGGCCGGTACTTCTCCCGGTTCGACGAGTCCCCCACCAGCAAGGTCCTCATCGGCGGCAGCTATATGAAGGAGTACTGGGGCGAAGGCAGCGCCCGGGCCCGTAACTGGCAGCGGTACGACCTGGGCGGGGCGGCCAAGCTCTCCTTTGAGGAGGGCGTGGACTCCTATGTTCCCTACGCCGGGAAGCTCTCCGACGGCATGGCCACGACGCTGGCCAAGGTGCGGTCCACCATGTGCAACTGCGGGGCGCTGACCATCCCGGAGCTGCGGGAGAAGGCCAAGCTGACCCTGGTGTCCTCCGTCTCCATCGTGGAGGGCGGCGCACACGATGTGCTGCTGAAAGACACCACCGCCGGCGGCAACCAGCGGAGCTGAGTCAAATTTTTCCGATTCGGAGATACAAAGCGGCCGGGCGATGCCCGGCCGTTTTTCATACGTCCTCCCAAACACATTGGGCCTGGACAACCTCCCGGAATTCCTGTATGCTCAAATCAAAGGAGGGATCCTCATGAAGGTGCCATGGAAAAAGCTCCTGTCCGCCCTGGTCATGGCAGCGGCTGTCGTGATTTTTTACGGCGGCCTGCTGCTGTTTGCGGTCCTGTTCACCTCTCTCACCGGCTAGCCGCCATACGCGCAGTACGCCCTGTGGGCCTGGGCAGTCGTGTCCCTCCCCCTGGCGGTGATCGCTCTGGCGGGGCGGCGGTGGCTGCCCCGGCGGGCCAAGCGGTGGTTGGGCTTCGGAACCCTGGGAGTCCTTGCTCTGTGCCTCGCCTGGTGCGGCTTCGGCGCCTGGCGGGACAGCATCCCCACGGTGGACGACGACCGGGCCGATCTGCTGCGGGAGTATGAGCCCTTTGGGGAGGATACCAAAGCTGTATGGCTGGAAGAGCCCTCCGCCCTGCGGCTGGACCCTCAGGAGGCCCGGAACCTGACCCTGAACGGGGCCACCGCCTTGTATCCGGTCTATTCCGCCTTCGTCCAGGCGGTGTATCCAAACGCCGGAGAGGGTGGTTATACTCCTAGGGAGCTCTATGAGATCGTCCGGTGCGACGGCACCATTACCGCCTATGAGCGGCTGCTGGATGGCACCACGGACATCGCCTTTGCCGCCGCCCCCTCCCAGGCCCAGCTGGAGGCGGCCGCAGAGGCTGGAATGGAATATCATCTGACGCCCATCGGCCGGGAGGCCTTCGTGTTCTTCGTCAACAGCCGCAACCCGGTGACGGAGCTGACGGTGGATGAGATCCAGGGCATCTACACCGGTGAGATCACCAACTGGCGGGAGGTGGGCGGGGAGGATCAGTCCATCCGCCCCTTCCAGCGGGCGGAGGACAGCGGCAGCCAGTCCGCTCTGGAGCGGCTGATGGGCGGCCTGCCCCTGATGGAGCCGGAGCTGGAGGACCGGGTGGGCACCATGGGCGGCATCATCCAGGAGGTGGCCAGCTACCGGAACTACCGCAACGCCATCGGCTTCTCCTTCCGCTTCTACGCCACGGAGATGGTGGAGAGCGGGGACATCCGCCTGCTGGCCCTGGATGGGGTGGAGCCCACCCGGGAGACCATCCGGAACGGGACGTATCCCATCACGGAGACCTTCTATGCCGTCACCGCCGCCCCCGTCGGGGAACCACCGCTCCAGGAACGGGATCCAACTGCGGCGGCCTTCCTGGACTGGATCCTGTCGGACCAGGGCCAGCAGCTCATCGAGCAAACGGGCTATGTGGCCCTGAAATGAGGTCTTGCCAGTCCCGTCCCGCTGTGGTATGCTGATGGCGCAAAGATAAAAACACGTCCCGGTCGGTAGTCCGGGAGCGGCCGAATGGCCGTCAGTAACCTGCCTCCTTGGTTGTCCGTTCTTTGTAAGCGCTTTTTCAAAGGAGGACACCATATGGGCACCAGCAGGCTCACCATCCTGTTCGAAGATCCCTTCTGGATCGGTCTGTACGAGCGGGAGGACGACACGGGGTACGCCGTCTGCCGGATCGTTTTCGGCGGGGAGCCCCGGGACCAGGAGGTCTACACCTATCTCCTGGAGCACTGGCGGACACTGCGATTCAGCCCGCCCCGGCCGGCGGACGACCGTCCGGACGCCCCCAAAAGCCCCAAGCGGCGCCAGCGGGAGGCCCGGCAGGCGACCCGGACCGGGACCATCGGCACCAAGGCCCAACAGGCCCTGAAGCTCCAGCAGGAGCAGGGGAAACAGGCCCGTCTCGCCCGCACCCGCCAGCAGCGGGACGCGGAGGCGGAGCGGAAATTCCAGCTGCGGCAGAAGCGCCGAAAAGAAAAGCACAGAGGTCATTGACCTCTGTGCTTTCCTCTGCCCCGCAGGCGCTTCCGCAAGGGGGTTGCGCAGGCGGCAGAGTCTGCTATAATGACACTGTCAAACCATCAGCGCCCCGCCTGCCGGGGCAGAAGGAAGGAGAACTGCAGGCATGAAGATCATTGACGCCCATCTGCATCTGTTTACCGAGGACTCCGCCGAGGAAATGGCCCGCCAGGTGGGCCACCACGGCACCGTCCGCCACCTGCGGGAGGTCTGCGGGGAGCTGGACATCGTCCACGGCGTGGTGATGGGCAATTACGGCCTGGACGTCCAGGGCTGCTATCCCGCCGACCTGTTCCACTACTGCGTGGGGCTGGACAGCGGCAGTGCCGCCGGCGGAACAGCGGTCCCGGATCTGCCGGACCGGGTGGAGGAGCACCTGCGGCGGGACAACTGCTGCGGTGTGAAGCTGTACCCGGGGTACAACAGGATCTCTCTGTCAGACCCCATGTACGAGCCCATCTACCGTCTGGCGGCCCGATATGGCAAGCCGGTGGCCATCCACATGGGGCTGACGTCCTTCTCCCGGGCCCATCTGAAATACTGCCATCCCCTGGCTCTGGACGAGGCGGCGGCTGACCACCCGGACACCCGATTCGTCATGTGCCACTTCGGCAATCCCTTTCTGGAGGCTGCCGCAGCGGTGGTGGAGAAGAACCCCAACGTGGCGGCGGACCTCTCCGGCCTGCTGGAGGGCCGGGTGGACCTGGACGATTACTTTCAGGAGCAGGCGGGCTATGTGTTCCTGCTGCGGTCCTGGCTCACCGCCATCCAGTGCTGGGACAAAGTGATGTTCGGAACTGACTGGCCCATTGTCAATCTGGGTGAATATATTGGCTTTATTCGCCGGTTGGTGCCGGAGCGGTACCATGAGGCGGTGTTCTTTGACAACGCCAACCGCATCTACGGTCTGGGGCTGTGACAGAAAAACGGGGAGGCATCCAAGGGTGCCTCCCCGCTTTTTCTGAGATTTATTTGTTCAGGATCTCCATGAACTCGTCGCCGGTGATGGTCTCCTTCTCATACAGGTACTGGGCAAGCTCGTCCAGCTTCTTCCGGTTCTCGGAGAGGATCTGGCTGGCCTTCTCGTGCTGGCGCTTCACCAGCTCCACCACCTGCTGGTCGATCTTGGCCGCCGTCTCGGCGGAGCAGGCCAGGGAGGTGTCCCCGCCCAGGTACTGGTTCTGCACCGTCTCCAGGGCCACCATGTCGAAGTCGGGGCTCATGCCGTACCGGGTGATCATGGCCCGGGCCAGCTTGGTGGCCTGCTCGATGTCGTTGGAGGCGCCGGTG
>ENA-ORNG01001282-ORNG01001282.1-human-gut-metagenome-genome-assembly--contig:-NODE-1282-length-18643-cov-5.022649_pt1 | contig 18643 bp, 15 predicted proteins | sample MGYA00242113_ERZ509018 | MGnify/ENA primary metagenome ERZ509018 (study PRJEB26280, sample SAMEA2338711) | human gut metagenome | biome: human gut; feature: human-associated habitat; material: faeces... | reverse complement strand
GGATACGCCCCCCCGCTTTCGCTGTATTCGTGGGATATCGCTTTGTGCATAACCCATAGAAAACGATGCAGAAATTTTATCTCATGCACAAAAAATCTCTGTCTTTTTTGTCACAATGCCACCTTGACAAAGCCCCGGCGGAGACGATATAATGAGGACCGTAGAAGTTCATACCGCAATCAATAGAGGTGCGGGGGACAGGGTACTGCTTCGTGAGGACAGACACTCGCAGAGCGGGGCAGGAAGGGGTCCTTCGCCGAAAGGGCATGACGGGTCTGATGTCATGGCCTTGGGGTCGGGGTGTAAGCGCCGGCACTGTCATGTCGAAAGACGTGGAGCGCTATTGGTCAGCCTTGACCGATAGCGCTCTTTTTATGCCCGAAAGAGCGGTATGGCCACAGCGGCGGAACTTCATGAAAACGACCCAAATTTATGAAGGAGGAAAAACTTATGGAAAAGATCACTTCTACCCTGCGGCTGCGTATGAGCGCAAAGGATGCTCACTACGGCGGAAATCTGGTGGACGGCGCACACATGGTGCATCTGTTCGGTGACGTGGCCACCGAGCTGCTCATCAAGTGCGACGGCGATGAGGGCCTGTTCTGCGCTTACGACATGGTGGAGTTCAAGGCTCCCGTGTACGCCGGAGACTACATTGAGGCCTATGGCGAGATCGAGAAGATCGGCAACACCTCCCGCACCATGCGCTTCGAGGCCCGCAAGGTCGTCGTTGCCCGCACCGATATCAGCGCTTCCGCCGCTGACGAGCTGGACGAGCCCATCGTTGTCTGCGTGGCTCACGGCACCTGCGTGACCCCCAAGGACTGCCAGCGCAAGAAGATCGAGAAGTAAGGGAGCGGCAAGATGGAGAAGCTGATTATTACTGCTGCGATCTGCGGCGCTGAGGTCACCAAGGAGCAGAACCCCGCTGTGCCCTACACTGTGGAGGAGATGGTCCGTGAGGCCAAGTCCGCCTACGAGGCCGGTGCAGCCATCCTGCACATCCATGTCCGTGAGGACGACGGCACGCCCACTCAGGGCCGTGAGCGCTTCCGTGTGGTGATGGATGCCATCCGCAAGGAACTGCCCGATGTCATCATGATCCCCTCCACCGGCGGCGCTGCCGGTATGACCCCGGAGGAGCGTCTGCAGCCCACCGAGCTGTTCCCCGAGATGGCCACTCTGGACTGCGGCACCTGCAACTTCGGCGACGAGATTTTCGACAACACCATGCCCACCATGCGTGCCTTCGGCAAGCGTATGCTGGAGAACAACATCAAGCCTGAGTACGAGTGCTTCGAGCTGGGCCACATTGACACCATCCTTGGCATGGCCAAGAAGGGTGAGGTGCCTGCCCATCCCATGCAGTTCAACTTCGTGCTGGGCGTCCACGGCTGCACTCCCGCAACCGTGGAGAATCTGGCTTTCTTCGCCAGCAAGATCCCCGCTGGCTCCACCTGGACCGTGTCCGGCGTGGGTCGTTCCGCCTGGACCATGGCTGCTGCGGCCATCGCCATGGGCGGCAACGTCCGTGTGGGCTTCGAGGATAACATCTATCTGGGCAAGGGCCAGAAGGCTGCTTCCAATGGCGAACTGGTGGCTAAGGTCGTCCGCATTGCCAAGGAGCTGGGCCGTGAGATCGCCACTCCCGCTGAGGCTCGTGAGATCCTGAGCCTCAAGCCCCTGAAGTAAAAACAACTCTTTCATTTATACATTTATTTAGGAGGAAAAATATTATGGCAGAGCTGAAAGGCAACAAGTACGGTACTCATCGTGTTATCGAGCCCAAGGGCGTTCTGACCCAGGCTGCTTGGAAGGTCGATAACGATATGTCCAAGGTCTACTCCAACGAGATCGTCTGCGACGTGACCTCCCTGAACATCGACTCCGCTTCCTTCACTCAGATCGCTGAGGCTTGCGGCGGCGACGAGAAGAAGATCGGCGAGATGATCCTGGGCATCGTTGCTGAGCGTGGTAAGCAGCAGAATCCCGTGACCGGTTCCGGCGGTATGTTCAAGGGCGTTGTCTCCCACATCGGTGAGGATCTGAAGAAGAAGCCCGGCTTCGACCTGAAGGAGGGCGACAAGATCGTCTCCCTGGTGTCCCTGTCCATGACCCCGCTGCGCATCGACAAGATCCTGGCCATCCACAAGGATATCGACCGTGTGGACATCGAGGGCAAGGCTATCCTGTTCGAGTCCGCTCTGTATGCCAAGATGCCCGAGGATATGTCCGAGCCTCTGGCTCTGGCTGCTCTGGACGTGGCCGGCGCTCCCGCTCAGGCTCGCAAGCTGCCCCACGAGGGTGACAGCGTCCTGATCCTGGGCGCCAACGGCAAGTCCGGCGTGCTGTGCGGCTGGGAGGCCATGAAGAAGGTCGGCCCCAAGGGCAAGGTCGTGGGCGTTGTCCGTAACCCCAAGCAGGTTCCCGGTCTGCTGGAGCTGGGCGTGTACACCGACGTGATCGTCGCCGACTGCACCAAGCCCGTTGAGGTCATGGAGGCTGCTCTGGCTGCCAACGACGGCAAGGAGTATGATCTGTCCATCTGCTGCGTGAACATCGAGTCCTGCGAGATGTCCGCCATCCTGCCTGTCCGTGATGACGGCGTGGTGTACTTCTTCTCCATGGCTACCTCCTTCACCAAGGCTGCTCTGGGCGCTGAGGGTATCGGCAAGGATGTCACCATGATCATCGGCAACGGCTACACCAAGAACCACGCCAACATCACTCTGGATGTTCTGCGTGAGAATCCCAAGCTGCGCAAGCTGTTCGACGAGAAGTACTGCTAAACTGCGATGATGTGCTCTACCTACAGGGGCCTTCGGGCTCCTGTAGGTAAGCATCTTATTCGGAGCCCCCTGCCTTCGGGAGATCCGAACGCTGCGTGCGGCTTGAGGAGGCGGTACGCAGAGTTGAGGAGAAATGGAAAATGCGTGGAGCACCACGCAGGTTAAATAACGGTGTGCAGAGGTCTGGCCCGTTGAGGAGCGGGAAGGACGCTGCTGGCCGGAACAGTCGCCCGTGCGCCCAGTGCGACGGGAAAAGCTAACCGATATTTTTAATATTTGAAGGAGAAAACGAATATGAAGACTCGCAATGGTCTGTTCGCTGACGTTCCCGAAAATCTGTGGAATGACTGGCATTGGCAGGTCGCCAATCGTGCTGAGACGATTGAGGATCTGAAGAAGTACATGAACCTGACCCCCGATGAGGAGGCCGGTGTTGCCAAGACGCTGGGCAAGCTGCGTATGGCAGTTACTCCTTATTACCTGTCCCTGATCGATCTGGACGACCCGTTCGATCCCATCCGTAAGATGGCTATCCCCCGCGCTGAGGAGCTGGAGTATGCCGATTACGAGGATGCCGATCCTCTGCACGAGGATACCGACTCCCCCACCCCCGGCCTGACCCATCGTTATCCCGACCGTGTGCTGCTGCTGATCACCGACCAGTGCTCCATGTACTGCCGTCACTGCACCCGTCGTCGTTTCGCCGGCCAGAATGACTGCGAAGTGCCTATGGCTCAGATCGACAAGTGCATCGACTACGTGGCCGCTCATCCTGAGGTCCGTGACGTGCTGCTGTCCGGCGGTGACTCCCTGATGGTCTCCGACGAGACGCTGGAGTACATCATCAAGCGTGTGCGTGCCATTCCTCACGTGGAGATCGTCCGTCTGGGCTCCCGTACCCCCGTGGTGCTGCCTCAGCGCATCACCCCCGAGCTGTGCAACATGCTCAAGAAGTATCACCCCATCTGGCTGAACACCCACTTCAACCACCCCAACGAGATCACCCCCGAGTCCGCCAAGGCCTGCGCCATGCTGGCCGACGCCGGTATCCCGCTGGGTAACCAGAGCGTGCTGCTGGCCGGCATCAATGACTGCGTCTACACCATGAAGAAGCTGGTCAACGAGCTGGTTCGCATCCGCGTGCGCCCCTACTACATCTATCAGTGCGACCTGTCCATGGGCCTGGAGCACTTCCGTACTCCCGTCAGCAAGGGCATCGAGATCATCGAGGCTCTGCGCGGCCACACCTCCGGCTTCTGCGTGCCCACCTTCGTGGTGGACGCCCCGGGCGGCGGCGGCAAGACCCCCGTTATGCCCCAGTACGTCATCTCCCAGACCCCGCACAAGGTCATCCTGCGCAACTACGAGGGTGTTATCACCACCTACACCGAGCCCGAGCACTACACCGACTGCCAGTGCGACTACTGCACCGGCAAGAAGAAGAAGGAGCTCATGGGCGTGGCCGGCCTGGAGCGCGGTCAGGCCCTGTCCATGGAGCCCGCCAACCTGGAGCGTCATAAGCGCTCCCACCACGAGGAATAATCCGACCTCCTCTCTCATGAGCGGGCCGTCGCGTTGGCGGCGGTCCGCTCCCCCCTCTTTTTCACCTAACCTGAGAATGGAAGTGATATACGTTGGAATCTAAGCTCAACCTTGATTTTAAGCTGGTGGAGCAGGCCCGTGCCCACGCCTCCCGCGTGGCCGACGACACCCAGCGCTTTATTGATGAGCGCACCACCTCCACCGTAGAGCGCACCATCTGCCGCCTGCTCGGCATTGACGGCGTGGACGCCCAGGACGTTCCCCTGCCCAACGTGGTGGTGGATCACCTGATGGACAAGAACGCCCTGTCCCAGGGCGCCGCCTTCTGGATCGGCAACGCCATGGTGGAGACCGGCAAGGGTCCCCAGGCCATCGCCGAGGATGTGGCCGCCGACAAGCTGGATCTCACCGCCCTGCCCACCCACGGCGAGGCCGAGATCCACGCCGCCCTGGCCCCCATCGTGGAAAAGAGCCTGAGCAAGATCGCCGCCCGCCGCAAGCGCCGCGAGGACTTCATCGCCGCCCACGGCGGTGAGAAAACCGGCCCCTGGATCTACCTGATCGTGGCCACCGGCAACATCTATGAGGACGTGGTGCAGGCCACCGCCGCCGCCCGCCAGGGCGCCGACGTCATCGCCGTTATCCGCACCACCGGCCAGTCCCTGCTGGACTACGTGCCCTACGGCGCCACCACCGAGGGCTTCGGCGGCACCTACGCCACCCAGGAGAACTTCCGCCTGATGCGTGAGGCCATGGACAAGGTGGGCGAGGAGCTGGGCCGCTATATCCGCGTGTGCAACTACTGCTCCGGCCTGTGCATGCCCGAGATCGCCGCCATGGGCGCCTTTGAGGGCCTGGACGTGATGCTCAACGATGCCCTGTACGGCATCCTGTTCCGCGACATCAACATGCAGCGCACCCTGATCGACCAGTCCTTCTCCCGCGCCATCAACGCCTATGCCGGTGTGGTCATCAACACCGGTGAGGACAACTACCTGACCACCGCCGACGCGGTGGAGGAGGCCCACACCGTCACCGCCTCCCAGTTCCTCAACGAGGCCTTCGCCCTCCGCGCCGGCCTGCCCGAGGAGCAGATGGGTCTGGGCCACGCCTTTGAGATCGACCCCGATGTGGAGAACGGCTTCCTGTACGAGCTGGCCCAGGCCGAGATGGCCCGGGAGATCTTCCCCAAGGCGCCCCTGAAGTACATGCCTCCCACGAAGTTCATGACCGGCAACATCTTCCGCGGCCACGTGCAGGACGCCCTGTTCAACATGGTCACCGCCCTCACCGGCCAGAAGATCCACCTGCTGGGCATGATGACCGAGGCCATTCACACCCCCTTCCTGTCCGACCGGTTCCTGGCCATCCAGAACGCCCAGTACATCTTCCGCACCATGCACGACCTGGGCAGCGAGATCACCTTCAAGGAAGGTGGCATCATGCAGACTCGTGCCAACGACGTGCTGAAGAAGGCCACCGACCTGCTGGGCCAGATCGAGCAGCTGGGCATTTTCGAGACCCTGGAGCGGGGCATCTTCGCCGACATCAAGCGTCCCCGTGACGGCGGCAAGGGCCTGGACGGCGTCGTGACCAAGGCGCCCGGGTACTTCAACCCCTTCCTTGCGCCCATGATGAAAGGGGGTGCCGGCAAATGAGCTCCGGACTGTATCAAATTCGCGACAAGGATCTTGACACCACCCTGGACCTGACCCGCATCAAGCCCTACGGCGACACCATGAACGACGGCAAGGTTCAGACCTCCTTCACCCTGCCGGTGAAGGACGACGACCGCGGCGCGGCCGCTGCCGTGCTCATCGCCCAGAAGATGGGCCTGGCCGACCCCAACGTGGCCCTGCGCCAGAAGCTGGACGAGAACTTCACCTTCTACGTGGTCTACGGCTCTCTGACCCACACCATCAACTATAATGAGATCGTGGTGCAGACCGTCACCGACGAGACCATGGACATGCACGAGAACGACGAGTACCTGAAGGAGCACCTGGGCCGCAAGATGGTGGTCGTGGGCGCCTCCACCGGTACCGACGCCCACACCGTGGGCATCGACGCCATCATGAACCGCAAGGGCTTCGCCGGCCACTACGGCCTGGAGCGCTACGAGATGGTGGAGGCCTACAACCTGGGTTCCCAGGTGCCCAACGAGGAGTTCCTCCGCAAGGCCGCCGAGGTCAACGCCGACGTGGTGCTGGTCTCCCAGACCGTCACCCAGAAGGACGTCCACATCAAGAACCTGACTGAGCTCATCGAGCTGGCCGAGGCCGAGGGCGTCCGCGACAAGTACATCTTCTGCTGCGGCGGCGCCCGCATCACCCATGCGCTGGCCAAGGAGCTGGGCCCCAGCGGCGTGCGGGTCAACTGCCTCGCGCCGGGCGTCATCGATACCCCCATGATGGCCGGGCATTCCCAGCAGACCCGGGATATGCTGGCGCAGGAAACGCCCCTGGGCCGCCTGGGCACCCCGGAGGATGTGGCGGCGGCCTGCGCGTTCCTGCTTTCGGACGATGCTTCCTTCCTCACGGGCCAGGTGCTGGGCGTGGATGGCGGCTATCTGTGAGCAAAAGCACACGCATGGCGTCGGATTTGTGCAAATTTTGTTTTGACCGCTTCCGGCAACATCCGGCAAAAAAATGACGGATTCTGCACCGGCCAAAACCAGAACTTGTGCCCCTCGCCCCGCCCCTACCACAGGATATTGTGGATAACCCTTTTCCCTCAGCAGACAGCCTGTGGACAACCTGCATATTTCCCATGAAAACATCTGCCAAAAAAGCCTTGAATGCCGGGCTTTTTTTTGATATGATAGGAACGATGCCGAGAAAAGTTATCCACAGATCGGGCCTGTTTTTCAACAGCCTGTGGAAAGGCCTGTGGATATCCACAGCCTTTCCACAGGTACATGTGGAGGAAATGTGGAAGAAACGGCGCACATCCCGCGAAGGATACGGAGGGGTCCATCATGGATCATGTGGAAATTTGGAATAAGGCAAAGGCGCTGCTGCGTGAGGAGCTGGCCAACGTCTCCTATACCACCTGGATCGATCAGCCGCTCAAGCCGGTCTACTGCGTCGACGACAAGCTGGCGCTGGAAGTCATCAGTGATTTCAACGAGAAGACCATCCGCGCCCGCTATCTGTCCATGATGACCGAGGCGGTGAGCCAGGTGGTGGGCCGGGAGATGACCATCGAGCTGATGAGCGTCAAGGAGCGCATCGAGTGGCAGGAGCGCCAGCGCAAAGAGGATCAGCCGGCGATGAAGGGGATCAACATGTTCAACCCCAAATCGACGTTTGAGACGTTCGTGGTCGGCTCCTCCAACCGGTTTGCGCACGCGGCCTCCCTGGCGGTGGCCGAGGCGCCGGGCGTCGCCTACAACCCGCTTTTCCTCTATGGCGGCGTGGGCCTTGGCAAAACGCACCTGCTTTACGCCATCGCCAGCGTCGTGCATAAGAACCACCCCAGCTATAATATCGTCTATATCAAGGGCGATCAGTTTACAAACGAGCTGATTGCCGCCCTGCAGGAGGGCCGGAACAATGAGTTCCGCTATAAATACCGCAATGCCGACCTGTTCCTCGTCGACGATATCCAGTTTATCGCCGGCAAGGAATCGACGCAGGAGGAATTTTTCCATACCTTCAATAACCTCTACGAGAACCACCACCAGATCGTCCTGACCGCCGACCGGCCTCCCAATGAGATGCTGCGTCTGGAGGACCGTCTGAAAACCCGGTTCGAATGGGGCCTGATTGCAGATATCCAGCCGCCTGATTTCGAGACGCGCATGGCGATCATCAAGAACAAATCCGTCTCGCTCGGCTTCGATCTACCGAACGACGTGTGCACGTTCATCGCCGAAAACGTGACCTCCAACGTGCGTCTGCTGGAGGGCACGGTCAAAAAGATCCGCGCCTATCACGACCTTGACAACATGGAACTGACCGTTCCGAACGTGTCCCGCGCTATCAAGGACATGTACAACAAGGAAAAAGCCGAAAATCTGCCCACTCCGAACCTCATCATCGGTGAAGTCTCCCGATTCTATAACATCGAAGAATCCGTTATCCGCGGAACGCTTAAAAACAAGAATACTGCCGAAGCGCGGCAGGTCGCCATGTATCTGGTACGCAAGCTTACCAATTTAAGCCTGCCCGACATCGGCAAGGAATTCGGCCGTGACCATTCGACCGTCATTCACTCGCTCAAAAAGGTCGAGCAGCAGCTTGCCGCAGGCACCGGAACGCTCGCCGACAACATCCGCGACATTACGGCGAACATCAACAGTAAGCTTTAATTTTTGTCCACACCAACCTGTGGAATCCACACGACTCCCCTGTGGAAAGCTGTGAAACAGAAGTTTCACAAAACTGCATGTTGATAACATTCTTTTTTCTGCACACCTGCCTGTGGACAAAAAAGCATTGATCTGTCAAGAAAAAAACAGCTTTTCCACATAAAATTCCCCTACTGCTACCTACTTCTAAAAAAAATCCTTTCTTTCTCTTGAAAGAAGAAACGGAGGAAGTTCCATGAAATTTACCTGTGAAAAAAACGCACTGGTGAGCGCCGTCTCCGTCGCCTCCCGTACCGTCGCGCAGAAGAGCACCATTCCGGCGCTCGAGGGAATTTATATCCGGGCCGGCGTAAAGCTGACGCTTTCCGGTTATAATCTCGAAACGGGCATTACCATCTCCGTCGATGCCGAGATCCAGCAGACTGGCGCCTGCATCATGCCCTCCCGTCTCTTCTTCGACATTATCCGAAAGCTGCCCGACGATACCGTCAGCATCTCGGTTGACGAAAAATTCAAAGTATCCATCCGCGGCGGCATTTCCTCGTTCACCATCACGGCTATGTCCTCCGAGGATTACCCGGAACTGCCGGAAGTCGAGTCCGACAAAGGCATCAGCCTGCCGCAGAATGAACTCAAAGCCATGATCGGCGGCACCAGTTTTGCCGTCAGCGAAAATCAGGCCCGTCCCATTCATACCGGCTGCTTGTTTGAGGTAGAAGATACTTCGATTACAGTCGTCGCTGTTGACGGCTACCGGCTGGCGCTGCGCCGCTGGAAATCGGAAGAGCCGATCGGACGGACACTCAAGTTTGTTGTGCCTGCCGCTGCTTTAAAAGAAGCGGAAAAAATTCTCGGCGATACGGACGACCCTTGCACGTTCTTCCTCGGCAGCAAGCATATCCTCTTCACCATCGGCGAGGCGACACTGGTCTGCCGCCTGCTGGAAGGCGAATTCTTGGATTGGCGGCGCGTTCTGCCGCAGAACCAGCCGGTGAAGCTGGCCGTGAACGTCGCAAAAATGACCGATTCCATCGAGCGCGTCGGCCTGATCATCTCTGAAAAGCTCAAGAGCCCGGTGCGCTGCAAATTCGGCGAGAATACGGCGGATTTCCGCTCTGTTTCCACCATCGGCGAAGCACATGACGTCTGCCAGATCGCGGGCGACGGGCAGGATATGGAGATTGGCTTCAACTGCCGGTATCTGCTCGACGCGCTGCGCGCGATTCCGGATGCGGAATGCTCACTTGAACTAATCAACGGACTCAGCCCCATCGTCATGAATCCTTGTGATGGATCTGAGCGGTACAGCTACATGGTTCTGCCGGTCCGGCTGAAAGCGGGGGAATAAGATGAAGGTCAGAGTCACAAAAAAACTTTCGGACGCGCCGATTGAGATCCCTATTCATACCGAGTTTATCAAACTGCAGGATTTTCTGAAATTCGCCAACGCCATTGAATCCGGCGGCATGGCCAAGACCTTTATTCAGGAGGGTGAAGTCCGCGTTAACGGCGAGGTCTGCACGATGCGCGGCAAGAAGCTTCACCCCGGAGACGAGGTCACATTCCTGCAGAATACCTGGCGCGTCACGGAAGAGCACGCATGAAGCTGCAAAGCCTGCAACTCTACGATTTTCGGAATTACGAGACGGCCAGCGTCAGCTTTCATCCCGGCGTCAATCTGATTGTCGGCGAAAATGCGCAGGGAAAGACCAATCTGCTGGAAGCCGTTTTTTATTTGTCTACCGGCAAAAGCTTTCGCACCGCCCGCAATCAGGAACTCATCCGCTTCGGCGCAGAATTTACAGACCTGAATTGCAGTCTGTTTTCCGGCGGCCGGGAACAGAGCCTGCGGGCTGTGCTGTTTTCCGGAAGAAAGCCGCGGCAGCTGTACATCGGCGGCGTAAAGCAGCGCTCCGCCGCCGGACTATCCGGCGTGCTGACGACCGTTCTGTTCTGCCCGGACGATTTGCTGATTTTAAAAAGTGGGTCCGCCGGAAGGCGAAAGATTCTCGATACCGCCCTCTGCCAGCTTCGGCCCGGCTATGCGCAGGCGTTGGCGGAATATCAGAAGCTGTATGACAGCAAATCAAGAATTTTAAAAGATTATCACGAGGCCCCATCCCTTCTGGAGCCGCTGCCGGAATTCAACTACCGCATGGCGCAGGTCGGTGCGGTCATAATCGCCTACCGGGCAAAATTCCTGCGGGAACTTTCCAAACAGGCGCGGCTGTACCATGCGGAATTTTCTGGCGGACGGGAGGAACTTTCCCTTGTCTATCAGACTGTTTCGACCGTGACAGACCCGTTCGCAGAAAAAAAAGTCATCTTTCAGCAGCTGCTTGATCACCAGCAGGCGCATTACCGCGCCGAGTTGGATTCCGGTCAGTGTTTGTCCGGCCCGCACAAAGACGATTTTGAAACGCTCCTCGGCGAGCGCTCCGTCAAAGCCTACGGCTCTCAGGGCCAGACCCGCACGGCAGCTATCAGCCTGAAGCTGGCTGAGCGCGAATTATTCCGCGCCGATACCGGCGAAGAGCCGGTTCTGCTGCTGGACGATGTGCTGTCCGAACTGGACGCGCGGCGGCAGGATTTCGTGCTCAATCAAATTCGCTCCGGTCAGGTGCTTATCACCTGCTGTGAGCCGGAACGCATCACAAATATCGGAAAACGCATTTTCGTGGAGAGCGGACAGATCCGGGAGGAGTCGTCATGTATCTGAATATCGGCGGCGATTTCTCCGTCCGCGCCGAATCTGTAATCGGCGTGTTCGATCTGGACAACACCAGCTGCTCCAAATGGACGCGGAAATTTCTCGCAGAGGCACAGAAGGCCGGCGCTGTCGTGGAAGCGACGGACGAACTGCCGAAATCCTTTCTGGTCGTCAGCGAATACGGCGAAAACCGCGTCATTCTGACAAAATATAATGCAGCCGTTCTGCTCAAACGCATGCAGGACGCGCAGCGTACCCCGATCTCTGCTAAAGGAGAAGCAATATGACAGAAGAAATCAAGGATATCATCGAAGCTGAAAAAGAATATAACGCCAGCCAAATCCAGGTTCTGGAGGGACTGGAGGCCGTCAGAAAGCGTCCCGGCATGTATATCGGCTCGACCAGCAGTTCGGGCCTGCACCATCTGGTCTATGAGATCGTCGATAACGCAATCGACGAAGCACTGGCCGGATACTGCAAGCACGTCGTTGTGACCATCAACGAGGGCAATACCATCACCGTCACCGATGACGGCCGCGGCATCCCCGTCGATATTCAGGCTCAGACCGGCAAGCCCGCACTTGAGGTCGTCTATACCGTTCTGCACGCGGGCGGCAAATTCGGCGGCGGGGGCTATAAAGTCTCCGGCGGTCTGCACGGCGTCGGTGCATCGGTCGTCAACGCGCTTTCCGAGTGGCTGGAGGTCGAGGTCAGTAAGGACGGGAAGATTTATCAAATGAAATTCTCCCGCGGCCATATTACCCAGGAAATGCGCATCATCGGCACCACGGACAAGCACGGCACGAAGGTCACCTTCAAACCCGATCCCGAGATGTTCGACACGCTGGAATATGACTACGAAACCCTCCATACCCGCATGCGCGAGCAGGCATTTTTGAACGCCGGTCTGCATATCACCATCCGCGACGAGCGCATCGAATCCGCCGACAAGCCCGAAAAGGATCGCATGGACTCCATGTGCTACGAGGGAGGCATCCGCGAATTCGTCCGCTGGTATAACCGCCACAAAACGCCGATCCACGAGCAGGTCATCTACATGTCCGGCTCCAAGGGCGACGACACGGCGGAGGTCGCATTGCAGTATAACGACTCGTTCAACTCCAATATCGTTTCCTTCGCAAATGATATCCATACCCCCGAGGGCGGCATGCACGAGGAGGGCTTTAAGCGGGCGCTGACGAATGTGCTCAACGCCTACGGCGTCAAAAAAGGCTACATCAAGGGCGATGATAAGGTCACCGGTGACGATGTACGCGAAGGTCTGACGGCCATCGTTTCCGTCAAGCTGACGGAGGCGCAGTTTGAGGGACAGACAAAGGCCAAACTCGGCAACGCCTCCATGCGCACGCTTGTCAGCAATATCGTCACACAGCAGCTGACGGAATTCTTAGAGGAAAATCCAGCCGTCGGCAAGCTGATTCTCGACAAAGCCATGATGGCCAACCGGGCGCGGGAAGCCGCCAGAAAAGCCCGCGAAGCAATCCGCCGTAAGACGGGCCTTGAATCCGGCCAGATGCCGGATAAGCTGCGCGACTGCAACGACACCGATCCCACGCTCACCGAACTTTATATCGTCGAGGGTGATTCCGCAGGCGGCTCGGCCACACAGGGCCGCGATTCCCGCTTCCAGGCAATCCTCCCCCTCTGGGGCAAGATGCTGAACGTCGAGAAGGTCCGCGAGGAGAAGGTCTACGGCAACGACAAATTAAACCCCGTCATCACCGCCCTGGGCGCGGGCCTGGGCGAGGACTTCGACCTCGCGAAGCTGCGCTACCACAAGATAATCATCATGGCCGATGCGGACGTGGACGGCAGCCACATCAGGACGCTGCTTTTGACCTTCTTCTTCCGCTACATGAGGCCGCTCATAGAGCACGGCTACGTGTACGCGGCGGTGCCGCCGCTCTTCAAGCTGACGCGCGGCAAGACGGTGCGCGTGGCCTACGACGAAAAGGAGCGCGACCGCGTCAGCGCCGAGCTGCGCGGGGACAACCCCAACGCGAAGGTGGAAATAAGCCGCTTCAAGGGCCTGGGCGAGATGGACGCCCACGAGCTCTGGGAGACCACCATGGACCCCGAGAAGCGCACCCTCAAACGCATAGAGCTCGACGACGCCGTCAAGGCCGATGAGATCTTCACCATCCTCATGGGCGAAAAAGTCGAGCCGAGGAAGGAGTTTATCGAGAAAAACGCACAGTATGTCGTGAACCTCGATATATGAGTCTTGAACAGAGAAAAAGGCTGCGCTTAAGGGAGCTGAATTACTCCGAGCACAACGTATATTTCCTGACTCTTTGCTGCCGGGATAGAAAACACCTGCTCGGCGAGATACGCAAAAGCCCTGTAGGGGACGGCGTCCTCGACGTCCCGCCTGCAGAGGCCATGGTTTTCACTAGGGCCGGAAAGATCGTTGACGAGAAAATCCGGGAGATGTCGGAGAAGTTCGACGGAGTAAGCGTTGAAAAATATGTCGTCATGCCCAACCACATCCACATGCTGCTGGCGGTGGACGATGGCGGCGGGACGTCGTCCCCTACAGGGCAGGAGGTAAACCGGCCTGTCCGCACAAATGAAAAGATACCGTCATTTGTCTCTTATTTAAAGCGCAGTACACAGCGCATGTGTGGGTCGGAAATATGGCAGCGAGGTTATCACGACCATGTCGTACGCGACATGCGTGACCTGCAAAACCATTGGAATTATATCGATACCAACCCCCTGCGCTGGGAGCTTGACAAATACTACACCTAAGGTGGTAACACAATGGCAAAGGACTACAAACCCGAAGACATAATGTTCCCCGATCAGAAGATCGTGTCGAGCGAGATCGTCAGCGAGATGAAGACGAGCTACATCGACTATGCGATGAGCGTCATAGTCGGGCGCGCGCTGCCGGATGTGCGCGACGGGCTCAAGCCGGTTCACCGGCGCATACTCTACACCATGTACGAGGGCGGGCTCACCGCCGACAAGGCCTTCAAAAAATGCGCCACCGCCGTCGGCGACGTGCTCGGCCACTACCACCCCCACGGCGACCAGTCCGTCTACGACGCCCTCGTCCGCCTCGCGCAGGACTTCTCCATGCGCTACCCCCTCATCGAGGGCCACGGCAACTTCGGCTCCGTGGACGGCGACCCCCCCGCCGCCTACCGATACACCGAGGCCCGCATGGCCCGCATCTCCGACGAGATGCTCCGTGACATAGACAAGGAGACCGTGGACTGGCTCCCCAACTTCGACGAGAGCCGCAAGGAGCCCAAGGTCCTGCCCGCGCGCTTCCCGAACCTGCTCGTCAACGGCTCCTCCGGCATCGCCGTCGGCATGGCCACCAACATCCCGCCCCACAACCTCGTCGAGGTCATAAACGCCTGCATCTGCGTGCTCGAAAACCCGGACGCCGGCCTGCCCGACCTCATGGAGCACATAAAGGGCCCCGACTTCCCCACGAAGGGCATCATCATGGGCCGCAGCGGCATCCGCGCCGCCTACGCCACCGGCCGCGGCAAGGTCATCGTCCGCGCGCGCACCGAGATAGAGGAATACGGCCACGAGCGCTACCGCATCATCGTCACGGAGCTGCCCTACCAGGTCAACAAGCGCCAGCTCATAGAGAACATCGCCGACCAGGTCCGCGACAAGCGCCTGGAGGGCATCTCCGGCCTGCGCGACGAGTCCGACCGCAACGGCATGCGCATCGTCATCGAGATTAAACGCGACGCCAACACCCAGGTCGTCTTGAACCGCCTCTTTGCCCAGACCCAGCTGCAGACCTCCTTCTCCATCAACATGCTCGCCCTCGTGGACGACCAGAGCCAGCCGCGCATCCTCTCACTGCGCCACATCATAGACGAGTACCTCGCCTTCCAGGAGGAGCTCATCACCCGGCGCACGAAGTACGACCTCAAAAAGGCGCGCGAGCGCGAGCACCTGCTCCAGGGCCTGCTCATCGCCCAGGACAACATCGACGAGGTCATCCGCATCATCCGCAGCAGCTACGACGACGCGAGGGAGAACCTCATGGCCCGCTTCGGCCTCGACGAGATACAGGCCCAGGCCATCCTCGACATGCGCCTGAAGGCCCTCCAGGGCCTCGACCGCGAGAAGCTGGAAAAGGAATACGCCGAGCTGGAGGAGCGCATCGCCTATTACGAGAGCCTGCTGGCCGACCCCGAGAAGATAAAGGGCGTCCTGAAGGACGAGCTGGCCGCCCTGCGCGACAAGTTCGGCGACGCGCGCAAGACCGAGATCCAGGACGTCGAGGACGAGATAGACGTCGAGGACCTCATCGAGGAGGAGGAGTGCGTCTACACCCTCACGCACGGCGGCTATATAAAGCGCCTGCCCGCCTCCGAGTACCGCGCCCAGGGCCGCGGCGGCAAGGGCATCCGCGCCATGGCCACCCGCGAGGAGGACTATGTGGAGACGGTGTTCACCGCCTCGACCCACGACTACATCCTCTTCTTCACCAGCTTCGGCCGGGTCTACCGCAAGAAGGGCTACCAGATACCCGAGGCGGGCCGGGCCGCGCGCGGCACGAACATCGTGAACATCCTGCCCGTCGAGCCGGGCGAGAAGGTCAGCGCCATGCTCCACGTGCGCGAGTTCGGGGACATGTACATCTTCATGGTCACCCGCAGCGGCACCGTGAAGCGCCTGCCGCTGGACGCCATAAAGAACATCCGCAAGACCGGCATCCGCGCCCTGTCCATAGCCGAGGACGACGAGCTCATCACCGTGCGCCTCACGGACGGGAAGCAGAACATCCTCATAGCCACGCACGAGGGCTACGCCATCTGCTTTGACGAGAACGACGTGCGCCCCATGGGCCGCGAGGCCGCGGGCGTGCGGGGCATAAAGCTCCGCGAGGGCGACTACGTAGTCGGCGCGGGCCGGGCCGGCGGCGGCACGGCGCTGCTGTCCGTCACGGAGAACGGCTACGGCAAGCGCACGGAGCTCGACGAGTACCTGCGCGGCGCGGACGGCGAGCGCCAGCCCCAGAGCCGCGGCGGCATGGGCCTCAAAAACTACAACTGCACGGAAAAGACCGGCTACGTCGCGGACGTCAAGGTCGTGCGGGAGGACGACGACCTGCTCATAGTCGCGGACGACGGCACCATCATTCGCACGGCGGCCTCGGGCGTCTCGGTGCTGGGCCGGGCGACGCAGGGCGTGCGCATCATGCGCCCGAACCCGGGGGCGAAGGTCATCTCCGTGGCCCGCACGGAGCGCGAGGACGCGGAATAATTATGAAAAAAGTCTGCATATACACGGACGGGGCCTGCTCCGGCAACCCCGGCCCGGGCGGCTGGGCGGCCATACTCAGCTGCATGGGCCGGGAGAAGGAACTCTCCGGCGGCGAGCGGGAGACGACGAACAACCGCATGGAGCTGCGCGCCGTCATCGAGGCCCTCTCGGCCCTGAAGGAGCCCTGCGAGGTGGAGCTCTGGACGGACTCGCAGTACATCGCCCGCGCGATAAACGAGGGCTGGCTGGCGGGCTGGAAGCGCCGCGGCTGGCGCAGAAAAGAGGGCGAGCTGAAAAATCCCGAGCTCTGGCAGCGCCTGGACGCCCTTTTGGGCGAGCACAAGGTCACGGTCAACTGGCTCCGCGGCCACGACGGCCAGGAGCAGAACGAGCGCTGCGACGCCCTCGCCGTCGCCGAGAGGGACAAATTTTCGCGCCAGTGAGGTGGGAAATTGAAAGACAAAAGCAAAAACCGGTTCCACCGCTCCGACCTCGCGGTCTTCTTCTCCTTCTTCCGGCCGCACCTGGGGCTCTTCGCCCTGGACATGAGCTGCGCCGTGGCCGTGGCGGTCATAGACCTCGCGTTTCCGTATATCACGCGGGTATCTATGCAGACCCTGCTGCCGGAGAAGCTGTACACGACCTTTTTCGTCATCATGGCGGCCATGTTCGCCGCCTACATACTCAAGGGCCTCATGTACTACCTCATCACCGTCCTGGGCCACCGCATGGGCGTCTACATAGAGGCGGACATGCGCCACGCGGTCTTTAACCACATGCAGCGCCTGAGCTTCTCCTTCTTCGACCGCAACCGCACGGGCGCGCTCATGAGCCGCATAACCTCGGACCTCTTCGAGATAACGGAGCTGGCGCACCACGGGCCGGAGGACATACTCATCAGCGTCCTGACGATCATCGGCTCGCTCATCGTGCTGGCGGGCATAGAGTGGCGCCTGGCGCTGGTGCTGGCCGTCTGCCTGCCGCTGCTCATACTCTTCACGCTCTCGCGCCGCGTGAGCATGAAGCGCGCGAACATCGAGGTAAAGCGCCAGACGGCGGAAATTAACGCCGCCATCGAGAGCGGCATCTCGGGCATACGCACCGCCAAGGCCTTCGCCAACGAGCAGGCCGAGGATGAGAAGTTCGTCGCCGCAAATGAGCGCTATAAGGCCGCGCGCAGCCGCTATTTCAAGGCCATGGGCGGCTTCATGAGCGGCATGGAGTTCACGACGAGCGTCATGCAGGTCCTGGTCGTCGCCGCGGGCGGCGCGCTCATCATGGGCGGGCGCATGGACTATGTGGACCTCGTGACCTTTTCGCTCTACGTCTCCACCTTCGTGACGCCGGTGCGGAAGCTGGCGAGCTTTTCGGAGGTCTACATGCAGGGCACGGCGGGCTTTTCGCGCTTTCTGGAGCTCATGCGCACGGAGCCGGACGTGCAGGACGCGCCGGACGCCGCGGAGCTGCGGGACGTGAAGGGCGAGGTCGAGTACCGGGACGTGAGCTTTTCGTATAACGACGAGGCCGGGCCGGTGCTGGAGCACGTGAGCCTGAAGATAGCCCCGGGCGAGAAGCTGGCGGTGGTCGGCCCCTCGGGCGGCGGCAAGACCACGCTCTGCCAGCTGCTGCCGAGGTTTTACGACGTGACGGGCGGCGCGGTGCGCGTGGACGGCACGGATGTGCGGGAATATACCTCCCGGCGGCTGCACGCCAAGATCGGTCTTGTGCCGCAGGCGGCGCAGCTGTTCAGCGGCACGGTGCGCAGCAATTTGCAGCTGGGCGCGGAAAACGCGCCGGACAGCGCGCTGTGGAAGGCTCTGGAGGTGGCCCAGGGCGCCGATTTTGTACGCGGCAAGCCCGACGGCCTGGATACTCCCGTAAAGGAAGGCGGCAAAAACCTCTCCGGCGGCCAGAAGCAGCGCCTGACCATCGCGCGGGCACTGGCGAAGCAGCCGGATATCCTGGTTTTGGATGATTCCGCCTCGGCTCTGGACTACGCCACCGATGCGGCGCTGCGCCGCGCGC
>ENA-ORNG01001281-ORNG01001281.1-human-gut-metagenome-genome-assembly--contig:-NODE-1281-length-18643-cov-16.052130_pt1 | contig 18643 bp, 19 predicted proteins | sample MGYA00242113_ERZ509018 | MGnify/ENA primary metagenome ERZ509018 (study PRJEB26280, sample SAMEA2338711) | human gut metagenome | biome: human gut; feature: human-associated habitat; material: faeces... | reverse complement strand
GGCGCACACACCAGTGACCGACGTCACTGGTGGTGGGGGAGGTCGAGGGGGAGCGGGCTCCCCCTCGAAGTCATCCCCGCAATTCCAGCAGCTTCTGCTTCAGCTCTCCCTCGATGCGGCCCGCGGCGTCGCAAAGTCCGCTCTGCTCCGTTTCCGCCTAACGGCGAAAACTGCGCCCGCTCCCTTGCTCCGCCTTTCCCCATCGGACCCGCTGCGCTGGGCTCCGACGGGGGCCCCTGGAGCTGGGCCGTCGGAGTTGTCTGCCGCTGTTCAGCCCCGCAATTCCAGCAGCTTCTGCTTCAGCTCTCCCTCGATGCGGCCCAGCTCCTGTTCAGCGGCTTTGCGCTTCTGGGCGCCCTCCCGCTGGATGTTCATCACCTCATCCAGGGTGGAGATCAGCTGCTGGTTGGTGTGCTGCAGCGTCTCGATGTCCACGATGCTCCGCTCCGCCTCCCGAGCGGTCTCCACCGTGCCCATTTTCAGCATGTCGGCGTTCTTCTTCAGCAGGTCATTGGTCACCTCGGTGACGGCGCTCTGGGCGGCAGTGGCCTGACGGCTGTGCTCCAGGCCCAGGGCCAGCACCATCTGGCTCTTCCACAGGGGGATGGTGTTCACCAGGGAGGACTGGATCTTCTCCACCATCAGGGTGTCATTGTTCTGCAGCAGCCGGGTCTGGGGGCCCATCTGCACGGAGATCATCCGGGTCAGCTCCAGGTCGTGGAGCTTCTTCTCGAACCGCTCGCACATCTGGACCTTGTCGTTGTAGGCCTGGGCGTCCTCCTGAGCGCCGGACTGCTCCGCCTTGGCCTTCAGGGCGGGCAGCTCATTGGCCCGCACATCCTCCAGCTTCTTCTTGCCCGCCAGGATGTACATGGTGAGCTCCTTGTAATACTTCAGGTTCAGCTCGTACATCTGGTCCAGCATGGCCACGTCCTTCAGCAGCGTCACCTGGTGCTGCTCCAGCTCCCGGGCGATCTTGTCCACGTTGGTCTCCACCTTGGCGTACTGGGCCTTCATGGCCTCCAGCTTGCTGCCGGCCTTCTTGAAGAGGCCGAAGAAGCCCTTCTTCTCCTCTTCCTCGCCGAAGCCCTTCAGCTCCACCACCAGGTCGGAGAGGGACTTGCCCACCTCCCCCAGGTCCTTGGTGCGCACGGAGTTCAGGGCATTCTCCGAAAAGCTGGCCACATTCTTCTGGGCCGCCGCGCCGTATTGGAGGATCAGGTTGGAGTCTGTCAGATCGATCTTCCTGGAAAACGCCTCCACTGCCTGCTTCTCCGCCTCGTTCAGCAGGTTCTCGTCCATCTGCACCGGCGTCACCTCCGGCTTGGCCGGCTCCGGAGCGGGCGTGGCCGGGGTGGCGGGGGCCACCGGGTCCAGGGTCAGCTGTGGGATGTCGCCCGTCTGGTCAGGATTCAGGGTCAGCTCGGGCATCATGCTCTTCTCGTCAGCCATTGTATGTTCCTCCGTTTATTCAAGTTTTCAGTCTTTTTCCTTCGGAGCCCCGGCGGCGCCGGGATCCTCCCGACGCTGTTTCCGGCCTCTGATCCAGTAGACACACCACGCGGCGGCCAGGCACACCGAGAGGGCAGCCAGCCCCCACCGGAGCCAGACGCCGGAGGCCTCCACCAGTCCCAGGCGGAAGGCGTTCTGCCACACCATGGCTTCCCGGCCCCATACCACAGCCATCAACGCCCATACCACGGCGGAAAACAGGCAGAACCCCGGCTTCGGCTGTCTCTTTTCTCTCTTCATGGCAGTCCCTCCTCACAGCTCCAGCTGGATGCCATTCCCGTCCTCTTCCGTCTTTTTGGTCTCCGCCTTCAGCGGGTCCTCCGTCAGACCTTCCCGGGCCATCATATTCTCCAGCACGGTGATGTCCGTGGAGATGTCCAGGGCCTCGGCGCCGTACAGGCTGTCCAGCTGCTTTTCAAAGGCCGCCGTGATGGTCCGCATCATCCCCTCCACCTTGGCAAGGGTGGTGTCGATGTTCTCCCCGGAGACGCCGGTGCCGCTCATCCGGTCATAGGCGTTCAGCAGCTTCAGGGTGGTGGGCAGATAGTAGTCCAGAAACCGCCGGATCTGGGGCAGCTTCTCCGGGTGCGCCTTCACCTCGTCAAAAATTTTGGTGCTGACCTGCTCCAGCCGCACGATATCGGCGGAGATGCCCGGGTCGGCGATGTTCTCGTCCAGCCGCTTCATCTCCCGGATGGCCAGCGTCCCGTCCCGGATCATCCTGTCCAGCTCCGGGTTTCCGGTGGAGATCTGCTCCTTCACAGGCTCCTTCTTCTCCTCCGCGCCGGCCGCCTCACCTGCGGCGCCGGCCCGGCACAGGGCGGCCGCCGCAAGAAACGCCAGGATGGCCGCGCCGGCCGCCAGGGCATAGTGCAGCGGCTCATACAGGGGGAATACCAGCGCATAGGCCAGCCACACCACCGCGGCGGCATAAAAAGGCGCTGTGCTCTTTCGCTTTGTGGTCTCCATCTGCGCGGCCTCCTGTTCTGATCCATCGAATCGATGAAGATATTATACCCCTCCCGGAGACCCCGGTCAACGGTACGGTTGTAAAATCCCCATCAACAAACAGGCACCTCTTCCCAGGAAGAGGTGCCTGCTTCTCACCGGAGAGGACCGTATCCCAATGTCACCGGGTCCTGCCACAGTGCCAGCCCCGGCGGGTGGAACGTGCAGAACACAAAGAGGAAGGCCAGGCCCCACAGGATCACCAGCCCCAGAAGCTGCTGCCAGAGCGAGGTGAACCGCCCCCGCCGCAGCAGCCGGAAGTCCAGGGCAAAGGCCCCCAGGACGGACAGATAGAACACCGCGATGTCCGCCCACATCACGTGACGTCCCACAACTCCGGTGTAGGTATAGAACAGCACCGGGATCAGCGCGGTCCCCGCCAGCGTGCTGACGCCCCGCACCGCCAGGAAGTTGGGATACGTCCGTCCCAGGCAGCACAGCTGGACCACAGAGGTCAGAAACATGGGAAAAAACAGCAGCTTCATATGTTCCCATGTGGACTCGTTGACAGCGGAAAAGGCTGCTGCCGGGATCCATCCACCGCTCCAGCCATACGTAAAATGCAGCAGTGTCCCAAGGGCCGCTGTAAACAGGGCCCCTGCCAACTCCCAGTAGAACAGCCTCTTTCCCATGTCCGCCTCCCAAAGCGCAAAAAGGACTGCGGCAAAAGCCGCAGTCCCAGTTTATGCCGCAATTGGCAGATCTATGCGTTCAGATACGCCCCATAGCTTCCAAGGGCCGCCGCCAGCGTCTCCGGAGTCCAGTCCCAGTAATCGGCGGTCCGCAGGCAGTCTCCCAGGACGCCGCACAGCTCCCGGGCCTCTTCCTCTGTCCGCTGGTCCAGCAGGGCGGGCAGGGCCGCCATGTCCTCCGCCGGGTGTTCCAGGATGTAGCAGGGCACCAGCCAGTCGTGGCTCTCCCCCTCCGTCAGGAAGAAGGCGTCCGCCAGCTCGGAAAGAGGTGCCTCCGCTCCGGGGGCGGACAGGGGCAGATCCACAGAGCTTCCCCCGGTGGCCAGGCCGTCGCAGAACCAATCGCCGTCTGCATTCTTCCGGATGGCGGCCTCTCTGCCATAGCCGTAATATCCATCCGCGTCCGGCTCTCCCAGGCCGGAGCCCGCCTGCCAGCTGTTGGCCATCGCTCCCTCCGGGTCATCCACCAGCAGCCGGAAGCCCATCCCGGCGCAGAAGTTCTCCGGCTCCCCGTAGTAGGCGTCAAACACGCTGGCGCCGCTGGCCTGGAAGTCCAGGGGCTTCCAGGTGACCCAGTCCGGCACGCTGCGGACGTTCTCCGCCATGGCCTCGTTCAGCTGCCGGGCGATGGCCTCGTAGTCCGTCTCTGCCCCGTCCACCGTGGGGGCGGAAAACGCCATCTCCCGCAGGGCGTCCTCAGCGATCCCCCGCAGCAGGTCCCCCAGGCCGGGGCCCACGTCCTCCACGGCCGTCACCTGGGCGTAGTGGGCCTCCCCGTCCACGTTCCACATCACCGCGTCTCCGCCGGTACAGCACCGCAGGGTGGTCTCCCCGTCCGGGGCGGTCATGGTGAAGCACAGTCCTCTGTTCTCCATATCGGTCCACTGCACGCCAAAGGTGCTGGCCGAGGACGGCTCCCACTGGTAGCTGTCGGGGAACAGGTTCTCCTGCCCCGCCACGTTCCAGGCGCTCTCCGGGGTGATGGAGAGGGTGAGGGGCTCGGCGTCCTCCGCCGTCACATCCAGGGTGAAGGTCAGGTCCTTTGTGATCGCGGCATACGCCTCCATGGCGGAGGATACCAACCCCTCACCGGAGAGGGCCTCTGTCTCTCCTTCCAGGACCTCTTCCGGGACTTCCTCCGGCGTCTGTTCCCCGGCTGTGCCGCAGCCGGCCAGCAGTATCATCAGCACCCCGCAGAGAAGAAATCGCCTCATGTTTGGCACCTCGCTTTCCAGATCCTGGTCATACCGTTCTGCTCTCCGTACTGTAAGTCCAGCATACCCGGATGTTTTCCAAAAATCCCCTCAATTTCGCAACAAATCGTTACGATTCAGAAACAGCGAGGCTCCCACGGCGCGGAAAAATGCCGGCCGGGCTTCCGCCTGGCCGGCATCATTTCTCAGACGAACACCGCCTGCACCAGCACCATATACAGCACAGTGCCCCCGGCGATGGACAGCAGCACGTTCCGCTTCCAGGTGTGCAGCGCCGCCACCGCCGCGATGGCGATCAGCTCCGGTGCCCCGTGGGGGACGGACAGCCAGGAGACGTTCCGCAGGCAGTACACCACCAGCAGTCCCATCATGGCCGGCGGCAGGACCCTGCCCAGATACGTCACCACGGCAGGGGGCTGCTTCTTCTCCGGGAACAGCCAGAAGGGCAGCCAGCGGGTCAGCTGGGTCCCGGCGGCCACCGCCAGGATGATGCTCAGGGTCTCCATGGGCGTCAGCGTCATCGGCCTCCCTCCTCTCTGTTCCGGTCCAGGCGCCGCCGGACACCCAGCAGCACCGCCAGCACCAGCGCCATGGCGGGGATCACCATGTTGTCCGCCTGGAACACCACCAGGCTCACAGCGGCGCAGAGGATGCCGATGATCCCGGCAGTCCGGTTCTCCGGCTTTTTCCACTGCTCCAGAAACAGCACCACGAACAGCGCCGTCAGGGCGAAGTCCAGTCCCGTGGTGTCAAAGGTGATCAGATTCCCCGCCAGGCCCCCCAGGGCCGTGCCTGTGATCCAGTAGAGGTAGTCCAGCAGGGAGATCCAGAAGTAGAAGTCCTTTCCGGCCACGCCCTCCGGCGGCTCCAGGGTGGACACCAGGGAGAAGGTCTCGTCGCACAGAACATAGATCAGAAACGGCCGCACCTTCCCCAGCCCCTTGTACTTGTCCAGCAAACTCAGCCCGTAGAACATATGCCGGGCGTTGACCATGACGGACAGCAGAAAGGCCTGGATGGGGTCAAAGGCCGTGGTCAGCAGGGTGATGGCCACGAACTGCATGCTGCCGCCGAAGGCGATGGCGCTCATCAGCACAGACCACCCCGGCCCGTACCCCTTGGACTGCATCAGCACGCCGTAGGCGATGCCCAGGCACAGAAACCCCGTCATCACCGGGATGGTGGCTGGAAACGCCGCCCGCAGGGCCGCCCGGCGCTGATGCCGCTGTGTCTCTTCCATTTCAGACCTCCTTGGTATATCAGACTCTCAAAAAACAGGGCCCACACCTTCCGTGCGGGCCCTGCCATGCCTTACATCTTCTCCGGTGCCTCCACACCGATGAGCTTCAGACCGTTCCGCAGGACGATCCGGGTGTCGTCCGCCAGCTTCAGCCGGGCGTCCCGGACCGCCGCCTCCTCGCCCCGGATGCGGCAGGCGGTGTAGAACCGGTGGAAGCAGCCCGCCAGCTCCTGGAGATAGCGGTTGATATAGCTGGGATCGTAGTCCCGGGCCGCCAGCTTGATGACCTCGCTGAACTGGGCGATCTGCTTCAGCAGGGCCCGCTCCGCCTCGCCGGTCAGCAGGGACATGTCCACATCCGCCTGGGCCGGCACGGAGACATTCTCCTCCCCCAGGGTCCGCAGCAGGGAGCAGATGCGGGCGTGGGCGTACTCCACATAGTAGATGGGGTTCTCGCTGTCCTCCCGGACCGCCAGCCCCAGGTCGAATTCCATCTGGGTGTCCGGCTTGGCGTTGAAGTACCACCGGGCGGCATCCACGCTGACTTCGTCCAGCAGGTCGGAGAGGCTGATGGCCTTGCCGGTGCGCTTGCTCATCCGCACCACCTCGCCGTCCCGCAGCAGCTTCACCAGCTGCATCAGAACGATGTCCAGCTTGTCCCCATCCAGGCCGATGGCGTCCAGGGCCCCCTTCAGCCGGGCCACGTGGCCGTGGTGGTCGGCGCCCCAGATGTTGATGACCCGGTCAAAGCCCCGGACGGCGAACTTGTTCCGGTGATAGGCGATGTCGGCAGCGAAGTAGGTGTAGAAGCCGTTGGCCCGGCGCAGCACGTCGTCCTTCAGGTCCAGCTTCTCGATATCCGCCTCCTTCTTCCCCTGCTTGCGGAAGTGGTCCCGGAGGATGTCGGCGGTGCGGAGCCACAGGGCCCCGTCCTTCTCATAGGTCCAGCCCCGCTCCGTCAGCAGGTCCACGGTCTCCTTCACATAGCCGCTCTCGTGTAGGGCGGACTCATAGAACCAGTTGTCGTAGTGGATCTTGTACCGCTCCAGGTCGGTCTTCATCTTGGGCAGGTTGACGGACAGGCCGAACTGGGCCAGGGTGTCCAGCCGCTCCTGCTCCGGGGCGGAGACCAGCTTGTCCCCGTTCTCCTCGTAGTAAGCCCGGGCCAGGTCCTTGATATCCTCCCCCTGGTACCCGTCCTCCGGGAAGGGCACGTTCTCCTCTCCCTGGATGATCTGGAGATACCGGGCCTCGATGGAGTGGGCGAACTTGTCGATCTGGTGGCCGGCGTCGTTCACATAGAACTCTCTCGTCACGTCCGCGCCGCAGGCGGTGAGGACGGAGGCCAGGGTGTCTCCCAGCACGCCGCCCCGGGCGTTGCCCATGTGCATGGGGCCCGTGGGGTTGGCGGAGACGAACTCCACCATGATCTTCTGTCCCTTGAGGCCGTCATTGGTGCCGTAGGCGGTGCCCTCCGCCTCCACCGCTTCACAGACGGCGGCATACCAGCTGTCGTTCAGGCGGAAGTTCAGGAAGCCCGGCCCGGCGATCTCCGCGGAGGCGAAATAGCTCCCCGTCAGGTCCATGTGGTCCAGCAGGGCCTGGGCGATGTTCCGGGGCGGCTGGCGCAGAGCCTTGGATGCTGCCAGGGCAAAGGTGGTGGTGAAGTCGCCGTTGGCGGTGTCCTTGGGGATCTCCACCGGAGCGGTCTTGACCTCCGCCGCCGGCAGCGTGCCGTCCGCCACCGCCGCCTGATAGGCCGCCATTGCCAGGGCCGCCGCCTGGTCCTTCGCGTTTTGTACCATGTTGATCATATCGTTCCCTCTTTCGTCAATGAGGAATTAGGGATGAGGAAGTTTGGTGTCCGGCAGAGCCGGACAGATTTTGATTGCCGCCTGCGGCGGCCCCGCAATTCCTAATTCCTAACTCCTAATTCCTAATTTTTCCGTTTCACCCGGATCTTAAAGCTGTTTCTCCCCGTCACCGTATGCTCCACCGCGATGGAGTATCGGATCTCCAGCAGTCCCCCCCGGTCACTGAGATTATGCCGCAGGGCGCTGGTCTGGATATCCACGGACAGCTCCCCATAGGGGGTCTCATACAGGGACGTGTGCTGCCGCCCCTCTTCAAACACCATCTGAGAATTCACCGTTCCCGCCCGGCGCAGGGTGACCTGGGGCCCGGTGATCTCAAACGTGGTCGTGGTCCCCTCCATGCCGGTGAGGGATGTCTCCTGATAGGTCAGGCGCAGCCCCTCCTCCATCAGCTCCAGCGTCCCTTCGGTCACCAGCTCCGTGGCGTCCGGGTCCACATCGTCGAAATACTGCTCGCCCCGGATAAACAGTGTCACCGGCAGCTTTTCCCTCCGCATCTCAATACCGTTCAATGTCGATCCTCCGTGCCATATGATACAGATCCTCCTGCAGGAACAGGGAAGCCGTCTGCTCAAAATCCTCCACCCGGTCGCTGACATAGAACTCCGTCTCGCCCCGGCGTTCCTCATCCGCCCGCAGGTCCCGGGCCTTCAGCATCCGCTTCAGCTCAAAGGCGGACTCCTCTCCGGCGGACACCAGCTCCACGCCGGGGCCCATCACATCGCCGATCACATCCGCCAGCAGGGGATAGTGGGTGCAGCCCAGGATCAGGGTGTCCACCCCCGCCTCCTGCAGCGGTGCCAGATACTCCCGGGCCACGGTCTCGATCACCACGTCGCCCCGCCGGATGCGCCCGGCTTCCGCCAGGGGCACGAACAGGGGGCATGCCCGGCAGAAGACCTGCACCTCCGGATCCAGCCGCCGCAGGACGGCCTCGTAGGCACCGGACCGGACGGAGGCCGCCGTGGCGATCATGCCGACCCGCTTGTTTTTCGTCACCAGCACCGCCCGGCGGCAGGTGGGCTCCACCACGCCCACCATGGGCAGGTCGTTCTCCGCCTGCAGCGTGGTCAGGGAAGTGGTGGTGACCGTCCCGCAGGCGATGAGGATGGCCTTCAGGTCAAAGGATCGCAGAAAGCGCACATCCTGCCGGGCATATTTCAGAATGGTCTCCCGGGATCGGCCGCCGTAGGGCACCCGGGCGGTATCGCCGAAGTAGATCAGGTCCTCCTCCGGCAGGATCTTCCAGAGGGCATGCACTGCCGTCAGCCCTCCCAGTCCTGAGTCGAATACCCCGATGGGGCGCTGATCCATTCCGTTCCGCCTCCTTCTCCGGCCGCAGGGCCGGCCGGGTCCCGCGGTGCGCATTTTACATCCGAGTTACATATTATACTATGCGGCGCCTTCCGCCGCAAGACAGATTTTAGTCTTTTTGCCCTGTTTTTTATATGGAATTTTGCAGGGTCGTCTGATATAATTGGAACAGTATTCTCTATTTGGGAGGTGTCTGCCCCATGAAGATCGAACTGTCGGAACAGCAGTTCCGGTATCTGCTGGACCTGGTGTACATAGGAAACTGGGTCATCAACTCCACCCGGGAAAACGACCGGATCCAGGAATATGATCAGGTGGAAAGTCTGGTCTTCTCTCACTGCCTGCGCCATAAAATGAGCAAGCTGGTGGAGCTGTACCGGGGAGAGCTGATCCCCTCCCGGGCCTTTGCCGACGGCGGCATCCACGAGGCCATCGAGCAGTATGAGGATGTGGTCTTCTATGAGATCCTGGCAGAGGAGTTGGCCATGCGGGACATGGATGGAGAGCCTCTGACCCGGGAAAACTACGGAGAACTGATGGACCGGATCGACGCCTATCTCTCCGAATTCGACGAACACGGCACCGACAACATCTCCGTGGATCTGCCCTGAGGCGGCAGGCACGCCGCCGCGGCCCCCAGGTCCCCGGATCTGCCGGAAACTTCAGAAAGAGAAAAAAGGAGCAACGAGAACATGGCAGAAAAATCAAAGGTCTACTTTGCGGACTTCCGCTGCCCCAACTGGCGGGAGAACCTGCCCCAGAAGCTGGCCCGCCTGATGGAGACCGCCGGCTTCGGCGACATCGACATGGACGGCAAGTATGTGGCCATCAAGATGCACTTCGGCGAGCCGGGCAACCTTGCCTACCTCCGGCCCAACTGGGCCCGGGCCGTGGCGGACCTGGTGAAGTCCCACGGCGGCAAGCCCTTCCTGACGGACTGCAACACGCTGTACGTGGGTGGCCGGAAGAACGCCCTGGACCACATTGAGTCCGCCTATGTCAACGGCTTCACCCCCTATTCCACCGGCTGCCACATCCTGATCGCCGACGGCCTGAAGGGCAACGACGAGGTGGAGGTCCCGGTGGAGGGCGGCGAGTACGTGAAGGCCGCCAAGATCGGCCGGGCGGTGATGGACGCGGACGTGTTCATCTCCCTGACCCACTTCAAGGGCCATGAGCAGGCGGGCATGGGCGGCGCCCTGAAGAACATCGGCATGGGCTGCGGCTCCCGGGCCGGTAAGATGGAGCAGCACAACTCCGGCAAGCCCTTCGTCAAGCAGAAGAAGTGCATCGGCTGCCGGGCCTGCGCCAAGATCTGCGCCCACGGCGCCCCCCAGTTCGGCGAAGATGGCAAGGCCACCATCGACACAGACAAGTGCGTGGGCTGCGCCCGGTGCATCGCCGTGTGCCCCAAGGATGCCATCGAGTGCCTGTATGACGAGGCGCCGGCCATCCTGAACAAGAAGATCGCCGAGTACACCAAGGCGGTGGTGGACGGCCGCCCTTGCTTCCACGTGTCCCTGGTGGTGGACGTGTCCCCCAACTGCGACTGCCATGGGGAGAACGACGTGCCCATCGTCCCGGACGTGGGCATGTTCGCCTCCTTCGACCCGGTGGCGCTGGACCAGGCCTGCGCCGACGCGGTGCTGGCCCAGACGCCCGCCTCCAACTCCGCCCTGTTCGACAAGGGCTGCGACTGCACGGACAAGGACTACTTCCACGCCGCCCACCCGGACACCGACTGGGCCGTCTGTCTGGAGCACGCGGAGAAGATCGGCATCGGCACCCGGGCGTACGAGCTCATCAAGATCTGAATCCAAAAAGAAGCAGGACTTTTGCAAGTCCTGCTTCTTTTCTGCACGCTGGGCGTCCGCTCATGCGAACAGGGCGTTGAACTGCTCCACCACGCTGTCGGCTCCGGTGTGGGCCACCAGCATCACAAAGTTGCCGTTGGAGACGATGCGGGACTCATTCTTCCACATCTCTGTGGGCGCCGGATACCAGGCGCCGCCGGGGGCCGTGCCGTCGCCCACCTGATAGTCGATCCGGGCCTGGAAGATGTCCTTCACCGCCTGGACGTCGCCGCTGTTCTCCACTTCCACCAGGGCGATCTCATCACCGGAGGCGGAGATCATGGCCATCTGCACCAGGCACTGCTTGGTGGCGATGGCGGAGAGGCCGGCATAGAAGGAATCCAGGGCCTCTCCCTCCATGGGCATCATACCGGGCCAGGTCTCCTGGTCGCTGGTGACAGAGGCCGCAAAGGCAGTCAGGTCCACCTGGGAGGAGGTGCCCTCCGCTGGAGTCTCCGGTGCGGAGCCGGACGTCTCCTCAGCCGGGGGCTGGGTGGGCTGGGATGCCGCTCCGTTGTCTGCCGCAGGCTTCTGGGGCTCCTGCGCAGGCTTTTCAGGTGTCTCCTGGGCCGGCTTCTGGGAGGAGGTCCCCTGTCCGCCGGAGGGCTTTGCGCTGCCGGTGGTATTGCCGGAAGTCCCGGTGCCGGGATTGGACGTGCTGCTGCCGGACTCACCGGCATCTGTGTTCGGAGTCTCCTCCGCCGCAGCCTCCGGATCCTCCGCAGGCGCTTCTTCCTCCTGGGTCTCCTCGGACTCGCCGGCGGGGTCTTCCGTCTGGGTGGTCTCCTGGGTGGTGTCGCTGGTCTCGTCGGCGGGATCCTCCGTGCCGCCGCAGGCGGCCAGAGAAAGCGTCAACGCCAAAGCCAGCAGTCCTGCCAATACTTTCTTCTTCATGTCTCTCTCCTGTTTTGATGGGATTTGCGGCATACCGCCGCGCTTTGTTCTCTTAGACGGCCCCCCTTCCGAAAAAGTTCCCGCTCCGCAGACATTTTTTGCACAGCCGCGGCGCTCCGGCCCAAATGGCGGTTTTCCGGCAGACAACATTGACTTTTCCCGAAATTTCACATATAATCGATTCGCTCAACTGATCAAATACACAGGCCGCGCGGAAAACGCGCGGCTGCTTTGCCCCCGGGCGGCAGATATCCGCCTGCCGCAAAGCAAGGAGGTCTACATGAAAAAACATCTGCAGGACAGCCTGGTCATCGGCTTTGCTCTGTTCTCCATGTTTTTCGGTGCCGGAAATGTGATCTTCCCGCCCTATCTGGGGCTGGAGTCCGGGCCGGATTGGCTGCTGGGATTCTTCAGCTACTATGTGGCGGACATCGGCCTGGCCCTGCTGGCCATGTTTGCGATCCTCCGTCAGGGCAGCCCCGACGGGATCACCGACCGGATCGGCAGGATCCCCTCCACTGCGCTGATGTGCGCCATCGTGCTTTGCATCGGCCCCATGCTGGCCATCCCCAGGACCGCGGCCACCACCTATGAGACATCTCTGGCGCCGCTGGTATCCGGGTTCAGCCCGGTCCTCTTCTCCATCCTCTTCTTCCTGCTGATCCTGCTGCTGTGCGTGCGGGAAACGGCTGTGGTGGACATTGTGGGCAAGATCCTGACTCCCGCCCTGCTGATCGGCCTGCTGGTGCTGATCGCGGTGGGTGTGGCGGATCCCATCGGTCCGGTGGGCCGGGTCCCCCTGGTGGAGGATGTGGCTGCCACCGGCGTGGAAGCCGGCTATCAGACCATGGACGTCTTGGCCGCCATCGTGTTCGGCTATATCATCCTGAAAAGCGCCCGGGAAAAAGGCCACACAGAGCCCCGGGCCCAGATCCGGGTGGTCTCCGGGGCCAGCCTGGTGGCCGGCACGGGACTGCTGGTGGTGTACCTGGGGCTGACCTATCTGGGCGCCACCACGGCCCGGTTCTTTGACATCACCGTGGACCGCACCTACCTGGTGGTGGCCATCGTCCGGAATCTGCTGGGCGATGCGGGCATCATCCTCTTTGCGGTGGTCGTGGCCCTGGCCTGCATCACCACCGCCGTGGGTCTGGTCAGCGCCTGCGCCAACTATTTCTCCGACCTCTCCCGCGGGCGGCTGTCCTATCAGCTGCTGGTCTGCATCATCTGTGTCTTCAGTGCCGTGGTGTCCAATTTCGGCCTCAACGAGATCATCGCCATCGCCTCCCCCATCCTCAGTGTGGTCTACCCTCCCACCCTGGTGCTGATCGTCCTGGCTCTGACCGGCCGCCGCATCCGCCGGGACTGGGTGTTCCGCCTGGCGGCCCTGGGCGCTCTGGCCGTGAGCCTGCTGGAGGTCATCCGCACTTACACCGGCGCGGAGCTGGCGTTTCTGGATCTGCTGCCCCTGTCCTCGCTGGGCTTCGGCTGGGTCCTGCCCGCTCTGGCCTGCGGCATTGCGGGGGCGCTGATCCCCGGCCGCTCGGACGCAGCAGGCGCTTCAGGGCGCGCCTGACCGCGCGGCAACCCATTTTTCAGGAGGTATCGTTATGCTGAAAGAACATTATCAGGGACTTGGCCACATCGCCGTCTACACGGCGGACATGGACCGGAGCATCGCCTTTTATGAGAGGATCGGCGGCGCGCTGCATCTGCGGGCCCCCGCCTGCCCGCCGGAGCAGCAGAAAGAGCTGGCCCTGGTGGAATTCGGCGGCTTTCTGGTGGAGCTGATCGCCGCCCCGGTGCCCGCCGGCGAGGGCTGCATCCCCCACTTCGCCGTGTATGTGGATGACGTGGACCGGACTGCGGCGGAACTCCGTGCCGCCGGTGTCGAAACATTCCGCACCGATGCCAAGTGCGTCATGCCCAACACCTTCGGCGGGCTGGAGAACTGGTTCTTCACCGGCCCCTCCGGCGAGCAGATCGAGCTGCTCAAAATGCTCTGATGCCGTCATTTGAAAACGGACCGTGGAGCCATGGCTCCGCGGTCCGTTTTCCTCTGCGCTTCCGATCCGGCCCCATGCGGCAGCGGGGAGGAAGGCACCGCCCCCGGCAGATCCGCTGTAAAATTCACAGGCAGAACTTGTGTATATCAGTGAACGGATACCGCACAAAAGGGAGGGAATGCCAGATGGATGACGCAGCGATCGTTCGGCTGTACTGGGATCGGAACGAGCAGGCCATCCCCGCCACGGCTGAAAAATACGGGAGCTACTGCACCGCCATCGCCAGAAACATCCTGGGCAGTCCGGAGGATGCCGAGGAATGTGTCAACGACGCCTATATGCTGGCGTGGAACGCCATGCCGCCCCACCGGCCGAGCATCCTGTCCGCCTTTCTGGGAAAGCTCACAAGGAACGTATCCCTCAACCGGTACAAATACAACACCGCCGGCAAGCGGGGCGGCGGGACGGCCCCAGCCGTTCTGGACGAGCTCGCAGAGCTGGTGTCCGATGCCGACCCCGTGGAGCAGGAGATCGACCGCAGGGAGCTGCTGAAGGCCATCGATGGGTTCCTGGCCCAGCTCCCCGCCGAAAAGCGCGGCATGTTCGTCCGCCGATACTGGTACTTTGACAGCGTTTCCCAGATCGCATCCCGATTCGGGACAACAGAGAACCGGGTGTCCGTGACGCTGCACCGCCTGCGCTCAAAACTGCACGACCATCTTCTGAAAGGGGGCTTTGCGCTGTGAGAAGAGAGACTTTCTGCGAGATCCTGGGCGATCTCGACGCCCGCTATGTGCAGGAGGCCGGCGGCGCCCACGGTGCCGGGCGGTCCCACCGTCTCAAATGGGGCGCCGCAGCGGCCTGTCTCTGCCTGCTGCTGGTGCTGCCGCTGACCGCATTTGCAGTCGATACGCTGCAATACAACGCAGCCGTGGAGTATCTGACGTCTCTTGGAATCCCGGCCGCGGATCTGCGCGGATACTCCCGCAGCGAGGTCAAGGAGGCCGCAAGGACCATCGACGCCGGAGAGCACACTCCGCTGACCGAATCGCTTCTGGACTGCTCTTCAGGCAGCGGCGGCACCGCTGCGGCGCCTGCACAGGTGACCTCTGACCAGGTCCGGGCCCTGACGCCCGCCATGACGCGGGAGGAGGTCCTCTCCCTTCTGGGGGACACACAGGATCTCGGCTCCGGCATCTATGTGTATGTCTATGAGGTGGATCAGCAATATCTGCTGCGCATCCCCTTTGCCGGCGATGACGCACAGCTGGGTGTTACGGGGGAGGACCTGCTGCGGGCGCTGACCCCCATCTCTGAAGATCCGGCCTCCGGGTGCGGATGACCTGTCTGCGCGGACAAAGGAGGGCAGTCGATCAGATCGACTGCCCTCCCGGCATTCACAAGCACCGGCGGACGGCTGCGCAGGGCCGCATTGTCCGGTCCGCTCAAAAGTCCGCCTGTCTCTGGGGCGCCGCCAGCCGCCGCTTCCAGATGGAGGGAGCGAACAGCAGCAGCATGGGGAAAATCTCCAGCCGCCCTACCAGCATGTCAAAGGACAGCAGCAGCTTGGAGAAGGGAGAAAAGCTGGAGAAGTTGCCCATGGGGCCCACGATCTCCAGGCCGGGCCCCACATTGTTGATGCAGGTGGCCACAGCAGTGAACACGGTCACCAGGTCCATCTGCTCCAGAGAGACCAGCAGACAGGACAGCACGAAGATGGCCATATACACCGCCAGAAACAGATAGACGCCCCGGATGTTCCGCTCGCTGAGGGGCTTCCCCTCAAAGCGGATGGCCGGCACCGCATTGGGGTGGAGCATCCGCCGCATCTCCCCGACGGACGCCTTCTCCAGGATCACCACCCGGGCCACCTTGAGGCCGCCGGCCGTGGAGCCGGCACAGCCGCCGATGAACATCAGTGCCACCAGAATGGCCTTGGAGAAGGTGGGCCAGGTGTTGAAGTCCACCGTGGCATAGCCGGTGGTGGTCATGATGGAGGACACCTGGAAAAACGCGTGGCGCAGGCTGGTGCCCACAGAGTCGTAAAGCTCGACGATGTCCACCGTGATGGCCCCCACCGCCACCGCCGCAATGATGAAGTAGGCCCACAGCTCCTCAGACCGGAACACGTCCCGGAACCGCTTCACCAGCAGGAAGTAGTACATATTGAAGTTGACGCCGAAGAGCATCATGAAGATGCCGATGACGATGTCGAAATAGGGGTTGTTATAGGCGCCCACGCTGAGGTTGCGGCAGCTGAAGCCGCCGGTGCCCGCGCTGCCGAAGGAGTGGATGCAGGCATCATACAGCGGCATCCCTCCGGCCGCCAGCAGGACGATCTCGATGATGGTCATCACCAGATAGATCCCATAGAGGATCTTGGCGGTGTCGCTCATGCGGCTCACCAGCTTGCCCGGGGCAGGGCCGGGCATCTCGGCCCGCAGCATGTGCATGCCGTGTCCATCCCCGCCCATCGGCAGGATGGCCATCACGAACACCAGCACGCCCATGCCGCCCACCCAGTGGGTGAAGCTGCGCCAGAACAGGCCGCCGCGGGTCAGGGGCTCCACCTCCGTGAGGATGGTGGCTCCGGTGGTGGTAAAGCCGGAGACGGTCTCAAAAATGCAGTCCACGAATCGGGGGATATCCCCGGAGATATAGAAGGGCAGTCCTCCGAAGATGGACATGAAGATCCACGCCAGGGCCACCACCGCCAGGCCGTCTCTGGCATACAGCGCCGAATGCGCGGGCTTCCGGAAGCTCAGCAGACCCCCGATGACCGCCAGCAGCGCCATGGGGATCAGAAAGGGGACCGGAGACTCCCCGTATCCGAGGCCCACCGCCATGGGCAGCAGGAGCAGCGCCGCTTCCACCAGGAGGATCCGGCCGATGACAAATCCAATGATTCGATAATTCACAGAAGATACCTGCCTTTACTCCTCGAGAATGTCCCGGAGGTCATCCAGCTGCGTGTCTGTGGTCACCACGATGACGTCGTCATGCGGATGCAGCATGTCATCGCCCGCGGGGATGACGATCTGCCCATTCTGCCGCACGATGCCCGCCAGCAGCAGCCCCCGCTTCAGGTTCAGATCCTTCAGCGGCACATTGACAAAGGGGATGTCCGGCGTCACGCTGAACTCCGGCGCCTCCACCTTCTCGTCCACGATGCGGTGCAGTGTCTTGACCTTGGAGGCAGATGCATTCTTCATGGCCCGGATGTACTGCAGGATCAGTTCGGTGGTCACCGCGCCGGTGGACACCACGCTGTCGATCATGCTCTCATTGGAGACCAGGTCCAGCAGGGACTTGCGGTTGATCTTCGCCACCACCTTGCAGCAGTCGCCGGACTGCTTGGCGGCGCTGAGCGCCATCAGGATATTGGCCTCATCCAGGCCGGTGATGGCCACAAAGGCGTCCGTCTGGCCGATGCCCTCCTCGCTGAGCAGTTCGCTGTCCGTGCCGTCTCCCACGATCACCAGCGCCTTCGGCAGCTTTTCGCTCATGGTCTCGCACCGCTGCTCGTTCTGGTCGATGATCTTGACGGACATGCCCATGTCCAGCAGCTCGGACGCCAGATAGTAACACATCTTGCTGGCTCCCACGATCATTGCGGAGGACGCCCTGGCCCGGAACACGCCCAGGTTTCGGAAGAACTTCTCCAGCTCCCGGGGCGCGGCGGTCAGGTAGATCTTGTCCCCCGCCCGCAGGGTGAAGTCGCCGGAGGGGATGATGGTCTCCCCCTGCCGGGCCACGGCGCAGATCAGCACCCGCACCTTGATGCTCCGGTACAGCTCCGACAGCCGGATCCCATCCAGCGCCGTGTGCTCCGCCACCCGGTACTCCACCAGCTCCAGGCGGCCCTTGGAGAAGGACTCCAGTTTCATGGCGGCCGGGAAGCGCAGCACCCGGGCGATCTCCCGGGCGGTGGCCGCCTCCGGATTGATGGCCATGGACAGCCCCAGCTCGCTGCGCATGAACCGCAGCTGCCGGCTGTACTCCGGATTCCGGATCCGGGCGATGGTGTGCTGCACGCCCAGCTTCTTGGCCACCAGGCAGGTGAGGATGTTGATCTCATCGCTGGAGGTGGTCGCGATCAGCAGCTCCGTGTGCTCCACGTCCGCTTCCTTCTGCACGTCATAGCTGGCGCCGTTTCCGCAGACTCCCATCACGTCATAGATGTTGATGATATTTTCAACCAGGTGTGGGTTCTGGTCGATGACGGTGACCTTGTTGTCCACGGACAAATGCCGCGTCAATGCCACGCCCACCTTTCCCGCGCCCACGATCACGATCTTCATAATGTTCGTCCTTTCTCCTGCAGAGAAATCCCGATCTCTGCACAATCCCAACACATTATAACGGATATGCCGGCAAATGCAATATCCTTTTTCGTCAATTTTTTGAGAGTCTGTCCGCCGGGCGCCGTCACTTCTCTAAATAATGTAAGATGTGCCTGCGGCTGTTTTCTCCCGGCGCCTCCAGACTCTCCCAAAATTTTACTTGACAAACCGGCGCAAACCGCATAAAATCAACCTGAAATATTTTAGTTAAATAATTTTAATTAAAATAATTTCATCATTTTTCGACATAAGGAGTACCAATATGGAATTCGAGCAAGTACGTGATATCATCGTGGAGACTCTGGGCTGCGACGCGGAGCAGGTCACAATGGACGCCTCCCTGGCTGACGATCTGGGTGCTGATTCCCTGGCTTCCGTGGAGCTGGTGATGGCTCTGGAAGAGGCCACCGGCATCTCCATTGAGGACAGCGCGCTGGCGGAGATGAAGACCGTCGGCGATGTCATGAATTACCTGAACGCCCACAAGCAGTGATCCCTGCCCGCCGGCGGGCTCATGCCCTCCGGCGGGTTCACTTTCTGTAGAGAAAGGAATGCGCTATGACCAACCAAGAGTTTTTTGAGATTGTCGCCTGCTTCGACCGCAGCACCGCTCAGACGATGAAGCTGTCCACGCAGGAGTTCACCATAGAGCTGACCCGTGGCGGTGCGTCTGCGCCTGCGGCCAGCGCACCT
>ENA-ORNG01001277-ORNG01001277.1-human-gut-metagenome-genome-assembly--contig:-NODE-1277-length-18673-cov-7.160006_pt1 | contig 18673 bp, 10 predicted proteins | sample MGYA00242113_ERZ509018 | MGnify/ENA primary metagenome ERZ509018 (study PRJEB26280, sample SAMEA2338711) | human gut metagenome | biome: human gut; feature: human-associated habitat; material: faeces... | reverse complement strand
TCGATGAGCTGGGCCTCGATGGCCTTGGCCCGGACGATGACCATGGGCTCACGGGGAAACACCGGGGTTCCCTCCGGCATGGCGTAGATGTCGCCGGTGAAATGGAAGTCCTCCAGATAGGACAGAAATTCCTCGCTGAAAAGGTTCCGGCCCCGCAGATAGGCGATGTCTTCCGGAGAGAAGTGCAGATTCTCAATATAATCAATCAGCTGCTCCAGACCAGCGGCGATGGCATAGCCGCCGCCATCCGGCACCCGGCGGAAAAAGACGTCGAAGTAAGTGATATGATCCTTGTAACCGCTTTCAAAGTAGCCATTGCCCATGGTCAACTCGTAAAAGTCGCAGAGCATGGTCATGTTCAGCTTTTCCTCAGTTTTCATTTTCATACCTCAAGTAAATTTTTTTTGGGTGTGCTGCATACCATTATACTATCATTCCCCGAAACAGGCAATCCTTTTCCGTATTTTTCTCCCCGCTCCTCCCCTTTTCGTCGGTTTTTCCCGGGCATTTCGATAAAATCTGTGTATCAGGGGTTGACAAAACAATCTCTTCTTGCTATCATAAGAAATTGTAGAGTTCTCTTACAAGTTCATACCTTATCAAGAGTGGCGGAGGGAACGGCCCGATGAAGCCACGGCAACCTGCGAAGCAAGGTGCCAAATCCGGCGTATGCTGAGTGCGGAAGTGATAGTCCCGCATTCGTCCTTCGACAGATGAGGAGCGTTATTCTAACACGATCCGTCGAATGGCGGAGCGTGTTTTTTCATGCTCCGGTCAACCTGAGAGAGCTTTCACCCGTATGGAAAATATTTTATAAAGGAGCATGGAAAAGCTATGGCAAAGAGACTGTTTACCTCGGAATCCGTGACGGAGGGACATCCCGACAAAATCTGCGACCAGATCAGCGATGCGATTCTGGACGCCATCATGGAGAAGGATCCCAATGGCCGTGTGGCCTGCGAGACCTGCGTGTCCACGGGCCTGATCCACATCATGGGCGAGATCACCACCCACTGCTACGTGGATATCCCCAAGATCGCCCGTCAAGTGGTGCTGGACATCGGCTATGACCGGGCCAAGTACGGCTTCGACGGCCACACCTGCGCCGTTATCACCAACATCGACGAGCAGTCCGGCGATATCGCCATGGGCGTGGACAAGAGTCTGGAGGCCAAGGAGTCCGGTGACAGTGCGCTGGACAACGGCGCCGGCGATCAGGGCATGATGTTCGGCTACGCCTGCGACGAGACGCCGGAGCTAATGCCGCTGGCGATCTCCCTGGCCCAGAAGATGTCCAAGCGCCTGACGCAGGTCCGTAAGGAAAAGCTGGTGGATTACCTGCGCCCCGACGGCAAGACGCAGGTGACGGTGGAGTATGACGAGAATGGCAAGCCCACCCGTGTGGATGCCGTGGTGGTCTCCACCCAGCATGCCGCCGAGGCATCTCTGGATCAGATCCGCCGGGGTATGATCGAACTGGTCATCAAGCCCACGGTTCCCGCTGAGCTGATGGACGAGAACACCAAGATCTACGTCAATCCCACAGGCCGCTTCGTCATTGGTGGCCCTCAGGGTGACAGCGGTCTCACCGGCCGGAAGATCATCGTGGATACCTACGGCGGCAGCGCCCCCCACGGCGGCGGCTGCTTTTCCGGCAAGGATCCCACCAAGGTGGACCGCTCCGCGGCCTACGCCGCCCGGTACGTGGCCAAGAACATCGTGGCCGCGGGCCTTGCCCGCCGCTGCCAGGTGCAGTTGGCCTACGCCATCGGCGTGGCCCAGCCGGTGAGTGTGCTGGTGGACACTTTCGGCACCGGTACGGTGGGAGACGACAGGCTGGAGACTGCCGTCCGCAAGGTGTTTGACCTGCGGCCCACGGCCATCATCCGGGACCTGGACCTGCGCAAGCCCATCTACCGCAAGCTGGCGGCCTACGGCCACATGGGCCGGGAGGACCTGGGCGTGACCTGGGAGAAAACTGACCGCACGGAGGCTCTGAAGGCCGCCGCAGAGGCGTGAAGCCTTTTCCAAAACTGAATCAAACGGTATGATACAGGCGGCGCCGCTGATTTTCAGTAGCGCCGCCTTTTCCGCTCAAAGCTCCATGGACAAATATACCATGTCCGACAAAAGCCGCCCCCCTTCGTATATGGGGTGGTCGTAAAATTGAAGGAAGAAATTGGGGACCCGGTGGCTTTCCCGGAACCCGCAGGCCCGGTAGAAGGGGAGGGTGAGGGCACTGTCCCCGGTGCCCACCAGGAGGCATGTCCCTCCGGCGGTCCGGCAGGCGCCGGCCACATGCCGAACCATGGCCCGGCCGTAGCCCTGGCGCTGAAAGGCCGGCTCCACGGCCAGATTTTTGATCTCGAACACGCCCGGCGCCTCCTTGGTCACCACGCATACGGCGCGAAGTCCGCCGTCGTACAGCGCCAACAGCGTTCCGCGGTCCAGATAGCGGTCGATCATGTCCTCCTGTTCGTCTCCCAGCAGCAGGAGGGGGAGAAAGTCCCGCTTGCCCGACTCGATTCTGCGAATATCCATGCCTGCGCCTCCCTGTCTCTGATACGGGTAGAAGAGCACATTTCCTCCGGATTGTCAAGTCCGGGGTGCCGTAATTTGTCTAAAAGAGTCCGAATGTGTCGAATCTATTTCAAAAACCTGCGATTTTTGATATGCTATGTATGAATTGAAGAGGAGAGGAGACGGTTTCGGATGGATGAAGATATCCTGCGGACAGTGGAAAAAATCAGTGGGAAACTGAGCCGGGACTGCTATTACGACCTGTGCTGCCTGGTCAAGGCTGCCATCCCCCGTATGCCGGGCACCTTCTCCATGGAGACGCTGTATCCGGAGGCGCAGAGATACAGTGAAAAGGAAAAGGACACCCTGGCAAAGGCCCTCTCCCGGGCGGCGGAGGACATCTGGGACTGCGGAGACCGGGCGGAGCTGCAGAAGCTCTTTCAACGCGTGCTGCGGGAAAAGCCCACGCCGAAGGATCTGGTCCGGGTGCTGGCCTTGTCGATCTGGCGCCGGCGCAAGGCGGTGCGGCCGCAGGTGCGCTATCAGGTTCTGGAGACCCGGCACCCCCGGCGATTCGGATTCAGCGGCGAATCCTGGGAACCGGAGCGACATCTGGTGGTCCTGCTGCCGGGAAGGGAACAGGCAGAGGTAGAGCAGCTGGTGCGCAGACTGAATCAGCGGCAGATCCCTATCCAGGAGGCGGAGGAGCGTTTTCTGAATGGGGAAGATCTGCTGCCGGTCCTTTGAACAGAGGAGGAGCCTCCCGTAGGAGGCTCCTCCTCTGCTTTGCGCCGGGTGTGTTACAGGAACTGCTTCATCTGGGCGGCGTTGGCTTCCTCGGTGTGCAGCAGCCGCTCCGCGAGATTTCGGATCTCACGGTTTCCACCGGCGTAGTCCCCCAGATGCCGGGTACTTTTGGTGGCCCCCATGGTGTTTCCCTGAATGACCATCTCCGCGATGTTGGATGCAGAGGGGTCTGCCAGCGTTTTGAAAGTGGACATGACCTCTGCGGACACCTTGGCCAGAAGGCCTGGGTCCCTGGGCTCCTCTCCCAGAGACCGGAGCAGGCGCTCCGCCTGATCCGCGATCTGGCGGTACTCGGCGCCCTGCTGGCTCAGAACCCGCCGCAGGCTGTCATCCCGGACCTGCCCGTCCAGGCTGTTTAGCCCCTCAATGCCCATCTCCGCCGTCTCATGGACGTATTGGAGCAGCTCGATATCGTTCATATTGGATCACCTCGCTCCTAGTATGCCCGGCTTTTCCGGGAAAAGACGTTGACCTTCCCAGGGAAATCGGGTACAATAGCTCCGTGTAAGAGCCCCAGATTCTGGGGGGAGGGCGCCGGAGTTTCCGCGCCGCAGACTGAAGAGAGGCGCCGGAGGGCGCAAGGAGGCTGTCTATGCCCAGCATTTCCGTCATTGTGCCTGTCTATCAGGCGGAGAAATTTCTCAGAGACTGCGTGGAGAGCGTGCGGCGGCAGACCTTTTCCGACTGGGAGCTGCTGCTGGTGGATGACGGCTGCACCGACGGCTCCCCGGCTCTCTGCGATGAGCTGGCCCGGGAGGATGACCGCATCCGGGTGTTCCACAAGGAGCGCAACAGCGGCGTCAGCGAGACCCGGAATGTGGGCCTTGACCATGTCCGGGGGACCTATATCGCCTTTCTGGACTCCGACGATCAGTACGAGCCCCAGTGCCTGGAGACGCTGTGGAACCTGCGGGAGCGGGCCGGGGCGGATACCGCCGCCTGTGCGCACCTGAACCTGTGGCCTGATGGCAGCGAGACGCCGGAGCCGGTGCTGCCCGCCGGGATCTACGACGCCGACGCTATCCGGGAGAAAATCGTCAATCCCCTGCTGGGGGACCGGCTGGCCCAGCCGGTGTTCAATGGATTCATCTGGCGCTATCTGTTCTCCGCAGAGATTTTTGACAGACTCCATCTCCGCTATGAGGGCGCCTATCTGGAAGACGAGCTGTTCCTGATGGAGTATTTCTGCAACGCCCGGCGCCTGGCGGTGACGGAGACGCCCCTGTACCGCTATCTCCAGAATCCGGCCTCCGCCACCCACAAGTATATGAAGGACTTCCAGCAGGTCTTCGGCCGCTTCATGGAGCGGAAGGAGGACTTGGCCGCCCGGTACGGCCTGACGCCCGGCCGCCCCCAGTGGCGGGAGAACTCCAACTGGGCCGGGCTGTTGATCGCCATCGGCAACGAGTACGCCCCGGGCAATCCCAAGACCCTCCGGCAGCGGCAGGAGACCATCCAGGCCCTGTGTGCGCGGCCGGATATGGCCCACGCCATCCGGACGCTGTCGCCCGCCGGCATGAGCCGCAACAAGCAGTTGGCAGCAAAGCTGGTGCGGGGGGGCCGCTTCTGGCTGCTCTCCCAGCTGTACCGGATCAAAAACCGCATCTGAAGAAACGAGGTTTCCCTGCATGAGCATTCTCCGCGAAAGCTATCTGTATCACCTATGGGCGGTGCTGTGCACCGTCTACTATGACAGCGCCGTCCACCGCTGCCTGGTGCGCATGGGCGCCTGGTGCAACCGCCAGATCGACGAGAGCCGTGTTCTCCGGGTCTTGTGCCGGGAGGGCGTTGCGGCCCGGGCCTGGGAGGAGAGCATCCTCTGCCGGCTGCTGACGGGCCTCATCAACCTGCCTGCCTGGCTGCTCCACAAGCTGTACCTTGCCCTGCGGGCTACGTTTGATGACAGCGTTTTCTCCCGTCTGGCCTTTGAGATGGGACATGAGACCGCCGTCGCCCAATCCTGGCTCATCATGCTATTGTGGGTGATTCCCTTCTCGCATTGGAACAACGCATATAGTATGCTGGGCTTTGCCGCCCTGCTGGTGCTGTTCTATGCCGGGGCCATGTCCCGGCGGGACTTCCGGCTGGACGTGAAGCACATCGGGTTCTATCCGGTGGTGCTGTTCGGAGCCATGTTCCTGGCGGTGCTGTTCTCCTATGAGCCCTCCGCCTCCTTCCGCTTCCTGCTCTACCATATCTCCGCAGCGCTGTGCGTGCTGGTGACGGTCAGCGCTGTCCGGGGCACAGAGGATTTGAAGCGGCTGGCCGCCGGCGGTGGGGTCTGTGTGCTGGTGTCCTCGCTGTACGGTGTGTACCAACGGATCCAGGGCGTGGAGGTCAACGAGTCCTATGTGGACCTGGAGGTCAACGCCGGTATGCCCGGCCGGGTGGAGTCCTATTTCGACAACCCCAACACCTTTGCAGAGGTGCTGATCCTCCTGCTGCCCCTGGTACTGGCGCTGATCCTCTGCTCCAAGCGGGGCATCTCCCGCGTGACGGCCTGCGGCGTGTTTGCCGTGGGTGTGCTGGCTCTGGGCATGACCTACTCCCGGGCCAGCTGGGTTGGCATGGCCTGTGCCATGGTGGTGCTGGTGTTTTTGTGGAAGCCCAAGCTGATCCCCGCCTTCGCGGTGCTGTGCGTGGTGATGGTCCCTTTCCTGCCGGACACCATCTGGCACCGGGTCCTGACGATCTTCAATCCGGCGGATACCTCCACTGCCAGCCGCATCCCCTTGTATCAGGCGGCACTGGAGGTCATCCGGACGTCTCCCGTCTCCGGCGCGGGTCTGGGCACCGCCGCCGTGCAGGACTACATCAGCGACTTCAACCTCTACCACGCAGAAGCGCCCTTCGTTCACGCCCACAACTTCTACCTGCAGGTATGGATCGAGGCGGGACTGCTGGGGTTTCTGGGCTTTGTGGGCTCCATGCTGTGGAACATCAAAAAGGCGGCCCGCACGGTCCGGCACTGCGCCCCCTCTGCCGCCCGCACCATCACCTGTGCCGGAGCGGCGGCTCTGTGCGGCGCCATGGTGTGCGGTCTGGCGGATTACCTGTGGAACTATCCCCGGGTGATGTGCATTTTCTGGTTCGTGTTCGCGCTGACCATCGCGGGGATCAAGGTCTGCCGCCGGGAGACGGAGGCGGCCTGATGGAGGAGAGAAACTGCCCGATGGAAGATCCATTCGCATTTTTGACCCTGAACTTTCTGAAGAAGTCGGAGATTTTTCCCGGCTCCCTCGGCACCTTCCGCTACCGCTTCCAGCGGACGGGAAAGGTGAACGATGGCACCGTCCAGGCCTGGGTCTATGAGAACATCTGCTTTGAAAAGGCCCAGCACATTGAGACGGAGACCTTCCCCTGGACAGAGGAGGGCATGGCATCCCTGCGCTCCTGGCTGAACGAGCGCCTGCGGGAACGGGGAAGCGAGCTCTACCGGGTCTGGGGAGGCCGATAAAAAACAACAGCATACTGTAAGGCAGCCCGCGGAGGGATTCTCCGCGGGCTGCCTTTTTGCGCAATTCGGAACTTTTTTGGAAAGCATCTCCATAGGCGGAACATATCCGACGCCATTTTGGGTATGCTTACAAAAAATACCCGCGTCTGTGCGGGCGGATTTGGGAGGAGTCAAGATGGAAGAAATCACGCTCACAGGACAGTCTATCTCCGCGTTCCGGGAATTTCTGGTGGAAAACGAGAAAGCCCGTGCCACAGTGGAAAAATACGTGCAGGAGGCGGAACAGCTGCGACTGGCTCTGTGCGGCGCCCCGGTGACCAAGGCGGGTGTTCTGGCATACCGGGAGCGCCTGCAGCAGCAGTACAGGGCTCTGACGGTCAACAACAAGCTCTCTGCTGTGAACGCGTATCTGCGGTTCTGTGGAGCGGAGCACTGCGAGGTGAAGTTGCTGAAGGTTCAGCGGCGGGCGTTTCGGGAGGAGCAGCGGGACCTGACGGAGTCGGAGTACCGCCGGCTGCTCTCTATTGCCAAGGGGCGCAAGAACCAGCGGCTGTACCACGTGATGCTGACGATCTGCGCCACCGGTATCCGGGTGAGCGAACTGCGCTTCATCACGGCGGAGGCCCTGCGTGCTGGCCGGACGGAGATCCGGCTGAAGGGAAAGTGCCGGACCGTCCTGCTGCCGCAGGAACTGGCGGAACGCCTGCGGCGGTATGCCAGGGCGCAGGATATCCAGGAGGGGCCCCTGTTCCGCACCCGCACCGGGCGGCCCCTGGACCGCAGCAACATCTGGCATGAAATGAAAACCCTCTGCCGGGAGGCCGGCGTGATGCCGGAAAAGGTATTCCCGCACAATCTGCGGCACCTGTTCGCCAAGTGCTTTTATGAACAGGAGAAGGATCTGGCGCATCTGGCGGACCTTCTGGGCCATTCCTCCATTGAGACAACCCGGATTTATGTGGCAGTGAGCGCCAGGGCCCATGAACAGATTCTGGAAAAAATGCGGCTGATCGTTTAACAACAAAACAATGATTCTGTTGTAAATCGACAAAGCTCTCTCCACTACATACATTGGAATATAGTTAGTATAAAACAAAAAAACTACAAAAGCAACGTCCTTTTTTTGCGGTTTGGATTTTTTGAGGATTCCAATTTTGCGGCCCAAAAGGGAAAGGTGCCGTTTCGGCCAAAACCGACTCTTCGTGCTCTGGCACCGTATTTCCAGCTGATGACAGGTTTACAACAGAATCATTGTTCTGTTGTAAATCGGAAAGAGATGGATACGGAGGAGATATTTGGAAAGCATTCAGACAGTGAAAGCGGCTTTGGAGAGGAGAGAATGCCCAATGCGTGAGGCGATGGAAACGGCACTACAGGACAGGACCGCGGCGCCGGCGGAGCTGACAGTTACCTGGGAAGAAGTCTGCCGGTATCTGGACAGCTTGGCGGCCCGGGGCCGCCGGCGGGAGACGATCCAGGTCTACCGCCCCAAGCTGGAGGCGTTTTACCACTTTCTTCCGGAGGACAAGCGGGTGGCTGCAGACACACTGGAGCTCTGGCGCGCCGCCCTGCTGCGGGAAGGCTACTCGCCCGGTACAGCCAACACCCATGTGTCCGCCGCCAATGGGCTGCTGGCCTATCTGGGGCGGCGGGATCTGCAGCTGATCGGCCAGCTGGACACCGAAGAGGAGATCCAGCCGGAGTTGAGCCGGACTGAGTATCTGCGCCTGCTGGCCACAGCCCGGAATCTGGGCCGGGAGCGTACGTATCTGATGGTGAAGGTCTTTGCCCTGACAGGGATCCGCGTAAGTGAGCTGAACCGGGTGACGGTCCGGGCGGTGGAGGAGGGACGTGTTCTGACCGCCTGTGACGGCAGAGCGCAGTACGTCCTGATTCCTGCCTGTCTGCGGAAGGAGTTGACAGTCTATCTCCGGCGGGTGGGGATCACTGCGGGGCCGGTATTCGTCACCCGAAGCGGCCGCCCCATGCGGAGGACCCAGGTGAGCGGAGAGATCCGGACTCTGTGCAGGGATGCCCGGGTGGATGGGGACAAGAGCAGCCCCCGCTGTCTGCGCAGGCTGTATCAGGTCACGCAGGAACGCATTCGGGACAGTGTACAGATACTGGCCGAGCAGGCCCACGAGCGGATGCTGGAAGAGGAGCAGCTGACTGTGGGCTGGGAGCAGGGCAGCTGAGTCCTGCCCAGCCGACGCAGCAGGGGCGTGGACGATAGGGACGCACTGGATATGTGTGTGAACAATTTTTCAATGAGGTGAGGGGTTATGCTGTATCGAGGCAAGAGAGTCCGGGAGCGGGGGCGGCTCCCAAAGGGAAAGTTTCCGAAGAAGGGAGGCCGGCGGCTGGTCAGCGGGCTGCTGGCACTGGTACTGTGTCTGACCCTGGTGCCTGTGATTTACGCAGATACGGTGGTGACGGTGACAAGCTGGTATGCCGCCGGGGCATTTGAAGAGAACACGCTCTACTGGGTGGATAACAACAATGAGGACGGAGTGCGTCCCGGGGCGAATGCGTATCAGCCGTCGCTGTGGTTCCGGATCGACAACGGGGAATGGATTGAGCTGAAAGGCGGGGAGGAGTCGACGCTCTCCGGGGTGGGCCTGTCCGCTATGCCGAGAATGACGGTGGCTGACAACGGGAACAACACCTATACGGTCTCCGTCCCGGCCGGCGTGTTGCCGGAAGCGATCGAAACCACAACATCCGATGGCTACGGCGGGGAGACCTCAACAGAATCCCGTGTAGAGTGGATCATGGGACCGTCCGAAGGGGTTGACGGCTACAGCCCGGTAGAGGTCAACAACGGCAATGTGTCGGAATATCCCTCCGCCGGGGACAACTACGGCTGGTACTATGTGCTGGAGGACGAATTCAACTTCCGCGTTCAGCTCCGCTGGGGTAATCTGGGCGGCGCGGAAGGCATCGCAGAAGCCATTTACAACAGCTTTGACTTCGTGGTGGACACCAACTATACGGCAAGCTCCCTCCGCCGGCTGCTGGCAGAGATGAAGGATCAGATGAAGATAGAAGAGGACCCTGATGGAGACCCGGACAACCCCACCAGCGGCACCGTCACCGTCAGCGGTCTGTGGAAGTACAACCTGGACGGCAGCCGGATCAACTACTCGGTAGAGGAGACCAGGGAGGGAGACGGAAAAGGCGACGGCCGGCTGGACGCCGCCGACGGCATCGCGGCGGGTGCCCTGCCCGAGGGCGACTACTTCCAGATCTCCTACGACAACTCCAGCACGCCCAACGTGGGCACAGAGGTGGGGAAGCTCTATGACGGCGGCAGCCTGTACCTGACGCTCACGGGCGTAAAGGATTATCAGGCCTCCAAAGTCTGGGAGGACGCGGCGGATCCGGATCACCGCCCGGCAGGTGAACTCCAGCTGTGGCGTTACCGAGCCGGGCAGAGCTACACAACGGCCGCGCCCGTCCGGGATGATGGGGGCAGCATTCTGACGGTCCCGCTCAACGGGCAGGAGAAACAGAACATTCAGTTTGCAGAGCTGCCCAAGTACGACTCGGAGGGCTACGAGTATATCTATGTGGTCCGGGAGTATCTCACTGGTGAGCATGCGGGGGACTACACCCAGGTATTCGGCGCGGTGGGGGAAGACGGCGGCGTGACGGACATCATCTGGGCGCTGGACGAGGATTCCGGTACGCTGAAAAAACTGACCAGCGAGGATGCAGACTTTGCACGGGAGACGAACAATACATACCTCTACAACGGGGGAACCCTTTCCAACAAGCTCTCCGGCACGGTGACGGTTAATGCGACCAAGATCTGGAAAGCAGCGGCTTTCCAGTCGGCGCTGGAGGATGTCCGGGTGGAGCTGATGCTCCAGGCCCGGCCGGTGGGCAGTGAGGACCCCTGGGAAGACACGGAGATCACCGAGACGCTGGGAACGGAGAAAACGGGAAAATTTACGGCGGAGAACCTGGGCGGCCTGTCCGTCAGCGCCAGCGCGCCCAAATACGATAACCAGGGCCGGGAGCTGGAGTACCGCTGGGTGGAGTCGGCGGTTTACCAGGGCGAGAATAAAACAAATCTTCTGGACAACAACTCGTTTACCCTGTCCGGCGGCGGCAGCCGGGGAGATGCAAAGTACCGTGTGACCGATGTGGAGAACGGCAACACCACCGAGATCACCAATGCCGTCAGCAACCAGATAGATTATACGGTGGAAAAGAAGTGGAAAAGCGGCGCCCAGGAGGGGCCGGTGACCTTCGCCCTGTACCGTACCATCGGCGAACAGTCTCTGACAGAAACATGCAAGGTTCTTACCTTTACAATGGATGCAGGTGGGACCGTCAATGTTGATTTCACGAAGGAAAACGCATTCATAGATGCGATCGACGGTGAAATTTCCATTCAGTTTTCTGAGGCCTGGAAAGCCCTGCTCCAGAACCTCCCAGAGTATGACGAAGAGGGGCGCCGGTATGAATACCTGATCCTGGAGGAGAACGGGAACCCCACCTATGAAACCTCCATCGACAGCAGCACCGGAGACTATACGACCATCGTCACCAACGGCCCGGGAGGAAGCCATCGGATCCTGGTCCAGAAGAACTGGGTGGACGACAGCGACGCCGCCCACCGGGAGCCAGTGGAAGTGACGGTGTACAGCAAAGAAGGAGATCAGGCGATTACCTTCGTCACGCTGGGCGAATCCCAGGAGGACGGAGATCCCATCTGGTACGCATGGGCCGGCATTGGAGAACTTACGCCGGACCAGGTCTACATCCGGGAGACCAAAATCGGAGCGACTGCGGTCCTTGGAACCGAAGGCGCCCCGACCGAGGGAGAGATCAACGCTCCCGGAATCACCCGCGACACTGTCCCCGGCAGAAACCATGCCTATGAAGCTACATACGACCGCGAGAGGATCGCGGGTGAGACGGTCTGCACCGTCACCAACCGCCGGCTGGGCAATGTGGACCTGACCGTCACCAAGGACTGGCGGGACGGCGGCGGAGACGGCGTGGGGGAACTCCAGGCAGCCCTGGAGAACACCCCCGGCCTCACTCTGGCCGTGAAGCTGAAGATCGCCGCCAGCGATGATACGGAAGGACAATTTAAAATCTATCAGAAAGATGGATTTGGCTATGTGAACCTGGGCGGCGGGGATGTACAGATTCAAGACAGAAGCGAAGGGCGGGTTTCCTCTATTCAGCCGATTCTCACGGCAGATACGAAGTCCAACTCCCTTGACTTCTGGAACCTTCCCAAGTACGACACCAACGGCACAGTGGTGCGCTATACCGTAGAGGAGGTCTGGCTGGACGGCGGCAATGAGATCACGCTGGATCAGCTGCGGACCATTTCTCCGGAGGTCTATGCCCTGTGGAATACATACACAAGCTCTGTAAAGGAAGAATCCTATACGGCAAATGACGGTGAAAACAAGAATGACGAGCAGAAGATCACCCTCACCAACAAACGCACCGGCGTAACGGACGCTGTCTGGTACAAGCAGTGGTACGACATCTATATGTATGGCTCCGGCAGTCGTCCGGACATCTATCTGGACATTTACCGGACTGTGCATACCTCTGCTGCTGAGGACGGGATCGAAACCGAACTGATCTATCCCAGCTACCGCTGGACAAACGAGGGCCTGCTCCCGCCGGAGACGGAGGCGCCGTCCGAGGGAGCAGGCGATCCCGCGGGTGAGGAGCCCGGCACCGCCTCCGGGGATAACGGATCTGCGGACCGGCAGTATTTCTGGCGGGCCGAGCTGGAGAACTTGCCCAAGTATGACGACTGGGGTTACAAGATCACTTACTCCGCGGTGGAGCGCACCAGTGTAAACGCCTCCGACTTTGACTACGCCATTGCGGAGTACTGGACGGGTGAAACTTGTCTGGGCACGCGTGACGAAGCTGACCCGGGGATGGAGGCGGCTTACGAAGCGCAGACCACGAACCTGGACGGCGTCAACCCACCAGTGTCTCAGGATGCCAGCAGTTCTTACGCCAAATATGCCCTGAACGCAAATGGTACCTTCGTCAACCGCCTGAATAAGCCGGTCGCCATTGAGGGACGGAAGCTGTGGACCAACCTGCCCGCTGGCTATCCGGCGGTGGACCTGCCCAACGTCACCTTCGCACTGTACCGGCGGGTGCAGGGCAGCGGGGAGGCGTTTGACTTTGGCGGAGCCCCCATCGCGACCCTGACTGTTCAGGACTGGTCCGGCCTGAAGAACTATACGTTCCGGCTCCTTTATGAGGGGAAAAATATCATCGATGACGGAGCCGGAACCGTCCGGCCGGAATCTGAAGACCAGCCAGGGCTGCCCAAATACACGGAGGAAGGCAAGCTGTACGAATATGTTCTCCGGGAGGAAGGCATCACCGGCGCCAACGGGCTGCCCCTGGACGGTACCGGCGAGGGACCCCAGGAATCGCTGGATCTGTTTGATATACAGGAGATCTCCAACACCTTTCAGGTGGAGAACGTGTTCCACAGCCCGACTGGCAGTCTGTCGGTGAAAAAAATCCTGGAACTGCCTTTGGGCGGAGATGACTTGCCCATCGCCTACCCCGCCGTGCGCTTCCATCTGTACCGGGTCTACATCCAGAACAACGGCCAGCCCTCCGCGCAGGAGCTGGTGCGGACGGCCACTTGGTCCTCGGAGGAGGTCGAGGCGGCTTACCAGCAGCGAGGAGACAGCACAACTGTTGAAACGGTTCTTTCCTTTACAGGCCTGGAGCAGTATGCGCCCAACGGCTCGCTGTACCTCTATCATGTGGAGGAGGACAAGAGCTTCCTGGGCGGCTACGATACCTGGTGCGGCCCGGGCGACCTGGAGGCCCAAGACGTCACAGGGGACGGATATACTGTCGGCGGTCTGCTGCCCCATGAAGAGCGGGAAGAGGCCGACGCCACGTTCCTGAACAGCCGGAAGGCTGTGCAGACAGAGTTCGTCACCCTCACGGGCCAAAAAGCCTGGGAGGACTTTCACGACGCCTTCGGTCTGCGTCCGGATGCCCCCTATGAAGAGGGGAAAGATGGTACATTGGTCCCCGTCATCCGGCTCACTGTGACCCGCCGCGCCGCTGCCCAGGAGGGGCAGGGCGACCCGCACATCGAGGAGAAGCTGACAGAGGGCGAGGACTACACCGTCAAGTGGACCCAGGATGCAGAAACCGGAAAGTGGACTTATCAGATCTGGGGTGCGGACGATCCGGATGCAGAAGAGCCCGGCATCTCCGCGGAAGAGCCCGCCGAACCGGGCCCCGGCCAGGGAGAGGAGACAACGCCGCCCACAGAAATGCCCCCGGAGGAGGGAAACCAGCCCGCCGATCCTCCCACGGACGAAGGGGATACACAGAGTCCGGAACCTCCGGCAGATGGGGAAGAAGACCAGAACCCGGACTCCCAGGCGGGAGACGGGGACGGCCAGTCCGCCCCGCAGGAGGAGACCCTCAGTGCCGCCAGCCTGCACAGCGATCCGGCGGATGGGGAACATGGCGGCGCCGGCAGCGTCCCGGTCACACCGACAGAACCTGCGGAAGATCCGGACCAGATCGGAGACCCCGATTCCCAGGATCCCTCCGAAGAGACGCCTCCCGCCGCGCAGCCCCAGACGGAGCTGGAAAAGTGGGCCCCCAACGGCGCCCGGTGGGTGTACACCGTGAAGGAAGAGCTGAACTCCGATCTGAAGGAAGCGTTGTATGAGCGGTACCAATATTACTTCACCGGCAATGGGACAGCGGGTGAGGACTCCGCAGACGGCGACACCATCCACATGAAGGAGCTGAAAAACTCTCTGGAGACCAGAGCCCCCTTCACCAAGCGTTGGGTGGGCAGCGATGGTGAGCCCATCACTGCCGATTACATGGACCTTGGCGAGATGTCCGTCACCTTTGAGCTGTATGTCAAAACTGGGGATGAAAACTGGCAGAGAGCCGGAGACTACTTTGCCATGTTTAGCAAAGAAATTACTCAAAAGCTGCAGGATGCGGGGATGGACATGGATTTCTCGCAGACAGTGACAGGTCATATCTACGACTCGTGGAGCGGCTCGTTCGCCCACCTGCCTCGTGTCATGCCGGCAGGGGACGGCGGTATTGTGGAATTGTCCTATCGCGTGGTGGAGACGGAAATCGCTTATCAAGGCGGAGCCGCGACGATTACTGTCGATACCTGCGGTGAAGAGTTCGCATACACTGTTGCAGACAGCGGCGGCCTTTTCACGGGAATTGAAGACACCTACACGGAATCCGGAAATTCGACCACCATCACCAACAAGCTGGCGACGACCTCGCTGCAGGTGCAGAAGATTTGGACGAACGACCGGAACAACGTCTATGGCACCCGTCCGGATACAGACGAAGCCGGCAAGACCTGGGAGACCAGTTTCCTGATTCAGCGGACCACGGATCTATCTGTTGGCTGGGAAGCGGCAGCATGGGAAGCCGTCCAGGTGACCGGCGAAAACGGTCAAAAGCAGGATCTGGTAGTGACCCTCACCGGAACGGATACAGAGGGCACGGTTGAATCGCCGGTAGGGATGACGATTTCCGGCCTGCCGAAACAGAATGCGGAAGGGGAGTACACCTATCGCGCCGTGGAGCTTGAGCCAGGATATCAAATGACGAACGGAGCAGTCGATTTGAGCAGCTATGTCCTGCTCAGAGATTCCTACAACGAGGCGTACACGGCGGCCTACACCTATGGCGGGCAGTCTGACGACGGCTTCCTCACCACAGCGGCCAACGACATGCAGACCACCAAGGTCTTTGCCGGCAAGACGTGGATGCCTGCCGGCGAGGAGGGCGCCCAGGTCACCCTGCACCTGCAATATGCGGTTCCGCTGGAGAATCCGGCAGAGGGCCCGGCGTATACGTGGAAGACCCTGACGGCTGTATCCGTCACGCTGGATGGAACTACGGATCCTGATCTGGACAAACCCTATTACGAGTACGCAGAGTGGAAAGCCGTCTGGGAGAACCTCCCAGCCCGAATGCCGGGCAGCTATCTGCCGGACCCCGACTCCGAGACAGAATACCGCGTGACCGAAGCGGTCAGCGGCAGCTACGTCCAGGTGGGAGATACGAAAAAGGAAAACAAGACCGATGTGGATGGGACCTACCCTGAATTCCAATTCACCAATAAAGCTGTGACATCCCTGACAGTGGAAAAGAAATGGCACACCGCGGATGCCAAGAAACATCCGATCACAATGGAACTCTGGCGGACCACGGACAAGAACCTGATGGGGAAGACCGGCGTGGATGGAGTGGAGCAGGTCGCCGGCATGACCGCAGAGCTGTCTGCGGCCAATAACTGGCGCCATATTTTCGGAGAGCTGGACAAAGTAAACAGCCAGAACCAGAAATACTATTATTACGCCATTGAACAGGGAACCCCGGACGAGGACATGGAAGTGATCTACGATCATGGAGAACCGACGGAAACTACGGTGGCGTTCACCACTGCCATCACCAACAGGGGCTATACGGACATCCCGGTCTCCAAAACCTGGCGGGATGACAGTGACGCGCAGGGCCTTCGCCCGGAGACGCTGAAGCTGACCCTCTACCGCAGAACGGATCCGGCAGCCCAGGGCGAAGTAGCAGGCGAAGTGACGCTGTCCGCGAAAAATGCCCAGGACGGAAACGCCGATGTCTGGACATACACCTTTGAGCATCTGCCGGATACGGACGGCAGCGGTAATCCCTATACCTACTGGGTGGAGGAAGAACACCTGGAGTCGTACACTGTGACAGGGAGCGGTACGCTGGCTCTGACCAACACACTGGGCGGCAAGGAGACGGAAATTGCCATCCAGGGGCGGAAGACCTGGGTGGGTGATGGAGCGGACGACCGTCCGAACTCCATCACGCTGAGCCTCCTGCAGAACGGCACCAAAGTTGCCGAGCGGGAAGTCACCCCGAACGCCGACGGCAGCTGGACCTATGATTTCGGCAGCTGGCCCGCCTACGACGACAGTGGCCGGGCGTACACCTACACTGTGCAGGAGGAGCCGGTGGATGGCTACGGCACCCGGGTGGACGGATGGAACGTCATCAACGGAAAGGGGAACCTGACCGTCAAAAAGCAAGTGTACAGCGGTGACCGGCAGAGGGACTTCTCCTTCACCGTCACGCTTGACGACAAGTCCATCAACGGCATCTGCGGGGATATGACGTTCCAGGACGGCGTGGCAGCATTTACCCTGAAAGACGGGGAGAGCAAGACAGCCAAGGGCCTGCCCTCCGGCGTCGGCTACACAGTGGCAGAGGCGCGTGTGGACGGCTATGGGACCCGCGTCGAGGGGCACAACCCCGGGATGGTCCCGTTCGGAGACACGGCGGAAGTGCTAATCATCAATTATGACGACACGACTCCGCCGCCGGACCCGGATCCAGATCCAGACCCCAAGCCGGATCCAGACCCGGGTCCCGATCCCATGCCGGATCCAGATCCGCATCCGACCCCTGACCCGGACGAAAGCCCGGATCCTGATATGCCGGATACGCCGGACGAACCGGGGCACCCTGATGAACCGGATGACTCTGTTCCCACGGGAGACACTGCCCAGCTGGCGCTGTATCTGGCACTGCTGGCGGCCTCTCTGGCTGGCGCAGCAGCCATCGTGATTCTGGGCCGGAAGGGCAGGAAGAGAGACTGAAAAAAGCATTGAACCAACGAGGCAATCAAACCGGGGGCACGCATACCGTGCCCCCGGCCTTGGGGCCGCAGTCCTGAGAGATAGGGATCGAAACAACTTCCACACTTGACAACGGCCAAAAAATTCCGTATAATAAACTACGTTGCTTTGCGGGGCCTTGGTGCCCTGGAAGAGAGGCAGCTATCCGGGTGTAGCGCAGTTGGTAGCGCGCATGGTTCGGGACCATGAGGTCGCGTGTTCGAGTCACGTCGCCTCGACCACTTATGAAGGTGTAGCTCAGTTGGTTAGAGCGCTACCTTGACATGGTAGAGGTCATAGGTTCGAATCCTATCATCTTCACCACACCAGAATAATCCGAACCTCGGAGTAGATCCGAAGTTCGGATTATTTTTTGCCCGCGATTTCTTCGGAATAATTATCCACTTTGAATGATACCTTTTCCAGCCCTCCGAATTTGCTTTTTCGGTCGGCTATGGTAGCATAGTTCCTCGCGGACGTCAACGGCCGCAAAATCGTCGCTTAAAACACCCATAGAAACCATTCGAGAGTCGAGTAAGGGAAAGTTCCTTGCTCGGCTCATTTTGCGTTTATACGCCGTTTTTCGCGCCCACAACGCAACGATTTTTCTTTGTCCCGTTGACTTCCGCAAGCCGACAGAGAATTTGCTTTAATTTTACCGTCCCATGCTACCCCGCCTGTTGCCCGAAAAAGGCAAATCCAATTCAAGAGGTGTAAGAAAATGGAACAAAAGAAAGTAACAAGAGATTTCAAAGTCCTTACGGAGAAGATATCTCCGGACAATGTAGCGGTAATGGCGGAACTCATAGCCATGCGCGAGACCAAAGCGCTCATAGGATATTATGGGTATTACGCGGAAAAAGCGCATAAAAACCTTTGCCGGGACATTTTCGGCAAACACGAGCCCGGATATATCTTTTCGGACAGTTACGACTTCGTCCAAAGCGTGGCGTTATTCTTATGTGACCACTATGGAGAGTATTTGGACGACGTACTGTATATCTCCAAAAGAGGCAAACCGAGAACGATAAAGACGGAGTGTTATCTTATCGACACCAAAATGGTATCAAGGGATAACAGAATTTTCCGTAAATGCCAAAGCCTTGAAATCACAAGAGAAGAACCGAAACCCGAATATGGACATCAGACAGACGAAGATCAGGACTATTCACGCGCAGACGAGATCGCGGCATCCTTGAACCTC
>ENA-ORNG01001274-ORNG01001274.1-human-gut-metagenome-genome-assembly--contig:-NODE-1274-length-18685-cov-5.731777_pt1 | contig 18685 bp, 15 predicted proteins | sample MGYA00242113_ERZ509018 | MGnify/ENA primary metagenome ERZ509018 (study PRJEB26280, sample SAMEA2338711) | human gut metagenome | biome: human gut; feature: human-associated habitat; material: faeces... | reverse complement strand
GCGCCGCCGCTTCGGGCATTACTGCGTGGGCCGTGCCGTGTGCGTGAGCGACCCCACGCTGCGGAACATCAGCCCGAAGGACGACCACGTCATATACCCTGTTGGGTATTTCAAAGCGGTCTGAGGTGAGGTATAATGTCCGAAAACAGGGCAAAGGTATATGTGGGCGTGGACGCGCGCTTCGACACGGAGGGGCGCATCATGCCGCTGTCGATAACCTGGGAGGACGGGCGGGTCTACGGCATAGACCGCGTGCTGGATATGCGCCGGGCCGCAAGCCTCAAGGCGGGCGGGGCCGGGACGAGGTACACGGTGAGGATAGGCCGCAGCGAGACATACCTGTTCAACGAGGACGGGCGCTGGTTTGTGGAAAGGCGGGAGAGCTGATGTGCGGAAGATACTATGTGGAGCCTGAGAGCGACATGGAGGAGCTGGCGGAGCTCATAGCCGAGGCGAAGCGCAAATCTGACGAGGTCAAGACCGGCGAGGTCTTCCCCACGGACACGGCGGCGGTCATAGCGAATAACCGTCAGCTGAAGCCGGCGGTGTTCCCCATGCGCTGGGGCTTTGAGCGCCAGGGCGGCGGCCTCGCCATAAACGCGAGGAGCGAGACAGCGGGGGAGAAGCAGCTTTTCCGCGAGAGCGCGCAGCTGCGCCGCTGCCTCATCCCGGCGAGCTGCTACTTCGAGTGGGAGCACCGCGCGGACGGCAAGGTGAAGTACGCCATCCGGCCAAGGGGCAAGGAGCTGCTCTATCTCGGCGGCCTCTATACAAAGCCCGAGCCGGGAGCCCTGCCGCGCTTCACCATCCTCACCCGCAAAGCCGCCGACGGCATCAGCTTCATCCATGACCGCATGCCGGTCATCGTGCCGAAGGAAAAGAAGGCCGACTGGCTCTCCCAGCAGCTCACGCTCGACGAGCTGCTGGGAGACGCGGAGACGGATATGGAGTTCCAAGAGGCGTAAAAAACAACAGGGGTCAGGATCTGCTTGCAGACTCTGACCCCTGTTTTGCTCGGTCAAGTGTAATTTACTCCCCAGGTGTATACCGGCGTATCAATGGTGCCGGCCGGGCTGCTGGAGGAAGTGATGACCCTGTTCTCGCAGCTTTCCCAAGTAACATTTCCGTTTGCATCTTTCTTAATGAATTTGAACGAGAAAGTTGTGTCCGCGGGTACGCTGACGTGCAGGAACCACTCCGGGTAATTCGGACACATCATGGCTTCGGTGCATTTATCGGTATCCCAGCTTCCAAGTTCGGGTATGGAGCCGACTATGTGAATGGTCTCACCAAAGTTAGTGCTTGCGTTTACATGGAAGATGACCTGATTCGGATCACCAGAGAGTACTGTGTAAGTAAAACCGTTACTTACGCTCGAACCTTTGGTCACGGTTATCGTGTTCTCACCGGCGGCGGCATTGGCGGGAACGATGGCCTCTATCATTTCATCGGAAGCAGAAACGACAGTGGCTGTTGCTTCACCGAATTTGACTGTTGGTGTCCCACCAAGACCTGTGCCGTAAATGTATACGGTATTACCAGCTCGCCCCATGGTCGAGATAACGTTGCCTATTCTGGGAGTGTCGGTGCCGAGGTCGGGGTTATACGACCACACGCAGACCTCGCCGCCGCCGAGAGTGAAGCTCTGGAGGCTGCCGGAGCTGACAGTCGCGCTCTCGCCGTACAGCAAGCCGTTAAGTACATCGTTGTAAGTGCCATTGGGCAGCGTGGTGTTGAGCGCGGGTACGGTAAAGCTCTGGTCGGGCTGACGGTTTATTGCAACTATCACCTGCGTGGAGTAAAACTGCCTGGAGTAGACCACCACGTCGTTTGAGGAATACAGGATGTCAGTCGTGCCGTAGGCCAGCGCGTCATTTTCCTGCCGAAGATCGGACAGCGCTTTTATGAGCTGTGTGGCGGTCGTAGACTCGAAATCGGAGACTGCGCCCATGTAAATGCGACCTGCTCCGCTGTCGGGAGCACTCAGGTATTGCTCGGTGCCGTAGTATATGTTGGGAGTGCCTCTGCACGTAAGCAGCGCGGCGATGGCGGCGTGGAAGGGCTTGTCGTTCGACTGCACGTATCTGAACCTGGTGACGTCGTGGTTGTCGATGAAGGTGACGAACTGATTTTCGTATGTATAGTCGTCGTCAGTGTATTCGAGCATATTCGCAAAGTCTGCCATGGACTGCGAGAAATTGCCGAAGGTCTGGTTTACAGAGTTGTAGAATTCAAAGTCCAGATTGGTGACGCCCGTCCTGTCCGGGAAACTGGCGTACTCGCTGTATTTGCTGTCCGGCCTGCCTATGAAGAACTCGCCAAAGTGGGTGATCGGCGCATTCTCGGAGTCAACAGCATCCTTTGCATTCTTGACAAAAGCCGGGTTCATATGGAGCGTAGCATCGTGGCGGATGCCGCTGATGCCTTTCTCTGCCCAGAAGTTGAGCGCATCTTCCATATATTCTGCCACGGCGGCATTTTCTTGGGAATAGTCAGCGAGATAGGCCAGCTCCTTGAAGCGGTAGCCAAAGGTGGAGTTGTCCGTGCCACGGTCGCCGAGGTGGTGGAACCAACCGTTCGTGTCATTGTTGGGGTCGGCTACGAGGTTTTCTGTTGTGCCGTCATTGTTGTAGTCAACCGGCTCACCGGCGGAGTCAAAGACAAACTCGCCGGCAGAGTTTCTGTCGGGCTCATATATCTTGCCGTCGTAGCGGCTGTCGCTTGAGTGATTGGTCACGAAGTCGATGACCAGCTTTATACCGGCGTCCGTCAGCTCCTGCTGGAGTTCGTCGAACTCAGCCATCGTACCGAAGTGCTTATTGGTCGTGAAGTAGTTCCTGGCATGATAGCCGTGGTAGCTTGTCCATCCGTCATGGGTCGCCTGGTCGCGGTTGGCATAGGGCGCGGAGATCCAGACCGCGGTTATGCCCATGCTCTTAAGATAGGGTATCTGGTCGATTATGCCTTGCCAGTCGCCGCCCTGATAGAGTCGGATGTCGGTACCGGTGCCGTCAAACAGGTCCGGGTCAAAGCCTGCTGGAATGTTGTTTGTCGGGTCGCCGTCGTAGAAACGGTCAGTTATTATTTGATAGATTACATCCTTCGGTGTGACAGGTCCGAGGTAGTCGTCGGTAATAGTGCTCTGTGTAACAGATAATAGCTCGGTGTTAAAGCCCTGTGCGCCAGCGGGTGTAAGGAGCAGCGCGGTGATAAGAAGCAGGGATAGCAGCAGAGATAGAATGCGTTTTTTCTCTTTCTTGGTTCTCCTTTCCGGCAGCTTGCCTTTCATGACATTTCCCATCTGCGATCAAGGGTTATCCTGTTATGGTTTTCAATATCCCTCCTCACATTTGAGCGTAGTTTTCCCGGACGTATGCCGGATGATGATGTACTTCCTGCCCGGAGGGCTTGACCGGGCTTTGATGTATACGCCTGACTCGTTCTGGTATATTGCAGCTTCAAGGCAGAGATCCTCACCCTCGCACAGCCTGAAGCGGCCTTGACCTGGCCAAACGTGCAAAGTTACGCGCTCCGGTAAATCTTCCGTGCAGTCCGGCTCCTGCATTGGGACTATCCCTCCGGAACGGACGAAAACGGGTATGCGTTCGAGCGGACAGCGCAGTGTGAGCCTGCGTCCGCCCTCGTACACTTCGTCGGTGAAAAAGTCGTACCACAGGCCCTCGGGCAGCCAGAGACGTACTTCGGCGGCGCGCTTCTCGCCAGCGCCGGGCGCGGTCACTGGGGCAACTATCAGCTGCGAGCCGAACTCATACACGTTGGGATACTCGTAGGCTTCTGGACGATCAGGCCATGCGTGATAAAGCGGCCTGACCAGCGGCATACCTTCAAGGTGACTGCGCCAGTTCATGGAGTGCAGATAGGGCAGCAGCCTGTGCCGCAGGGCGAGAAAGCGGCGCATTATCTCTGCGATCTCAGGGGAGTAACGCCAGGGCTCCTTGCCTGCGTCCGGGCTGCAGGTGCTGTGCAGACGGCAGATGGGTGAGAACACGCCGAATTGCAGCCAGCGGCAGGCAAGCTCCTCGTCCCTGAGCCCATCGCCCATGTGCCCGCCTATGTCATGGCTCCACCAGCCGAAGCCTATGTCCGCCGCGGCGGCGGTGAAGCGCGGCTGGAAGTCCAGAGAGGCCCAGCTCGCTATCGTGTCCCCGGAGAAGCCGACGGGGTACCTGTGCGAGCCCGCCCCGGCATAGCGCGAGAGGATGAGCGGCCTGCGCCCCCTGCGGGCGGCGTCGAGAAAGTGCCAGTGGTTGAGCAGCCAGAGCGGGTCAAGGCCCTCTACCGTTGAGCGCGTGCCCTGCTGCCAGTCTATCCACCAGAAGTCCACGCCCATGTCCTCCAGCGGATGCAGCAGCAGCTCAAAATAGGCGCGCCGGAAGCGGCGGTCGTTGAGGTCGAAGGGTATGGTCTCGCCGCCGGTGACGCCCATAAACTCTGCGACTTCATCGTAACGTTCCTCAAAAGGCTGCACCCCATCCGCCGGGTGCAGGTTCAGCGAGACGTGCAGGCCCAGCCCGTGCAGGCGCGCCAGCAGCTTGTCCGGCTCCGGGATGAGCTCCCGGTCCCAGGTGTAACCTGTCCAGCCGCTGTATCCCTCCGGCACGCGCGTGAGGTGCCAGTCCATATCCAGCACGGCCACGGAAAAGGGCGTTCCCTCGGCGGCAAAGCGCTCCATGAGCTCAAGGTATTCCTCCGTTGTATAAGGCCAGAAGCGGCTCCACCAGTTGCCGAGGGCGAAGCGGGGAAGAAGCGGTGGACGGCCGCTGAGGCGGTAAAAATCTCGTAGGCCGCGCTCAAACTGCCTGCCGTACAGGAACAGATATAGATCCCGCGTCCCCGGCCGCCTCGGCCGGAGCTCGCCGTCCGCGCCGAAGAGCAGGCTGTCATCCGAAAGGAGCCCGACGCCTTCCCTTGAGAAGATGCCGGGCTCGAGTCCTATGGCCCCGTCGGCGTTGTCCAGCGTCCGGGCCGTGCCGCCAAGGCAATTCAGTTTCTGCCCGCTGCGCCAGCTCAGGCCGTCCGTAAGGGCCTCCAACTCCAGCCCGCCGCCGATGATGACCCGGCAGCCCTCGGAGCGCAGTTCGAGGCTGCCGCCCCGGAGCTTTGCGCTGCAACAGGGCTCCGGGAAACGGCGGTCAAGCGCAAACTGGCTCGGCCTGTCCTCAAAGACGCGGTCCTCGTCGTATTCGAGCCGCAGCAGCCGCTCGGTAAGGACACTCACGCGGCAGTTTCCAAAGCGGTATTCCATTTCAGGACTTGTTGGCGCCCGCGGTGACGCCCTGGATGAGGTATTTTTGCAGGCAGACGTAGAGAATGGTTATAGGTACAGCGACGAGTATCGCGCCGGCGGCGAAAGTGGTGAAGTTGTTGTTGGTGTTGGCGTTTATCATGTCGTAAAGTCCGATGGCGAGGGTCTTTTTCTCCGGGCTGGAGAGTATCATGCGCGGGAAGATGAAGTCCATCCACGGGGTTATGAACTGCGAGAGCGCTACGAAGATGAGTATGGGTTTCATGAGCGGCAGCACTATCTGCGTGAAGATGCGCAGGTTGGAGGCCCCGTCGAGCTTCGCCGCCTCGTCGAGGCTGCGCGGGATGTTGGCGAGGTAGCCCTTGACGAGCCAGGTGTTGTAGGGCACCTGCCCGGCGGCGTAGGTGAGGATGAGGCCGAAGTGCGTGTCCAGGAGGTTCAGCTGCCAGAGTATGTTGTAGGTGGCCATCATGCCCATGAAGCTGGGGAACATCTGCAATATGAGTATCGACAGCAGCCCCGCCCGCTTGCCCTTGAAGCGGAAGCGGGAGAACACATAGGAGGTCATGGACGTGAGCACGACGGAGATGGCCATGTTTATGAGGGCTATCTTCAGCGTGTTGGCGTACCAGTAGACGAACTTTGTCTCCTTGATTAGCTTAACATAGTGAAGCACTGTCGGATTTTCCGGGAAGGCCGTGGCCGAGAGCAGGCTGCTCATGGGGTTAAAGGACGCGCCTATTATCCAGACGATGGGCGTCAGGACGAGCAGCGCCATGAAAATGAGCAGCGCGTAGACGCCGAAGGTGGCGAAGACGTCCCGGGCACTGAACTTTTTGCGCCTTGCGGGCAGATTTGAAGCTGAGTTGCTCATCCCATCATGTCCTCCTCTTTGAAAGACTTTGTGCGCAGGAAGTTCCAGGTGGATATGGTGGCGATGACCACAAAGACAAGTATGGACATGACCGCCGCCATCTGGAACTGGCGGTTGTCCTTTGTGAGCTTGTATATCCAGGTTATGAGGATATCTGTCGAGCCTGCAAACTTGTAGCTCGGGTTTATCGGGTTGCCGTCCGTCAGGAAGTAGATGACGTTGAAGTTATTGAAGTTCGTGGCGAAGGACATAATGAGCAGCGGCGCGGTGGAGTAGAGCACGAGCGGCAGTGTGATGCGGCGAAATTCCTGCCTTGGCGAAGCGCCGTCTATCCTCGCGGCCTCCAGCAGCTCCGGCGAGATGCTGGTCATGACGCCGGACATCATGGTCATGAAGTATGGGAAACCCAGCCAGAAGTTGACGACGAAGATGACCAGCTTGGCCAGCGTCGCGTCCGAGAGCCAGGGTATGTTCTGAGATATGATCCCTGCAGAGCGCAGGAAAGTGTTTATGGGGCCAAACTGGCCGTTGAACATGTTGCGGAAGATGAGCAGGGAGATGAGCCCGGGTATGGCCCAGGGCAGTATGTAGATGGTGCGCCAGAATTTGCGGAATTTCACGCGGCGGCTGTTCACGAGGCAGGCCATGCCCAGCCCGCCGAAATAGCAGCTGAGCGTGGATATGACGCTCCAGAGCAGCGTCCAGCCCAGGACGCCCCAGAAGGTGTCGTTCCACATGGGCAGCCGGAACATATCCGCAAAGTTTGAAAAGCCCACCCAGTCCACCAGACTGCGCGGCGGCAGATAGTGCGGGGCCGAGTAGTTCGTGAAGGCAATTAGGAAACCGAAGAGAATGGGGACGACAACAAAAAGGAGTATGAGTATGACGGCGGGGATGAGCATGGCATAGGGGAAGGAACGGTCGCGGAAGCGGCGGAACCACTCCTTCGTTCCCTGAAGGTGCTGCCCCTGCTCTATCCTGCCCCGGTCGCGGACAGCGTCTGAAACACAGCCTATGTAGATCAGCACAAAGACAACAGCTATGATCGCCCAGGCAATTCCGAGTATCATCAGTATGATGGAGTTGTCGCCCGGAGTGACCTTGGAGCCTTCGATTATCATCTCCGTCTCGCCGAGGGTGATGAGGCCCCAAAGGCCGTGTATCATCGACGGAAGCGAGACGATAAGCCCCACCTGCGCCAGGAAAAAGAAGGCCGCCTTTATGTACTGCCTGTTCCAGAGCTGACCTGAGCCCCATATGACCGCGCTCATCAGCCCGGCTGACCATTTTTGACTTCTGTGAGGCATTTTACGCTCCTTTCAGCCCTCTCCCGGCCGGGCCGGGAGAGGGCGTGCGGATTTTTGCTCGAACCGTTTGGAGGGGATTACTCAGTTACTACGAGCGAACTGTAAAATTCCTCGCTTGCCGCGGCAAGGGCCTCTTCGGGAGTCTGAAGCCCATCCCAGACCGCTATGACAGCTTTCTGATACGGGGCCCAGACGTTAGACATCTCGGGAATGTAGGGCTGCGGCAGGGCGTCGTTCACGGCTACGGCGATGCTGGACATGAAGGGGTCGTTGGCGTAGAAGTCGAGTTTCTGGCCTTCGATGCTGGCGCTCAGCTCGTTCCTCGTCTCATAGAGCAGCTGGAGGCAGTCGGGGTCGGTTGCGATGAACTGGGCAAGCAGCATGGCGGCCTTGGGATACTGGGTATAGGCGCTGACGCAGACAGTATCAACGGTGGAGAGGGTCTTGGGCCGGACGCCGTTGTCCATCTTGGGCAGCGGGGCGATGCCGAAGTCGATGCCAGCATTGGTGAAGTCGGCTATGGACCAGGGGCCGGTGATGACGTAGGGGGCCGCGCCGCTGGAGAACATGGTGTTCATGGCGTCCCAGGTCGCGTCGGCGGAGGCGACAGGGTAGACGTCCTCCTGCAGCGTCTTGTAGAAGGCCAGACCTTCGGCCGCCTCAGCGCTGTCCCAGCCAAGCTGGTCGGGGTCGTCATGCGTGGGCCCGAAGAGGTCGTAACCGTAGCCGCCGAGGAAGCCATGGGCATAGTAGGGCTCGACGGCCTGCCAGAGGCATGCGAATTTGTTCTGCGCCGGGTCGTTGAACTCGGCGGCAAACTCCTTCATCTCCGCCCAGGTATCGACCGGGGTGTCCACAAGGGCCTTGTTGTAGAACATGACTATCGTCTTCATGGACAGCGGGAAGGCGTATATCTTGCCGTCATAGCTCACGGCGTTGATGGCGTTCTCCACAAACTCGGAGCGTATCTCGTCGGAGAAGAGGTCGATCTCCAGAATGTTGCCGGACTGGGCGGAGATGGCAACGCCGTCGTGCGCCTGGACAAAGACGTCCGCGCCCATGCCGGTGGGGCCGTCGAGCTCTATTTTGGTGCGGGAGTCGGTGGTGCCGACGTTCTCGACCGTGAGCGGGATGTCGGGATACTTGGCGTTCCAGAGCTCAACTATCTTCTCGTTGTAGTTGTCGTTGTCGAACCAGAGCTTGAGCGAGGCACCCTCCTCAGGCACGACTTCGGCGTCGCCGCTGTCCGCAGGCGGCACATCGCCGCCATCGGAGGTGTCTGCCGGGGGAGGCTCGGTGGGCGCGGGCGCGGGTCCGCCGCAGGCGGCAAGCGCGAAGACCATGACGAGTGCGAGAAGCAGGGCAAGAAGTTTCTTCATGGCAATTCTCCTTTTCATTTCGAATTGAACAGGGCGGCCTGGCCGCGCCTGTCCCTCACATATAAATCTTATTAAAATTTGGTTGGAAAAACAAGGTGAAATATCACTGAAAGGAGGTAGAAAATTTTATTTGAACCTGATAAAATATTAAAAATTGGCCATGAAGAATTATGCAACAAGCACAAGAGATTTACTGTTCAAAGGCGAACAGGGCCTTCTGACTGTCCATAGAAAACATATTTTCCCTATCCACCACCTGGGTGGATGTATCCACAGTCTTTGCCAGTCCGGAGTCCTGGCCCGTGAGCAGTTTGTAGGCGCTCTCGACGCCGAGGTAGCCCATGGCGTAGGGGTTCTGGACCACAAGGGCGTCCACGCAGCCGTCCTGGAGCCCGTCCACGGTGGCGACGTTGGAGTCGAAGCCGACAAGGAAGACGCTCTCTGACAGGCCCAGCTCCTTCACAGCCTCGGCGGCGCCGACGCTGGTGGGCTCGTTGAAGGCGAGCAGGACGTTTATGTCCGGGTGCTCTTCGAGCATGGCGGTGGTGTCCTCCCGGGCCTTTCCGGCCTCGGCCAGGGTGTTGATGACGGCGGCTATTTCGGCGCGGCCGCTCTCCTCCAGGACGGCGAGCGCGCCGTGCTCCCGCTCCTGGCCGTTGGCGCTGCTTATGTCGTAATTGACGACGCCTACGGTAAGGGGGCCCTCCACGCGCTCAAGAGCGGCTCGCGCGGCCATCTGACCTGCGGCGTAGTTGTCCGTGCCTATGTAGGTGCTGACCATGTCCGAGGCGACGGAGCTGTCTATGGCGACTATCTTCACCCCGGCGCGCGCGGCCTCGTCTATGGCGGAGGCGTTGTTCTCGTAGTCTATGGCGGAGAAGACTATGGCCTCGGCCCCGGCGGCAGCGGCGTCCGCGACCATGCGGTTCTGCGTCTCGTAATCCTCCTCCGTATCCGGGCCTATTATGCTCAGGGCGACGTTATACTCCGTTGCGGCTGCCTCGGCCCCGGCGAAGACGGACAGCCAGAACTCCGTCTGTGTGGACTTTGCCACAAGGGCCACGGAATGCTGCCGGAGCTCGGCGCCCGTCCCGCAGCCGGAAAGGAGCAGGGCGCAGAAAAGGATGCAGCAGAGCGCGCGGCTACTTCGTCTCATGGTCGCCCTCCTTTATCTTCGGCATGCGTATCTCGACGCAGGTGCCGATGTCCGGCTCGCTGGTGATGTGCAGGCCGTAGCTTTTGCCGAAATAGATCTTGAGCCTGTCGTTGACGTTCTTGATGCCGATGCCTGTGCGGTCCGTGGGGCCGTGCTGCATGATGGCCTCGATCTGTTCCCCGCTCATGCCCACGCCGTTGTCCCGGACGGAGAAGACGATGTCGTCCCCGTCCTGCCTCACCAGCACGTCTATGCGCCCCTCGTCCACCATGAGGTCCAGGCCGTGGTTGATGGAGTTTTCGATGATGGGCTGGAGGGTTATCTTGTTGCAGTAGTAGCTCAGGCAGTCGGGGTCCACGTCGAAGTCGTAGGTGAACTGGTTTTTATAGCGGTACATCTGGATCTGGAGGTAGCTCTCGGCGTGCTCTATCTCCTTGGCGATGGGTATAAGCTCGTGGCCGCGGCTGATGCTGATGCGGAACAGGCGCGCCAGGGCGTGGACCATGCGCACGGCGTCGGCGTTGCGGCCCTGCTCGCACATCCAGGCGATGGAGTCAAGGGTGTTGTAGAGGAAGTGGGGGTTTATCTGGGCCTGGAGCGCCTTCAGCTCGGTCTTGCGGAGGTTTATCTCCTCCTCGCGCACGGTGGTCATGAGCTCCTGTATGCGCAGCACCATGTGCTCGAAGCTGTCCGAAAGCTCCTGCACCTCCCGGGTGCCGCCTACGGGCTTGTAGGCGAAGTGGTCCGCGTCGGATTCGAAGCTCTCCATGGCCGAGGCGAGGCCGCGCAGCGGCCGGCCCAGGAAGGGGAAGAGCAGCCAGCTGGTCAGCAGCGCCGCGCCCAGCACGACCACGGCCAGCAGGCAGGAGAGGCGTATCATGTCGTTCACGTTGCGGTTCACGAGCTCGTCCACGTAGCTGACGCCGACGGCGCGCCAGTCGCTGCCCTCGACGCTCGCCAGGCAGTAGATGACGGTGTCGTCCGCGTAGTCGCCGTCCTCCAGCGCGGCGAGGGCCTCCGTGTCCTCGCTCTTCAGCCCGGCGTAGAGCAGCTGCTGCTGGGGGTGGTAGACGATGTTGCCCTCCCTGTCCATGAGGAAGCAATAGCCGCGCTGGCCGATGCTGACGTTTTTGAGGTAGCTAGAAATGCTGGAGAAGCTGATGTCCAGGGAGACCCATGCGGCCTCGCCCCCGCCCTCAAGCGGGGCGGTCATGGTGACCACCCAGGGGTAGTAGCCCTCGAAGATGGTCTCGACGTGCGGGGCCGTCATGTAGGCGCCCTCGCTCTCCCGGGCCGCGCTCAGGTCGAAGGAGAGGTTCTGGAAGATGTTCTCCCTCGGCTCCCGGCCGGGGGACCAGCAGTCGAGCAGCTCGCCCCCGGCGGAGTAGCTCGTGACGGCCACGACGTCCGGGCGGTATTTCAGGAAGGCGGCCAGCAGCCAGTCCCGGCTTTCCCCGCTCTCGGAGACGGACTGCTCGACGAGCTCCATGGCCTGGCCCATGTCCCGGAGATAGCTGCCCACGGTGTTCGAGACCTGGGAGACGGCCTGGGAGCTGCTCGTGCGGGCGCTCTGGACCATGGCGCTCCGGTAGCGGTCGAGAAAGAGCAGGATACAGCACAGCAGGATGATGGCCACCGTGCCGACGACCATGGTGACGAGGATGGTGGTTATGCGCAGCCCGGTGTGCGGAGCCCTGGCGTTCAAGTGGCCTCACCCGGCCTTTCCGCCTCCAGCCTGCGCCTGAGCGCGTTGGGGGACTCGCCGCTGTATTTCTTGAAGCAGTAGCTGAAATAGTGCTGGTCAGTGTAGCCGCAACGGCGGGAGACCTCCTGGACCCGGAGCGGGGTGGAGACGAGCAGCTCCCGCGCGGCCTCCATGCGCTTGCGGATGAGGATGTTTATGAAGGTCTCGCCGGCGTATTTCTTGATGCAGGCGCTCAGGTGGTTGGGGCTGACGTCGAGCATGCCGCTGATGGAGACAAGGGAGAGCCCGGCGTCCATGTAGTTCTGGTCTATTGCCTCAAGGGCGCGGCGGCACAGCAGGCTCCCGCCCCGGGCGGCCGGGGCGAGGTCGCTTATAAACTGCGCGCCGCCCTCCGAGCGGTCGCCCTGGCGCAGGGCCTCCATAGCCTCGCGGTAGGCCCCGTGCAGCTCTGACAGGCCGCGCACCATGCGGCTGACGCCTATGCGGCAGCGGCGGCCCAGCACGCGCTCCGCCATCTGGGGCAGCTCGTCCGCGAGAATGTGCAGGTACTCGTCAAAGTCCGAGGCGTTGCCCAGCAGCACGCTTATTACCTTGCCGGAGGCGAAAAAGCTCACGGAGCGCAGGTACTTCGACGCGAGCCTTTCCACCGAGGCGACAAAGGCCGGGGCCGTGCGGTTCGCGCCCTCCTGATCCAGCAGGGTGGAGACCATTACCGTGTAAAAGGGCCTGTCGTTCCTGTCGCGCAGCAGGCCGCACTGGCGGGCGTAGGCCTCCGCGTGGGCCAGGTCCTCGGGCTCGGCAAAGTCGTCCAGCACGAGGGGCATGAGCACGGCGGCACGCACATCCGGACCCTCCGCCCGGGGCGCGCGGCGGAACATGGCGTACTGCGCGTCTATCTTCCTGCGGATGTTCTGCAGCTCTGCGCCCAGGCCCTCCATCGTCAGGGGTTTGAGCATATAGCTGATGATGTTATACTGTATGGCCTGCTTGGCGTACTCGAAGTCGTCATGCCCGCTCAGGAAGGCGATGTTCGTGGCCGGGCGCACCTCGCGCACCTGCCGGGCCAGCTCGATGCCCGAGATGAAGGGCATGCGTATGTCCGTCAGCAGCAGATCCGGCTCCAGCTTTTCGACCAGCTGGAGGGCGTCCAGCCCGTTGCTGGCGTTTCCAACAAGGCAGAAGCCCAACTCCTGCCAGGGTATCATGGTGCAGACGGCCTCCCGGAGCTCGTCCTCGTCGTCCGCGACTATGACGGTGTAAAGCGGCTTCGCGCTCATCTGGACCCTGTCCTTTCCCACGCTCTTCGTGTTTTTTCACCATTATAACAGATAGCCCGTCCGCTCACAAACATTTCCTGCCCGGAAAAAAGAAAGGCCGGAGGGAAAGCCCTCCGGCCTCTATCCGGCGCCTATTTCTGTGCGTGCGCCCGGGCTGAGGCCTCCATGAAAAGCTCATAGACCGGGGCTATGCTCTTGTAGTCCTCCGCGAGCCTGCCCGGCAGCGCCGGGGAAAAGAGCAGCTCCAGCCCGTCCTCGCAATGCGTCAGGCAGGCGCTCTTGAGGTCGAGCCACTCCCGCTCCGCGGCGGAGCTCTCCGGGTATTTGCTGCGCTTGTAGCGCTCGGGTTCGAGCACGAAGGAGCGCTGCGCCTCAAAGGCGCGGCGGGCCTTGCGCCAAGCGGTGGAGTTTTCAAGGATGAGCTGTCTGAGCTCGGCCATCGTCGCGGGCGGGGTCTGGTACCAGCCGCAGCCCCAGCGCAGCAGCCGGGGCGAAAACTCGAACCAGAAACCAGGCAGCTCCTGCTGTTTGGCGCGCAGGAAGGTGAGCCACATGACGTCGCGGAAGATGGGCAGCTCCGGCCCGCGCCGCGTGTCACGCCAGATGCGCGAGATGCTTTTTCCCACCTTCGGTATGCACATTATGGCCGGGTCTATCTCCAGCATGGCCGGCGTCAGCGCCGTGACGAGCTCGGCCATGGGCTCGACGACGAGCTTTTCGTATTCCTCCCGGTGCTCATGGAACCAGGGCCGAGAATCCGTCAGCCTGTTGCGCACCAGAAATTCCAGGGTATCGTCGGTAAAAGGCAAGATATGCGCCTCCTCTCCGGGGTATTATAACACAGCGGCGCGCGGGAAGGAACATTTTGTGCTCTGCCGCCGTCTGCTCCCATACGACTTTTTTCGCCCTTTATTTGTGAAGCAAAGTGTGGTAATATATATTAGTATGCCGCTCGGCAATCATCCCATGGAGGTAGATATATGCCCGGCCTTATGAAAAAAATCGACATGTTCTGCTACCGGCACCCCAGGTTCGGCGTGAGGAACCTCATGCTCATCATCGTCATAGGCACGGCGGCGGTCTGGCTGCTGAGTATGATGGACCGCAGCGGGCAGCTCCTCGGCCTGCTGTCCTTCAGCCCCACGGCGATACTGCACGGGCAGATCTGGAGGCTCGTGACCTTCGTTTTTGTGCCTACAAACAGCGGCATCTGGCTGCTCATCTCCCTGTACTTCTATTATTTTGTCGGCTCCGTGCTGGAACGGGAGTGGGGCGCGGGGCGTTTCACCATCTTCTACCTCTCCGGCATGCTGCTCACCATCGTCTATGGCTTCATCGTCTACTTCGCCGCGGGCCTGCCGGTGCCGCTGTCCACGGTATACATCAACTACTCGCTTTTCTTCGCCTTTGCAACTCTCTATCCGGACAACATGGTGCTGCTTTTCTTCTTCATCCCCCTCAAGATGAAGTGGCTGGCCTGGCTGGATGCGGCCTATTTCGCCTACAGCATCCTGGACGGGCTCATCAGCCTGCCCGGAACCCTGAAACTGCTGGGCATCATGCCGGTCATCGCCATTTTGAACTACCTGCTCTTTTTCGGCAGCACGCTGGGCGGCCTGTTCCGCCCCCGCGCTGCGCGGCGCAAAACGGTGAACTTCCAGCAGGAGCTGCACCGCATGAAGAAGGACGCAAAGCAGAAAAACTACATGCACAAGTGCGCCGTCTGCGGCCGCACGGACGCGGATTACCCGGAGCTTGAGTTCCGCTACTGCTCACGCTGCGCGGGCTATCACTGCTTCTGCCAGGACCACATAAACAACCACGTACACTTCACGGAGTAATACGCGGGAACAGAAACTCATACTCTGATATACAAACTATCTGGTGGTGGGAAAATGGGAACGAGACAAACTCGCGGCAGGCGGAGGTACAACCCCGGCCATGTGAAGATCGTCGTGCAGTACTCCATCGCGGCGCTGCTCGTCGTGGTACTCTGCATCGTGGTGGGCAAGAACATAGCGCTCAATCGCGCGGACAAGCCCGGCCCCACGGATGAGCCGACCGTGACCGCCCCCGTGGGCGGCGGGGACGGGCAGGAGACGCCCGAGCCCGGCGGCGAGACTGAGAGCCCCGCGCCCGAGGAGACCCCCGTCTCCACGCCCGAGCCGGAGCCCTTCGAGCCGCACAGCGTGGACAGCACCGCCTCCGGCAACTACCTGCAGGAGACGGGCATCATGCTCGACGGAGAAATGGTCACCGAGGGCTATGAGGACGACACGGGCATCTACTTCGGATACCCCGAGGAGTACAGCGCCCTGCCCGGCGTCATAACCTTCCGCGGCAACAACTTCCGCGACAGCGCCGCCTACGGCACGGCTAACATCACGCAGAAGCAGTTCGGCAAGAGCTGGACTGCCACGACCGGCTCCCTCACGGCGCCCGACGGGGCCTTCTGGTCCGGCAACGGCTGGACGGGCCAGCCCCTCATCGTCGAGTGGCCCAAGGAGACGCGGCAGATCATGAACATGTACGACTGGGCCAAGCAGGCGGAAACCCTCGTGGAGGTAGTATACCCCGCCATGGATGGCTACATCTATTTCCTTGAGCTTGAGACCGGCAAGCCCACGCGCGACTCGCTGAACCTCGGCTTTACCTTCAAAGGCACAGGCACCCTGGACCCGAGGGGCTATCCGCTGCTCTACGTCGGCAGCGGCTACAACAGCTACAACGGCACCTCCCACGTCTTCGTGGTGAGCCTCATAGACTTCTCCATCCTCTACGAGTTCGGCGCGGCCGACGGTTTCGCCCTGCGCGGCTGGCCGATGTACGACTCCGCGCCCCTCATTGACGCGGAGACGGATAAGCTCATCTACTGCGGCGAGAGCGGCGTCATCTACATCATCACCCTCGGCACGCAGTACGACGAGGAGGCGGGGACCATCTCCGTGAATCCGACGCGCGCGGCAAAGTGGCGCTATAAGTCCATCCGCTACGCGAGCACCGGGCAGTACTGGCTGGGCTTCGAGGCCTCGCCCGTCATCTGGCAGGGCCATCTCATCTGCCCCGACAACGGCGGCCATCTCATCTGCCTCGACCTTGACACCCTGACCGTGGACTGGGTGCAGGACACCCTGGACGACACGAACTGCACGCCGGTGCTGGAGATCGAGGACGGCCACCCGTACATCTACGCGAGCACCTCCTTCCATCTCGGCTGGCGCTCCTACAACACGGCGACGGTGCCGGTGTGGAAGATAGACGCGGTGACGGGGGAGATAGTCTGGCAGACGGACTACGAGTGCTACTCCGTGGCGGAGCTCTCCGGCGGCACGCAGGGCAGCATTGCCGTCGGCAAGGAGAACGTTTCGGACCTCATCTACGTCCCCATAGCGCGCACGCCTACGGCCAGCGGCGGCAAGCTGGTGGCTCTGGACAAGGAGACGGGGGAGCAGGTCTGGGAGTTTGTGACGCAGGTGTACAGCTGGTCCACCCCAACGCTGGTGTACGACCAGAACGGCGACGCGTATGTGCTCTACTGCACGACGGGGCACTATATCTATCTGCTGGACGCCCGCACGGGCGAAATGCTGGACTCCGAGAACCTGGGCGGCCTTATAGAGGCATCGCCGGCGGTGTACGGCAACTGGCTGGTAGTGGGCCATCGCAGCGGGACGATATACGGCATCGAGCTGACCTGACAAAAAAACAGCGCGGCGGGCAAAAAAAGGCTTGCAATCCCCGCCGCGCTGTGCTATTATAACAAGGCTAAAGACACCCGGGTGTGGCGCAGATGGTAGCGCGCTTGAATGGGGTTCAAGAGGCCGCTGGTTCAAATCCAGTCACTCGGACCAGAAAAAGTCCTGAAATCGCAAGATTTCAGGACTTTTTCTTTATCTTCGCCCCAAAATCGGTGCAATATATTAACTTCATACCAGAACGCGTACCAGAATTGTACCAGAATCGCGTTTGGAAACGATGGACGCAATGGGACGCCTTGCTACGCCCCTATCAGCTGCGCGAGGCTCTCGACTGCGGCGGTTTTGACACCGCTCTGGACGTGGAGATAATGTTCCGTCATGTCTATCTCCGCGTGACCGGCAAGGGACTGAATCGTCTCCATCGGCACTCCCTGCGCCTGAAGCTGGCTCACGAAGGTGTGGCGGCACGAGTGCGGCGTGAGCGGCCTGACGCCCGGGACGGACTCAATCGCGGCGGCGAACTTGTCGCGGAAGTGCGTTGGGTTGCAGGGTTTATCCCCGCCTTTGCCCGTCCACAGATACGGAGCACAGTATGTACGCAGGTGCTTCACCATGTCGCGGTAGGCCTCGGGTACCGGCACATCTCGTACACTCGTCGCGCTCTTTGTCGCGCCGACGAACACTGTGCCTTTCACTTGCTTCACCGCCTGCCGGATGTGGACGCACGAGCCGTCAGGCTCGATGTGCCCGGCCTCGAGCGCCAGCAGCTCCTGCGAGCGCATACCCGTGAGTAGCAGCAACCGTATGCTGTCGCCGGTTTTGTCATGCGGCAGGTATTTGAATAGCTTTTGGACTTCTTCCGCTGTGAAGGAGTCCTTTTTGTTTTTCTGGGGCTTCTGCCTCGTCTTGTCCGCAAGCTCGACCGGGTTTTTGAGTATCAGGTCGTTGGCCTGCGCCTTGCGCATGATCTGAAACATCATGCCACGGCACTTTGACGCCTGCGACTGGTGTTTTCCGTCCGCTGTCAAATCGCGCAGGAAGGCCTCGACATCCGCGGCTTTGATGCTCCTGAGCGGCATGGCTCCGAACGTTTTGTTCAGCGTCTTGAGCGTGTAGCCATAGCCCTCGTATGTGGTCGGGGAAACCTGAGCCCTGTATCCATCGTACCACGTCTGCGCCCACTCGGCGAAAGTCGGCTCCCGCTTTGTAACGTCCAGCCCGGAGTCAATCGCCGTCTGGTAGTCCTTGACCTTTTGCAAAACTCCTCTCTGCGTCCTCGCGTAAAAGCTCTTGTATTTTCTCTTTCCGTTTGGCTGAAAGCCCGTCATAATCATACACTCCCAGAGGCCGTTCTGTCGTTTCCGCAGAGCACCCTCACCGTTGGAGCGTTTCTTTGGCATAGGTGTCCTCCTTTGGATTTTGTTTTATTGAGAAAGGCCGAGCCGCTTGCTCACTCGTCCTGTTCTGACTCGTCAGAGAAGTCATCGTCAGAATAAGCTTCGTCTTCATCTTCGGAATAATCTCCGTTGTTTTCCCACATCCTGCTTTGATCTTTGTTTTTCAGGATTGGGTTGTAGATGTTGCCGCTTACAAACATTTGATATTCTTCTCCCGTCTCGGGGTCTTCAGTCGGGAAATCTCGAACTATAGCTTTAAGTAAATCACTTGCGCGCTGTAAGTAGACCTCTACCATTTCGCCGACAGGGGCGCAGGCCTCTCCGATGGCGAACAACATAGCCCGGCAGCCGCCTATTTCAAGATTGCTCGCTTCGTCAACTGATTTAGGGTCAAAACGAGCGGCTGCTATCTTAAGCCCAACGCGCTGGCAATGCGACTCAACGTCCGTGCGGCAAAGTTCAAAAACGATTACGGAATACACTACGAGAACACGCGAACTCACGCGGGACGAATAATCTTGCTCACGAAGATTTCTCCCGGGGCGTGACAACCGTGACGGCCGTGACAGCTAAACTAAAGGTGTAAAACATCGTCACGGCCGTCACAGCCGTCACGTAAAACCAAA
>ENA-ORNG01001273-ORNG01001273.1-human-gut-metagenome-genome-assembly--contig:-NODE-1273-length-18699-cov-3.587052_pt1 | contig 18699 bp, 8 predicted proteins | sample MGYA00242113_ERZ509018 | MGnify/ENA primary metagenome ERZ509018 (study PRJEB26280, sample SAMEA2338711) | human gut metagenome | biome: human gut; feature: human-associated habitat; material: faeces... | reverse complement strand
GGTATAGTTTTTCAGTGCCTCTTTTATCTGATGCGAGTATCTTTTCAGATAATCCGCTTTGGCATCGAACACCGTCAGGCTCATCCGGCAACCGATATCCACCCCTACGGCATAGGGGATGACGGCATTGTCCGTGGCGAGTACACCGCCGATGGGCAGACCGTATCCGGCATGTGCATCGGGCATCAGTGCGCCGGCTACGCTGACGTGGAGCCTCTGTTTGGCGAGGGTTTCTATGAACTTGCCGCCATAGGTTTTATAGGGCAACGGCTCGTCGAGCAAGTCGTATGCTGTGAACTTCTTTTCGATGAGGGTGGGGGACAGGTGTTCGGCCAGTTTGCCCCATGTCTCATTCTCTTTATAAGTATCGGGATTTTCCAGCACGTCGCTCAGTGTCTTGATAATCTGTTCTTTGCTTTGGTGCTTGCAATGTTTACCGACGATGGCTACTTCCACCAGACTACGGGCTACATTATCCCGATATCCCAGTTTACTTAAATCTTTTAATCGTATTCCCATATTTTCTTTTTTCATGTGTACACATACGGCATGGGCTGCCCGCCTCGCGACGAGTCAGTGCAATATGCGTTTTGTATCCAATGCATGAGGGATGATGATAGATACAACGCTATCCGTCCACTGCATTGAAGTGAATAATAATAAAATTATAAATGTGATTGTAAGACTAATCAAGAAAATTGCAAAGCCCCATCATCCCGATGAGTCAACTTAGTCCTGGCTGAGATATTATAGTTCCAACATAAATTAGTCCCTTTCTTTCAGTTTTAAAGGGGTGAATACTGTGTTTAACGGTGGCAAAAGTAATGTATCTTTTTAAAGTACGCAAGGAAAAAGAACGTTTTTTTGCAGATGTAAACAGTTTAGGGCTTTTTACAATATCAATTCTTGAAGTCCATGTGAGGTTGTCCGGACTGAACAGGCCAAAGATATTCTAAAATAATGAGTAAGTTTTAAAGGACGAAGTTAACGATGATCGTCCTTTAAGATATAATCGTCTTTATCCCATAATTCCCTGTATTCGTCGGATATGGGAGTAGCAGGTGGTTCTTTATACCATTGTATTTGTTTCTGAAGCGAATCTATCACTTTGTCTTTTTCTTCCAACAAAACACGAAGGATGGCGAGCGCCAGAATCAATATCATGTACATACAGAAAGCAACAGTATGTATGAAGAGGGAGAAACTTCTTTTTTTTCTGTTGTAGGGGTGTGATAAGTATTTCATAGCATTTAAAATTGAGTTATAATATGTAGTTTATGTGATAGTTCTTCATCGTGCATGAGTAATGCTGATGCTCGAAATGAATAAATTTGCAATAGAATGCCAGATAGATAGGACTGGACTGAGGTTTACCAAGTATTAAATTACCAATAAATTGTATTTTGTCTCTTACTTCTTTGGGACAAGTAGAACTGAGGCTTTCAAGAACCGCACGATCTTGTGTTTTTATAATATACATAGCAGATGTTTTGCTTTGTTGTATAAGCAAGATTATCTTGTACCATCGGGAGTTTTGTCTCGTGAGTACTTTGTAGTATTTGATAATGGGTGTTTGCATATGTAACGCGCCTAAAACAGCCTACCCTACTGCTGAGGTCTGCAACAACCCGAGGTGAAGAATAAACTGAAATAGGCGCGTATATCGTAAGTTTCAAGAACATACGAATGCCTATTCAGTTTAGTTCACCTCTATAGAGTTGCAGTTCCAGCAGCGACTAAACTAAATTCTGTAAAATGTACTCCATCGTGAAGTACACTGCAAATATAAGTGAAAAAGATTAATTATGCGAATTTGTAGTTGAATTAACCTGTTGGCGGAATTAATTTCTTTCGGACGGGTCTATGAATATAATTTTAGGCATGGATTACGCGGATTTTTTGTAATAGTGTGATAGCGCAGCCTTTAATCCGCGCCTAAATTATTATCAGCATTTGGTTCATTACTATCCCGACAAGAAACTGATATAACTGTTATAATATTATGCAAGAAAAAAAATATCGCAGTATCGGGATTAGTTTCTTGCAACACAGGGAAAAGTCTCCCATGCCCCCCGTGTGAAGTCAGGTATTTCTACCGGGCGACTACCATTCAATACCGATTGCTCACTAAGCTCGGTGATGCACGACCATTCGGCGGCATCGTAGACGTCCATATCCAAGGGAAGCCCGTGGTGCAGGCAGTAGATGAGGCGGTAATCCATGATATAGTTCATCTCGTTCGGGGCACCTTTGAGGGCTCCTTCTTTGCCGATGGTAGCTGTAAAAGGATGTTGATAGCGTTGCAAGAGTTCTTCGGTAGTTGCGCTGTCTGCCTCTCCGTTACGCACATCTTCCAGGCTGATTGTGGCTACCGGATATTTCTGTGCAAACCCTCGCGTGCCGCAGATGGTGTGCGAACGGCTGTAAGGGCGTGGATGAACGGTGCAGTATTGCAGTTGGATGGTCTTTCCCTTGACGGTATGGATGAGGGTGGTGTTTATGTCTCCCAACAGGTAAGCCTGTTGTGCTTCGGGAGATTCTTTGCCGAAAGTGCGGCGGGCATATTCCGTCATTCCCACCTGGTGGGTGGACATGGATACAAGGTAATTCAAACGGTCGCCCCGGTGGATATTCAGGATCTGGCATACAGGACCTAAGCCGTGAGTGGGATAGGGGTTTCCGGTGTGTTCCATACAGTAAGCCTTGTTCCAGTGGTTATGGAAGCCGCCTTGGTTTTCATCGCTGAAGTACATGGAGCGCAGGTCGTGTATATAAGCACCTTCCACGTGCATGATTTCACCGAACAGGCCTTGTCTTGCCATGTTCAGCGTGGTCAGGGCAAAGGCATCATAGCAACAGTTTTCCAGCATGATGCAGTGGCGGCGGGTGCGTTCGGCGGTGTCTACCAGTTGCCAGCACTCGGCTACGGTCATTGCCGCCGGTACTTCCACGGCGACATGTTTTCCCTGTTTCATGGCATAGACAGCCATCGGAGCATGAGAGTGCCAATCGGTGCAAATGTAGACCAAATCTATGTCGTCCCTTCCGCACATCTCTTTCCAAACGTCCTCACCCACATAAATATCGGCGGCAGGAAGTTTGTGCGAAGTAAGTATTTCATTCGCTTTGTTTACATTCGCCGAATCTAAATCACACAAAGCGACAACTTTGGCATCGGGCAGATAGACATACCGTTCGATCGCACCTTTACCTCTGGAACCCAGTCCGATAAAACCGACTCTCACCGTATCCAAAGGTTCGCAAGCCAACTTCAAAACACTTTCCTGTCCGGCAGGCCTCGCAGGTTCTTCAAACGGATTACGTGGTGTCGTAGTACAAGCACTACACAACAAAAGCGCAGACAGCGCATAGAACATTTTCTTCTTCATGGTAATATTTTTTAGCATAAATAATGAATTTCCATCTCACCTCAAACTCCCAACAGGCCGAAAATAAAAAAGATTTATACCCAGCCCTATGGTGTCAAAAAGGTCTTTTCCGCCCTGTTTAGAGGCCAAATCAAAGATAGCGCAAGAGAACACAAGCAAACGAATCTGTTCCTATCCAAAAGCATTCTATCTCTGCATTTTACGCGAATATAGGGAAAGGTGAGCGCAAAGGCAATCAAGAAATCTAATTTCCGATTTGACTATGCCGAACCGCATCCTATATTCTTTTCTACAAATATAAGGAAAGGCAACCACTCAAAAAAAAGAACTTGCTCATTTTTTTGCTAAGCCATATCTCATATTCGATAGAGCCAAAGATACATAAAGAAAAACTCATTATGAAAAACGACAACATTTTTTATCTATCGAAAGGCTTCGAAAGAGAAAAATTTCTTAGGTATCTATAAGATTTTAAACCTTTATCAAACTTAAAAAGTCCCCCGAAAAAAACCAACGTTTTATTCGACTTTTAATCGTTTCGGTGATAGTATCGCTTAATAAAGTTTTATTAAGGATTCTTTCGAAAAGGAAAATAGGAGATTATGGCTCATTATCCAAGAATATGCAATTCCCGCATGACTTATTTTTGTACCGTATTTATATAGAAAAAATGTGATTCCTTTTCGGTCTTTCGATTTTTGGACGGAGGATATTATGTATCGAGAATATATTTTTAGAAAGCAAGCTCCCTAAGATCTAATTTCTACCGAGATAGTTTATAATTGTGAAAATATGGCTCTAATTCTAAAAAATAAGTCAAAAGCGAAAAAAAGTGAGAGAATTAGTTTTCGATTTAAAAATAGAACGCTATATTTGTACAAGTAAAAGATAAAAAATAAAACACAAACATTTAAAATAATAAAATATAACACAGGCTTTTAACAGCAGTTTTAAACGTTGATTTAAACCACGAAAAACAAGAATCAACCATGATTAATTCAAATAAATTATAAACGAGTATTTACTAACCTTGATTATTAACAAACAAGCAGTATTATGAGAAGACAGGTGCTACTTCTGTTATTTTCCTTATTTGCTATAGTAGGTTTCGCTCAACAACGCACCGTAACGGGGACCGTTGTATCTGCCGAAGACGGACTGCCCGTTATCGGGGCATCGGTCCATGTCAAAGGCACCTCACAAGGAGCGACAACCGACTTAGATGGGAAATATTCTATTAAAGTCAATGAAAACGCAAGCCTAACATTCAGTTACGTGGGTATGCAACCGAAAACGGTGCAGGTTGGAAACCAATCTGTCATCAATGTAACTTTAACCTCGTCATCGACACAATTAGACGAGGTTGTCGTAACAGCGATGGGTATTCGGGAAGAAAAGAAAAAACTGAACTTCGCCGTCCAAAGTTTAAATGCCGACGAGGTTACTGCCGGACAATCGGCAAACTTCGTAAATTCTCTACAAGGGAAAATTGCCGGTGTACAAGTATCAGGGAGCGGAGGTTCACCCAATTCCAGTTCCCAAATCATCATTCGTGCGATTTCGTCCATCAACTCAGGACAAAATAACGAACCCTTGTTTATTATCGATGGAATGCCTATGCGTGGAGGCGGTTCGTCGGCCGGTGACATCAACCCGAACGACATCGAAAACATGACCGTATTGAAAGGTGCTGCTGCATCGGCATTGTACGGCTCGGAAGCAGCCAACGGTGTAATCCTAATCACCACGAAAAGCGGTAAAACCGGACAGATCGTCGTGAACGGTAGTGCCAGCGTACAAATCGATAACAGCGTAAGAATCCCTAAAATTCAACAGAAATATGCTCCGGGAAATCTCGGTTTCTATAAAGAAAATTCCGTAAGCGGAGGTTGGGGTCCTCTTTTGAAAGAAGGGGAAAGAACCTACGATAACGTCGGAAACTTCTTGGGAACGGGATTGTATCAAAAATACGATGTGAACGCTTCGGGAGGAACAGACAAATTCACAGCTTATGCATCGTTCAACTACACTTCTACCGACGGTGTTGTCCCCGAAGATTACAAGAATCGCATGGGTGCTTTGTTAAAAGCAACTTTCACCCCTTCGAAATGGGTAAAAATCAATGCATCATTAAATTATATCGATACGAAATCCCGTTCATTCGGCAATAGCATGAGTTCTATCTACACTTGGCCTATCAACAACGATATGCGAGTGTACAAAACGCCATTGGGAAAACCCGTTTACAGCATAGAAGACGGTGGTCGTTACGACAATTGGAATGCCCTTACAGACGCCGATAAAATTGCAGCCGGAGTAAGCCCTTATTGGGGACGTTACGAAGACGGAGGGGAGACACAATCTTCACGTACTATCTTAAACGGATCGATCGAATGGACTCCCATAAAGGATTTGACCTTCACCGGTAAAATCGCATACGACAAAGGATATACAACTTCCGACGCCTACGCCAAACCTCGTTTCGATAAAGACGAACTGGACGAGAGCGTTATTTCCAAATATCTCTACAAATTCGGTTCTTATAAATTCGAACCCAGCCGTAGCGAATTGCTCACGATACAGGGATTGGCCACATACAAAGTAGATTTGTTCAAAGATTTCAGCATGAATCTGTTGGCCGGAGCCGAAATCATGATCAACAAAAGCTATGAAGCCACTATGGCGGGACAGGAGTTCGTATTGGAAGGAGACTATTACAGTTTCAACAATACGAATACCGAAAACTGGCTGAAAACGGGCGACTATCCCATTTCCTACTTCCGCTCCAAGAAAAACAAATACGGGTATTTCGGAGAATTACGATTCGACTATAAAGGAATCGCCCAATTAAGCGGAACAGCCCGCTACGACGGTTCCTCTACCTTGAAACAAGCCGAAAAATCTTCCTACTTCTATCCTTCGGTAACGGCAGGTTTAATTTTCAGCGAATTGTTCCACATCAGTAACGATTGGTTCAGCTATGGTAAAATACGCGGAAACTGGGCACAAGTCGGGAAAGATGCTACTCCCAACAAATTTACCAAAGCCTATCGGGAAGCCTCTACATTCCCCGACGGAGGATATAGTGTCGACCCCACAGCTTCTTACGCGATTACGCTGGAACCCGAAATGACAAAGTCGTGGGAAATCGGAGCCGATTTAAGATTCTTCGACAGCCGCACCCGTTTAGATGTAGCCTACTACTCGACTACGGTAAACAACCAAATCGTAACCGTGAGAGTTTCGCCTTCATCGGGAACTATTCTACAAGTCCGCAACGAAGGTAGTATCGAGAATCACGGTGTGGAAGCTACGTTAAGCCAAGACATTCTTCGCAGTAAAGATTTCGAATGGACCGCCAACCTCAACTTCGGGTTGAATCGGGGTGTCGTAAAATCGTTACCCGAAGACGTGAGCGAAATTCAAGGAACTCAGTTCAGCGATATCTATACTACCGCCTATCTAAACGGTTCGACGACGGGTATTTCAGGCAAGGACTATATGCGTGCTCCCGACGGACAAATACTTATCGACGAGGACGGATATCCCATTATCAACCCGGCCAAGAGCGTATATATCGGTAACCGCGAGCCCGACTTCCTGATGGGATTGAGCAGTACGTTCCGATGGAAAGACTTGACTGTATCGTTCTTGCTGGACGGACGTGTAGGAGGAGACGTATATAACGGAACCGCACGCTCTCTCTTTACCAACGGTATGCACAAATCGTTGGAGAACTACCGTAACCGCGAAGTAGTCGTAAAAGGTGTAGTCGCACAACCCGACGGAACTTATGTACAAAACAACAAGCCTATCATTTTGAATCAGACCAACCTGAATACCTATTTCTATGGCGTAAGCTCCAATTTTATCGAAGACGGTTCTTATCTCCGATTGAGTTACGTCACCGTAGGATATGATTTCACACGGTTCTTGAAAAAAGGGAATCCCTACATTAAAGGATTGAGAGCTTCCATTACAGGCCGCAATCTCTTCCTGTTGACCAAATATTCGGGTTCTGATCCGCAAATTTCAACTTCGGCAGCCTACGGTACAGGAACGATGGGTATCGACAATATGTCTATCCCGGCCACCCGCAGTTTCAATTTCACTATAAACGCAACATTCTAACATCAAGGAACCATGAATAAATATAAAGTTATCATATTATCGTTGTTAATCAGTTTCATGGGCGCAAGTTGCGAAGACTGGTTGTACGACAACGTCAACGAAGATGCCGCTCATGAAGTTCTGCCCCAACAGGTATTGCCTGTCGTGCTGTTCTACTCGGCTCAACTTCAATTCGACCATGCCGAATACGGCGCTTATCTGACCCAAACATTGACTACCGGCGGACGTAACCAAACGTCGAGTTTCGCATACAAATCCGGCTGGGGCGATTTCCTGACGATGAACCGTCACCCGCAATGGCGTCGCCACTTCTACGATATCGGTGTCAATGCCAAAGAAATCATCGACGAGGCTCACGAAGCACAAGCGTGGAATCTGGAACTCATCGGCCGTACCCTTCGGTTAATGTCCACCCAAATGACAACCGACCTGTTCGGAGACATGCCTCGTTCGGAAGCCTATGAATCGAACAGTCCGCACTACGATACGCAAGAAAGCATCTACGAGTGGATGAATCAAGAAATAGAAGAGCTGATAGGCATGTATGAAGATCCCACTTATACCGAAGCCGCGACCAATATACCTATCGATCAATCGATCGACCGTGTCTTCGCCGGAGATCTAAATAAATGGAAACACTATACCTACGCCTTAAAAGCCCGGTTATTGCTTCGCAAATTGCCGAATTGGGAAAACAATGCGGCGACATGCCAAGCCATCATTACAGCTGTCAACCGGGCACTCGAAGGTTGGGAAGATGTACTTTATCGTTTCGACGGCGGTAACGGAGCCCAAAATTCTCCGTGGGGCGAAGCCTTCGGATCGACCGAACAAGGAGGTCTCGGCTGGGAAGGACGTGGCAACATGTTGAATTCGGCTGTTCCTACCAAATATTTCATGGAAAATATATTGGGCGTATTCGAATCGCATAACAACCTGAAAGGCTGGGCGGAAGATCCTCGTATCCTCGCTTTCATGAGTGCACGGCCGGGGCCCTCGGGAACGAGCGATTCCGGTACTGAAATGCGTTATCTCGATACCAATATCGGTATGGACGTTTCCTACAAAGTGGATAACTACCCCACCTTGTTCCCCGAAGTCGACGGCAAGAAAGTTTCGGTCTATACGCAAAACACAGGTTATGTTCCCCTCTTCCTCGAAGAAGAACTCCTGCTTATCAAAGCCGAAGCTACTTATTGGAGCGGCGACAAGCCGACGGCCCGTTCATTGACCATGCAAGCTGCCGAAATTAATTTCGACCGATTCAATCTTTCCTCGATTTATGGAAGCAGTTATACCCGCTATCGCAATAACTATCTGGGAAATGAAACCGGAACAGGAAACTACGTAACTACCTACTTCCCTGCCGACGGATTCAACATCGGGCACATCATGCGTCAGAAATATGTTTGCCTCTATCTGCAACCCGAACAATGGACCGATATGCGTCGCTACAATTACAGTTGCGAGGAGAACGGAATACAATATGACAACACCTATGTATATCCCGGATTAAAACGGCCCAATAATATTTATGAAGCTCATTGGGGAGACGATCCCAAAGCATGGATCAACCGTATCAACTACGACCCCGAAACAGAAGAAAAATACAACAAAGCCGAATTGGAAAGACTGGGCGCATACAAAAACTATCAATGGTTGCGCAAACCTATGATCTGGCAATAAATAGAAAAGAATCGAAGTATTACAACAAATAATAACACTCGATATGAAAAACAAAGTAAAAATAGCGTCTCTTCTGCTGGCAATCGCCGGATTATCGGGTTGCGAAATCAACGACCCTGTAAACGATTGGGCAGACTTGGGACAACAAACCGCATACGTTTATTGGGAGCTGAAAGATGCCGTGAACGCCGGTAGCGACCTCGATTTCAGAGTTTACTATTATGCCGACGGCAGTACGATAGAGAAAGCCCAAGTTTGGTATGGAGTGAGCAGTACGATCAATCGTGCCGTTACATGCCCATACATCAGTTACACCTATACCGAAAGCGAGACCGACGAAGTAGTCGCCTCGCATTTGGTGAAAGAGTTCGATCCTCAAACCGTGTCGTGGGACGATGCCAAGTCGTCCTACATTCTCGACGCCACTTTCCCGGTCTCCTCTTCATGGGCTAGCGTGACATGGGCCAGTGTAGGAAGTTCCGATTTTACCGAAACTTTATTCAAGACCTATTATCCCGGCGATTACGAGACCAACTTCCGGGAGGCTCTAACCACTCAAATAGAGACCGATTACCACGGAAACATGAAAAAAATCGTTGTCGATGGATTCATGAAAATGACCGAAGAGGAATATGAGGCTCTCTTCACGAAAACGACCAACGAAGCCAACGAAGAAGTATATGAAATCACCGACGAGAATAAAGCCCGGCTCGATGGCATCGTTGCAGCTCTAACCACGCCCGAACTCATCTTCGACGGCAAAGAATACGGAGTAAACTACAATTGCACCTATACGTTGAGCGCCAAATTCCAAGTAAGCGACTCCAACGGTGTGATAAGCAATACCGATATTAAAAATATTACTGTCAACTAATAGAAACGGAAAGAACAATGAAAGCATTAAGAAATATAAGTTTGACGGTTGTCTTGTTGGCTTCGTTATCTGCTTGTGTGGAAAACGATCCTACTTACAATGTATATCCCAGTGACGATGTAGCGTTTACCTACCACATCACGAACGAAGGATACGAACTCGACTATCTGGTAGGTTCCACCATACAGTTTACCAATACATCGGCCATTTCGGGCTCATGTACTTGGGACTTCGGCGACGGGGAAACTTCGACCGACGTTAATCCTACCCATACATACAGTTTACCCGGACAGTACGAGGTAAAATTGACCGTAGGCGACGATTATACGACTCGTCCCTTGCTTATCAACGACATTAAACCTACGATCGTCGCCAAAACGGAAGATGATAGAATATGTGTCATCAACGACGTCGAAGTGACTTTGGAAGTGACCTTACGAAATCCGGCCGCATCGGAAGAACCGGAATATACATGGGTATTGCCCGAAGGAACGACCTTGCTCGATCACCCGGAAATAACAGGTAATACCTATACCGGCGAAAATCCGGGCCGATTAGTCTTCAAAAACATAGGTTCACAAACCATCACGTTGAAAACCACTCTCGGCGGACGTGCGCTCCAAGATGTAAAAGCCAATGTACAAGTAGGTACGCCCAATACATCGAAAACGCTCTACTATGCGGTAAAAAGTGGAAACGTAATGGCCTATAAGCTGGATTATAATGTTCCTGAGGGAAGTAATAACTCTCCCTTCGACTTAGGCGTAAAAGCGGGAGCTCACCCTCTGAATATGCTGTTCCATAATGAAGTTCTATTCGTGCTCGACTGCGGTACACAATTCTCGTATGTCAACGATGAAGATGGAACCCGGGGTGACGGAAAAATTACAGCGGTAGCCAAAGACGGGAGCAGTATGGAAACCGTTCTCTCCAACGTCGGCAATGCTGCCTTCAACGATCCTTTCTACGGTTGGATAGACAACGAACAAATCTATTTCGCCGACCGGAATACAGGTATCCGACGCATCGGTGTCAACGAACGTAACTTGGCACTCAGCACCAGCGATGCCAAATACGATTATTTCGTTCAGAACAATCGGCTCGAATATTACGGTAACCCGTGGCAATACGGTGCAATGAATGCCTGCTTCGCCAAAGCGGACGGATTGTGGTATTGGGGCAAAACATACGGCGGAGGCGGTATCTTCCGTTTCGCAGAAAGCGATATCAGCCCTGTGGACATCAGTCGAGGAACCAACCCTCCCTATCCTACGATTTTCCCCGATGAATTCGTGAAATCGTTCGTGATAGATGCCACCAATCAAATTTTATATGCCGTCATTCGAGACAAAGGACTCTATGCCGTTCCTTTAACAGATATTACGGCCAACGACGCGACAAAGACCAACACGAAAGCCGAGAGCAAATATCTCGTAGCGAGCTTCAAATCGGACAGCGAAGGAAGCGTAGGAGAATATGTCGATGTCTGTCAAATGGTACTCGACAGCTCCGACGGTTCGGTTTACTTCGGACTCCGTGCCGAAGAAGGCAGCTCGGAGACATCGGGAATAAAACGCTGGAATCCCACGACGAAAAAGCTGGAAACTATCGTATCGGGGGTCAATGTCTATGGTATAGCACTGAACAACGAGTTATCGAACCTATTCTAAAAACAAAAGCCTGATAATTTTCCGCCGGTCTAACCGACCGGCGGGAAAAAATATCTTAACTAATTAGATATGAAATACATCGCAAAAATAGCAATCGTACTGTTTACCTTTTGGTTAGCTATCCCGACAATCGCTCAAACTCCCAAAAAAGAGGTCAGAGCGTTCTGGTTATCGACCGTATGGAGATTGACGTGGCCGAAAACTACCGTTATCTCGAACACCGGAAATGCGCAAGAAATCCAAGAACAAAAAGACGAGTTAATCATGTTGCTCGACTCGGTAAAAGCAGCTAATGCCAATACCGTTTATTTCCAAGTGCGCGGCCGTTGCGATGCGATGTATAAATCCTCTTACGAACCGTGGTCGAGCGACCTCGTAGCGACACGAGGCATGGACCCGGGGTACGACCCCTTGCTGTTTGCTGTCGAAGAGGCTCACAAACGGGGTATCGAAATTCACGCATGGTTCAACCCCTACCGGTATGAAAGCGTACTGCACCAATGGGACGGAACGCCTCAAAATTATCGGGAATCTCACCCGGAATGGCTCTTAGACTATTCGGACGGTTCTATCTTGAATCCGGCAATGCCGGAAGTGAGAGACCATATCACCGCCATTATTCAAGAAGTCGTACAAAACTACGACATCGACGGTGTTGTCTTCGACGACTATTTCTACATGTCGGGGACGACCGACGACATGGACGACGAGTTATACCAGCAATCCAATCCCGACAACCTCTCTCGGGCCGATTGGCGGCGTCAGAATGTAAATAAACTGATCGCTCAGGTTTACCGAATGATTCAATCGGAAAAACCTTATGTGCGATTCGGTATCTCTCCCGCCGGTGTATGGTGCACCGATGCCACGATAGCCGAGCGATACGGCGTTACTCCTACCCCGGTAGGTTCCGACTGGGCGTACGACGATATCTTCTGCGATCCTATGGCATGGATACAAGAACACTCTATCGATTACATATCGCCGCAAATCTATTGGACGATAGGATCGAGCAGCGACTACACGCTTATCGCCGAATGGTGGAGCCAAATCGTAAGGCAATTCGGTTGTCATTTTTATTCGAGCCATTCGGCATCCGATTTGAGCTCGGCCAAAATGCCATCAAAATACGGAAAAACGACAACCGGGACACTATCGTTCGATCTAAACGGAGAAAAAGTTTCTTCCAAAGCGCTCTCTCCCATCGAACGGAAAACAGCCGAAGAAAACGAATACATCGTCGATGGCGCAACCGCTTCGTTCAAAGGCTCCGAACTGGTCAATCAAATTAAAGTAAACCGCACATATGACGAAACGGGAGCCCCGGGAAGCGTATTCTACAACATGCGCAAGGTAACCCATACTTCGGGAATGCTCTCCTTGTTGCGGTCGGACGTTTACAAATACCCGGCTCTAATACCGGCCATCAGCTGGAAAGCGACCTCCGATCCCGGATTAGTATCGAATATCGCTTTCACTAACGGTCAATTATCATGGACGGGAGCAGAGGGTATGCGATACGCCGTATATGCCGTACCGGAAAATGCGGCACAAACGACCGCTTGCCGGGATGCCCGCTATCTGTTGGGGCTCTCATACAGCACCGACTATTCCATACCGACAATTTATCGCACGGGGTATACATACGCTGTTTCCATCGTCGACCGTTACGGAAACGAGTATGCACCCTTGTTCATGGGAGCCACGGCAGGTACAAACGAAGCCGTGACATTAAACACTCCGGTAAACAACGGTACGGCCATAGGCAACTACGAGTTCACGTGGAGCAGTGTCGCCGATGCTTCCTATTATATAGACATTGCCCGCGACGATTTATTCACCGACCTCATACTCTCGCGGGAAACCACCGGTACTTCTTTCCCTTCGAGCTATCTGCCCGACTTAGAAAAAGGGACTTATTACTGGCGGATTCGTACACGAAAAGCCAACTGTTCGGACGGTATCTCTGCCGTATATGCATTCCAGTCCGGTCCGTTCGAAATAGAATCTCCGACCAAAGGAGCCACCGAAGTGTCCGTCACGCCTTCTATCACTTGGACCGAATATCCAAACGCTACGGAATACCGACTCGAAATAAACAAATACGACGACTTCCGCTCTATGGGTAAAGTTCTCGACCAACGATATAACGAAAACTCCATTACCCTCCCCGAAGGCGTATTGGTAGGAAATACGAAATATTACGCACGCGTAACCGCATACGCAGGCTCGACAGAAAGTATCAGTAAAACGACGAATTTCACGACAGAATCGAAAGAGCCGTCCATACCGGTCATTCTATATCCCACGCAGGGAGCGACGGTCGAAGCCACGTCCTTACAAGTACGCTGGGCAGAAGAACCGTTCGCCAGCACCTTCCGTATCGAATTACACACCAACGACCAGTTTACCCCGATACGAAACGTAAAAAGACAGACCGTAAACGCATTCACTTACGAAACGGAATTCGACAACTTGACCGACGGTACATGGTATCTGCGGGCCCGCTCGGAATACATAGGAGGCGAAACGGAATATTGCGATACAATATCCTTCACTTTCAAAAATTCATCGGGTATGGAAACTCTCGAAAAGAGGGGTAAATGTTATGTCATACAGGGTGAGAATCCCGCTCTCGTCGTAGGAAACGACGCACGTCACATAACGGTCGATGTAGCTAACTTATCCGGGCAAATTATCGGGCGTTTCGCCGATATGGAAAATCCGGCAGCAGGAGACCGTATCGAATTGAGCGGGCTTGTACGTGGAGTCTATGCGGTCATCGTCCACATCGACGGAAAAAGAGAGATATTGAAATTGATTTACTAACAATCTGATATATTGAATTATGCAATATAATTTTTCATTTATTTATTCATTTAATTTATTTTTATCATGAAAAGATTATTACTTGGGATGGTTGCTGCATGTATGGCAACATCGATGGTCGCTCAAGATCCGGCGACGTATGAAAAAGCAGGTGAATACACATTGGAAAACTTGTGGATGAAAGCTGCCACTACCGGGAATAATATGGGAGTAGCCGATCAGTTAGGTGGAGCTAACGACTCCCGTGGTATGACAGTTAAAGGAGACGAAATGTTGTTTGCGTACAGAGCTGCTTTTACGGGTATCAAAATCTACGATTTGAAAACCGGAGATAAGAAACGTGATGTTCAATTCGACGCAGAAAAGTTTAAAATCACCTACACTTATACCAAAATCGATACTATCGTAAACGCTCCCGGCGACACGACATTCCAACAGACACCAATGGAAGAACAAAAAACGCCCGGATTCCTTTGCAACGATATTCAGGTAGATGATGCCGGAAACGTAGTTGTATTCAACATGTCTACGGCATTGAACGGCGAAGCTATCGGCGTTTGGAAAATCGACATGACGAGCGGAGAGCCCACCAAAGTAATGGAATTGGCCAACAAAGATGGTCTGCTCGACGGCTATCGTGTCGACTATTTTGCCGTGAAAGGCGATGTTACGAAAGATGCTATCCTCATGTTCCCGGTCAGCAGCGGGAAATATGTGATTCGTTGCGATATTAAAGACGGACAATTAGCCGGACAAACAGGTGACTATGAAGGTTATAATTTCAAAGTTATCGAAATCAAATCCTATTATCCCGCAGAAGCTGTCGATAACGGAACCGGACCTCGTGTTTCAATCATCGATAACGACTACTTCTATTTGGACGGCTTCAATAGTGCAGCATCTCTCTACGACATGAGCGGTTCTTTGATCGAAAGCGTAGGTGATGCCCCCGAAGAATGCGCTATCAAAAACGTAGGAAACAACGGTATCTCTGAATTTACATTGAACGACAAACCTTTCTGCGCATACGTAATTTCCAATACGGCCACGACTCCTGCCCAAGCATGGAATATTATCGAAATGGGCGAAGGTCCTACATTTGCCGGTGCAACTTATTACTGGACATTCCCGCAAGGTGGTATGGGCGATATTTCGAACCCTGTTCGTACCGCATTGCCCCGTATCGCCAAAGTAGCCGACAAAAACGGTAAAGAAGCTGCTTATATCGCTGTCTACGCATCGGGTAGCGGAGCTGCCGTTTACAAAATGACTCCCGACGGATATGACAATGACTCGGAATCGGGTATCGCTAATGTAGCTACCGACAACGTGAAGATATTCGTAAGCGGCGATGCCATTTATTTCTCTGGCATGGCAAACGCTGTCGTTTACAACTTCGCCGGACAAAAAGTAATGGAAGCTGCCGGTGTACAATCTATGGCCGCTCCTGCCGCCAAAGGCATTTACATTGTAAAAGCGGTTATCGACGGTGTCGAAAAAGTTCAAAAAGTCGTTGTGAAATAAGCCCTTCGCACTAAGCGACATTTAAATCTATTTCTTAGAGGAAGGGCGGTATATGGCTATATATCGCCCTTCCCTTTACCCTTCCCTATATAAAAGTTCAAAAAATATTCAATCTGCCTATCGTATCTCAAAAGTAAATGAAACTCCGACAAACGGGAGATTCGAGGATAGGATTTGAAAAAGAAACTGAAATTCATTCTATCTATATCGATTAAAACATTTCTAAACCAATCCATTTGTATTAAACGGTTGCCCCTATGAAAAAGATTTTTACACTTTTCGCAATTTTTGCTTGTTTACCCATACTGCTCAGTGCCAAAGGCCCGGCAGTCATCGGTGGCAGCACCTACACGGCCGATACCCTCTCTCATTACAAAGTAGGTCCCGGAACCTATTACACCGCCATTCATTTCTATGGTCCCAAAGACATGAGAGCCTTTTATTTGGAAATCGACGCTACCAATCCTTATCTCTCTTTCCAATCGGTCTTGGGTCGGGATTCGTTGGTTACGTGCGAAGGCATTACCAACATGGCCGCCCGAAAAAGCAAAGAAGGCAGCCGTTATTTCGCCGGTACGAATGCCGACTTTTTCGCTACTTCGGGAGCTATCGGAACTCCGGTACACGGATGTGCGGTAGAAGGCCAATTGGCGAAAGTTCCCGTATCTTCGGGCCCTCAAACATCTTTCACGACAAACGACGAATGCTTCATCTCGTTCGTCACTTATGCAGGTGAACTCACCCATAACGAAACCACATATACCATACACAACGTAAACGGAAGCCGAAGTACCGATCAATTAGTACTCTACAACCGTTATGTCGGGAATTATACCCATACCAATGCTTACGGATATGAAATACCGGTAAGTCTCGCAGACGGAGAGAAATGGGGGCTGAACAAGACCGTGAAGCTGAAAGTGGCAGGTACAGGCTCGGCTGCCGGAAACATGGCTATCGCCGAAAACGGAGCCGTATTATCGGGGCATGGAACGTCTGCCGACTTTTTGCAAACCTTGCAACCCGGCGACGAACTGGAAATAAAAATAATGCTCCAACTCGAAGACGGCAGTTACCCCGACATTAATTGCATGGTAGGCGGGGACCGTAAAATATTGGAAAACGGAGAAGTTCTCGAAACCGATTGGGCAGAGCTCCACCCGAGAACGGCAATCGGTTACTCGGCAGACCGTAGCAAAGTGTACATGCTGGTAGTCGACGGACGTCAAGGCGGATATTCCGATGGCGCTACGACCAAACAAATGGCCGACATGATGAAATTCGCCGGAGCCGCCAATGCCATGAATCTCGACGGTGGCGGATCGAGCGGTATGTATATCGAAAAATACGGACAGGTGAACAGCCCCAGCGACGGACACGAACGCGCTGTCAGCAACGGTATCTTCGTGGTATCGAATGCCCCGGACGACAATACCGTAGCCGAAATCTTATGCACTTCGGCCTACTACTCTCTCCCCAAAAACGGCATATTCACACCCCATTTCATGGGATACAACCAATACGGGTATCTGATAGATACCGATTTACAAGGCGTTACATTGCGTTGCGACGAGTCTCTGGGATATATAAAAGGAACCGACACATTCGTAGCTTCGGGTGACGGCAAAGGAAAACTATATGCGACTTACAATGGCATAGAAACCTCCATCGATATAGTCATCAACGAGCCGCAAGGTCTTACGCTTCGACTCGATTCGGTCATCAACGACGGGCTTTATGAATATCCCATCGAAGTAACAGCCATCGTTAACGGAGAGAGTATGCTCATTTCTCCCGATGCATTTTCATGGACCGTTCAAGACCCGACGATATGCGCCGTCACCGAGGGACTTTTAAAGGGCATCGCGAACGGTAAGACCGATATATATTGCCGTCAAGACGACTTTACCGACACGCTATCGGTAACCGTACAAATTCCCGACAGGCGCAACAGAGCGATAGACGATTTCTCGGATGCCTCGTCATGGGACATCACCAACTCAGCATTGAAAGACATATCGATCGTACCGACAGCACAGGGAACAGAATTGCGATATACATTCAGTTCAGGCCGCGCTCCCTATCTGCAAATCGCCAAAGACATTTACCTGTACAGTCTCCCCGACTCCATGCGAATCACGCTCAACACCGGAGCGACCCAAGTGAGTAAAATAGCACTGTCGATGAAAAACAATGCATCGAGTACTTCCACATTGACCGAATTCGAAAATATACCCCAAAATACCGACCATGTTATCTCGATTCCCATGAACGGATATTTCGAAAACTACCGCGACATGTCGTTATATCCCGTGAAATTCCAAAGTCTGAAATTATTTATCCTCGGTTCGTCTCAAACGGCAGGGAACCAATATACTATCGCACTCAAAGAATTTTCACTCATTTATGACGGTATCACGGTAAACGTATCGAATCCCGAAATAGCTTCCTTGCTGCGGGTTTACCCCAACCCTGTCGAAGCAGGCGAATCTCAAATACATTTCGTTTTACCCCAAAATGCCGATGTAAACTGTGAATTGTACAACCTCGGCGGGCAGCTTCTAAACCGAGTAGAAATGGGACAAACACCGGCGGG
>ENA-ORNG01001267-ORNG01001267.1-human-gut-metagenome-genome-assembly--contig:-NODE-1267-length-18744-cov-11.228905_pt1 | contig 18744 bp, 18 predicted proteins | sample MGYA00242113_ERZ509018 | MGnify/ENA primary metagenome ERZ509018 (study PRJEB26280, sample SAMEA2338711) | human gut metagenome | biome: human gut; feature: human-associated habitat; material: faeces... | reverse complement strand
AATTACATTTTACATTAGATAGTGATTTTTTTGTAGGACTTTTTTCAGAAACTAAAGATGAAGCATTTGGCAAGCTTATGGAAGCTTTACTTAATCAGGTTCTTCAAGCTGAATCTACCGAACAACTTGGTGCTAATAACTATGAACGTTCACAAGAACGTTCTGATTACAGAAACGGAACCCGGACAAGGTCATTAACTACTCGCATCGGAAAGATTGAATTACAAGTTCCTAGACATCGTAATGTCCCATTTAAGACTTCCTTATTCGAGAATTACCAGCGTAATGAGCAAGCTTTAATTACAACCATGATGGAAATGGTAGTGCAGGGTATATCAACCAGAAATGTCAAAAAAGTAACTGAAGAACTCTGTGGAGAGTCTTTCTCTAAATCCACTGTTTCTGAAATTTGTAAGGAACTTGATGTTCCAATTAAACATTTCAAAGAACGTTTATTACCGGAACATTATCCATTTATTATTGTTGATGCGATATATTTAAAAGTTCGCGAAGATCATCGTGTCAAGTCCAAAGCATTGTTTGTCGCTATTGGGATAAACAATACAGGTCACAAGGAAGTACTCGGTTTTGAAGTATACGATTCTGAGAAAGTAAACACCTGGAAGGACTTCTTTGAAAGTCTTAAAAGTCGTGGCTTACGTGGCGTGGATATTGTGATATCAGATGCACACGCAGGGCTTGTTGAAGCAATAAAGGAAAGCTTCTCTGGTTCTTCATGGCAGCGTTGTCAGGCTCATTTTACTAGAAATATAATAGATAAGTGTCCCAAAAAATACAGCACTGGTTTAGCTTCTGAATTGCGAGATATGTTCAATGCAACTACTATTGAAGAAGCCCGTCGCCTAAAAGAATCAATATACGATGAATATCAGGATGTTGCAAATGAAGCAATGGTTATCCTTGATGAAGGGTTTGAAGATAGCATTACAATCATGGCATTACCTTCAAAATATCGTATTGCATTAAGAACCAGCAACATAATAGAACGCGAGAACAGAGAAATCAGAAGACGCGAAAAAGTTATTCAGATTTTTCCTAATACAGAATCTATTATTAGATTAATTGGTGCAGTCCTTCAAGATGATCATAATGAATGGAGTGTAGGTCATAAAATCTTTGATATGAAAGAGTATTATGATAAACTAAGCTCCATTCAGTCAAATCTCTTGAAGATAAAAGTAGCGTAGATAAAACCACATAACTGAAAGATGAATTTACACACAAATTTGGACTTGACTTGAAATTCAGCCCAAAAGCCGGAAAAATAGCGAGAAAAGTAGCTGAAACTGCAGAAATCTCCAAAACAGCTCCTAAAATTCAGCCAAAAAGCCGGAAAAATTGCGGGAAATAAGTAGCTGAAATCACTATAAATCACAAAACAGCACAAAAAAATTAAAGGGAGAAAAACAATGAGCTTAATAAAAGGTATACATCACGTATCTATGAAGTGCAGCAGCACAGAGGAATATGAAAAGACAATAGATTTCTACAAAAACATTCTGGGAATCCCGGTCGTAAGGGAATGGCAGGCAGGAATCATGCTTGATACCGGAAACGGAATTGTTGAGATTTTTAACGATGGAGATGATGCACCGGGAAAAGGTGTGATTCGTCATTTCGCATTCGCAACAGATGATGTGGATGCGTGTGTAGAGGCTGTAAAAGCAGCAGGATACGAGGTATTTATTGAGCCGAAGGATATAGAAATCGCATCAACACCGGTATTTCCGGCGCGCATAGCATTCTGCAAGGGACCACTTGGCGAGGAAATTGAGCTGTTTCAGGAAAAGTGATAGGACGTATTAATGGTTTTACAGGGGTATTATGCTATGGGAAAAACTCCAATTAAGCACACGCTTGCAGGCTATATTATAAAAAAAACAGATACCGAAGGATACCGGTCAGGAAAACTAACCGGAGAAAAACATTTGAACAAAATAACAGAAATGATGGAATTTGTTGGCGGACGCCGGAAACTAATCGATCAGGCAAGGTTCATAGAGAATAATACACAAGCAGGCCGCGATGGGAAGATAAGAATTAATTGGATTCAGGTCAACAGCGATATTAAAAAAATTGATTGTGATGTCAGCAGCATACCGGAGATGTGTCGGCTTGAGGGGGTTGAGGATTCAAGAGCAAAACAGCTAAGATTGATAGAGTCTGTAAAGCAGTGGAAATCAGAGGTTGGTGACTGCGATTGGATATGCAGATATTATGATGATATTTTGGGGCGTCTGGAAGCCGGAAAGAGTGTCACAGAGGCTGATGAGGATATGCGTTTTAAGTGTATCAATTCTATAACAAGAATAAAGGAGCCTGTGTGGGAGCGTGTTTTTAGTGCAAAGGTTTTTAATGATTCAAAGAAATTTGAAAAATGCTATCGACAAAAGATGGTATCAATTCTGACTAAATATTCTCCATATTATGAGAAGGATATGGAGGATTATGATACAGAGGGAGAGGAAGATGATGCCAAAGAGGATAATAAGAAGTCGGGGCTTGAAATTTTGAAGATGCATGGTATTATGTCATATGCACAGACAATGGAATGGAAGGGACCATTGTCATATAGAATTGATGATACATGTGTTATTGATACGTCAAAGCAGATTTATGGAACCATTATTAATACGCAGACACTTGAGCATGCAAGTCCGGTTTCGCTTGCAGGATGCAAAAGAATTATGACCATAGAAAATAAGGCTAACTATGAAAGTATGCAATATGATGAGAATACCTTGTATATTTTTTGTCATGGTTATTTTACTCCTAAGGAAGTGTATTTTCTAAAGAAATTAAGCCTTATTGTATCTAAGGAATGTGAGTTCCTCCATTGGGGAGATATGGATTTTGGAGGGATAAGCATATTCTTGTTTATTAAGGATAGAATTTTTGAAAAACTAATGCCTTATAGAATGGGGGTAGCGGATTTTGAGGAAGCATTAAAAAAAGATGCGGGAATACCTCTTAAGACTTCGACTAGGGAAAACTTCAAAAAAAGGATGCAGGATTGCTTACTGAATTAAAAGAAGCAATTCTTGAATCGGATAAAACAATAGAGCAGGAAAGGCTCTTATGAGGCTGATTCGGAAAACTCTAAATACACATATATATTTGACAAATTATTAGAATGTGATTCATACGCACAGCATACCTCCTTCGTGCATACAATAGCATGAAGGAGGTATGTTTGTATTATGAATCCATTTAAAATGAGGCCGGAGAGAACCGGTGATTTATTTGTTGACTGGGAGAAATTCTGGGTAAAACCATATAACAAAAATGAGGTAAATCCGTATACAAGGACGAGAATCATATTGATGAATGGTACAGAATTTGAAAACGTGTGGTTTTCACATCAGTTTTCAAGAAGCGTAGGTGATGATGAGCTTAGACGAAAGCTTGCATACATCAGGAAAAGTGAGCAACAGCAGCAGAAAATACTCACGCATTTAAAGCCGGCAGATGAGTCGGCATTGGAGCACACCATAGGCTACGAGCAGCTTGCGGTTGATCTGACTGCGCATCTTGCAAAACGAGTAAATGACAAAAATATTAAGTCTGCGCTCGATTTTGCTCTGCTCGAGGACTTTGATCATTTGTACCGCTATGCAGATTATCTTGATTTTACCACAGGTGAGCACGCAGAGAAGCTTGTCGGAGGCTATACGGAAATCACACCGGGCAGACCGACTATTTCACATCACAGGCATCCATATGATTCAATACGATATCCGATGACGGATAAATGCCCTGCGACAATGGATGTGCTGGCTGCAAACGTAATCACCGCAGCAGAACAGCAGACTATGAACTACTATATGAACACAGCGGCACTTTGGCCTGATGAGATGGGACGCAGGCTCTATCAGGAAATCGGAATGGTCGAGGAACAGCATGTCACACAGTATGGCAGCCTGTTGAAGCCATGCATGAGCCGCCTTGAAAATCTCCTTGTGCATCAGTATGTCGAGTGCTGGCTGTATTGGAGCTGTTATGAAACGGAGACGGATACAAGAATACGTGGCATATGGCAGTTTATGTTTGAACAGGAGCTTAAGCATCTGCATATTGCACTTGAGCTGCTAAGACAGTACGAGAAAAAGGATTGGCAGGAGGTCATCCCGGACGCTGAGTTCCCGGCTCCTCTTGTGCTGGAGAGCAATATTGAGTATGTCAGGTGTGTGCTTGGCAGTACGGTAAACGACACAGCATGCCGTGAAAGGTATGTGGATGTAAGAACCAATGCTCCTGAAACATTTATCAGATATCAGCGCCTGGTCAATGACCCGGTAAGAAATGTAATGAGCCATACCTTTATTGAGGATTATATCCGCAAAAACGGGGAGGATTATCGCTTTGAGGTGGCGCCAAATCCGGTGCCGGAGCTTCGTGACCGTACAAAGGATAATATATGTGTGGGAAGACAGCCTCTTTGCAGGAATCGGTATTAGAAGCCATTTTATATGCCATCTGTGGCATGTGATACCCGGCCCTGACGTTTTGTCAGGGCATTGCTGTGCAAAGAAGTATAACTCGATTGTATCTAAGCTATGGAGTAAGGGTTACTGTTCAGACGCAAGCTTGACACCACGCTGTCAAGCTATGCGCCATAGTGTTAATTATTGAGTGATTACACTGTTAGGTGTGAACAGTAACGAGTAAGGCTTACAGAAGCCGGTTGACGAAATTATATAGGTGTATTAAACTGTAATCGGGTTAGAGAAGACTAATTACATACAGCTGTTTTACATTAAGTGGTTTTGAATATTCAGTTACTGCAAAATGATATACGAAACGATATATGAAATAATATGTTGAATAATAAAATATTCAAACTTCCCATATTTTATTTTGTGATACCGGCCTAGCATACAGTGTATTCCTCATATTTTTTCTTCGGAACAACTGTATACTCTCCGGTAAATATAGTTTTATATATGGGAAGTTTGTGTAAAATAGAAAAATAGCCGAACAGCAGAATAGGAGGCAACCATGATTACATCAACCATATTAGGTTTATTAATACCATTTATAGGCACGTCGCTCGGTGCGGCATGTGTACTTTTTATGAAAAATGAGCTTTCAGTAAAGACCACAAAAATGCTCAGTGGCTTTGCAGCAGGCGTAATGATTGCTGCATCAGTCTGGAGTCTTCTGATTCCGGCACTTGAGCAGTCACAGAGCCTTGGAAAAATGCAGTTCGTCCCGGCAGTAGCAGGCTTTATGCTTGGAATGTTTTTCCTATTGGTACTGGATACGATAACACCGCATATGCATCTCGATAATTCAGTCGAGGGTCCAAAGAGCAACTTCAGCAGACAGACAATGATGGTGCTTGCAGTTACATTACATAATATACCGGAGGGCATGGCAGTCGGAGTGCTCTACGCAAGCTGGATATCAGGAACCACCACCATCACGAGGGCAGCAGCCCTTTCACTGGCAATCGGAATAGCCATACAGAATTTCCCGGAGGGCGCAATCATATCCATGCCATTACATAGCACAGGAAGCTCAAAGCTTAGAGCCTTTGTATACGGAGTATTGTCGGGAATAGTCGAGCCGATAGCGGGAATACTTACGATACTTGCCATCGGAATAATAGAGCCGGTGATGCCGTACCTGCTAAGCTTCGCCGCCGGAGCCATGCTGTACGTGGTCTTCGGGGAGCTGCTGCCGGAGTCGGAGGACCTGTGGCGGCACAAGCTCAGCGGCCTGTCCACTCTGCTGGGACTGCTGCTGGGGCTGGCCCTCATCGCCGGGGGCGGACACGTCCACTGATCCCTTTCACCGGCGCCGGCCGGCGCTCCGCTCCGCAGGAGCCGCCGGAAGAATCCCGCCGGCGGCAATTGCAAACGGTGAAACGTTCTGCTATACTTTTTACAATGACAGCCTTCGCAAACGCTTGAGAATAAAGGAGACGTGACGATATATGAAATTAGGAGTCGGCGTTCAAAGGCCGGATTCTATATCTCCATACCTCTCTATAAACGCCGCCAAAGCCTGATATAGCGCGGTTTTACGCAAAACCAACCAAATTATAACTTCATATTTCTCTATGTAGTCCCACGCGGAAATGGCGTAAAAATGGCGTAGAGAAATCGGTAGATTTGCAGATGAAGAAGAGCACTACTACTTTGAGAAAGAACAAAGATGAGCACGGCCTATACAAACGGGCCGTGCTCATCTTTTTTATACGGTCAAATGGTTTCGTGCTTACTTGTCATCGCTATTAGCGGGATTTTGACGAAAATCCTCTTGAACACCTTCGTTTAGATCAAAGCACATGGTTTTTGCATCAGCAACCCAGAAGCCGCGAACGCGGTACCGCTTGCCCGGAACCCAATCCTCGCCCGTGGCGGCGCGGAGCGGTTCCAGCAAATTTTTGCTGGAAATCGTCACAACGCCCTTCTGTTCGCCCCGCGGCTTGGAGAACTTAAAACCCTTCGGCTCGTTGCTCTTGCACATACGGATTGCAAACACCTTCGCCTTGGCATCCAGCAGGCACAGCACATAGGCGGGATAACCCAGATCCTCCAGCACCTTCTTGCTGAAGGTGACGCCGCTCTGGTTGAGGTACATATCCGGGTAAGCGTTGATGTTGGAGTCAATCGTTTCAAAATTCAGAGAAGAAAAATCAAAATTCATTTTAAAAATCCTTTCATTTCGTATTATCTTGTGTGTCATCGACAATTTTCATAAATTCCTGCCGTTCAGCAGGAGACCACCGGGAATCCAAAATCAAATATCCTTTGAACAGGCCATCTTTGACGCGGTGAGCGACAAAGCGGCTGCTCAGGAAACGTAGTTTCGCCTTATTGGATGAAGTGTGCCGCTCAGACAACAGCTTTTGCACTTTCAGCCAATCCTCTTTTTTGATAATTGCTGTATGGTGATTTTCCTTGAAGTACATATTCAGGTCTGTATTTTTCACAGACTTGTGGGTGCGGAAATCCTTGGTATAGGTTTTCTGCATCAAGGCATCACCACAGTATTTTTCGTTTCGGAGGATGCTGCGGACAGTACCGGCAGACCAGCTATCGTTGCCCATATCTTCTTGGGGTCAAGCGGTTTTGCCATATCCTGCCTCCATCGAATTTACAGCCGTTTTCTTGTGCTGCATAGGTATGCCACCTCCTTTGCGCAAATTTGTCTTTTCATCTGTATCGCCTCCCTGTGCGTTTGTTTATGACAAGCCCGCCGGGACGAATCCCGGCAGAACAGTCATCATAGAAAAAGGGCAGCAGAAACGCTCCTGCTGCCTCAAAATATCGCAATATTCAGTATAAGGGTTATTTCACTGACTTTCCAAGCGAGTTCACCAGAAAAACGAGGATGAGCCAAAGAAGGAAGATATTTGACGAAAAGACCCCGTATGATAAAGAACTGCCAACTTTTAAGAGAATAGGAGAAAACATAATATTAGACGGAATCAGGAATAGACAGCTTGTTAGAATTAGCAGAATACATGAAAACCCTGCGCATCTGAAATAGTCAGCTAAAACGCCCAACAATGTCTTGCTTGGTAGTTCACTGTCTGTTGTGCCCTTCAAATCTTTTGCATATTGGCTGCCCAACAAAGCAGAGACTGCTGCAATATATACCCCCATTGCAATCGAAGCTACTGTAACGGCGATTTCTGCTATTGGAGTAAAATCCCAATCAAACATAAACGCCATAGCCGTTGTTGCCATTACACAAATTGAAAGTTGGCGCTTATGGCGTTTATACATAAGCCATCACCTCAATTTCTGCAATAGAAGTTCTCTGACTTCACATGGATCAAAATGCTCATTTTCGTCTTTAGTTGGCTGAACCGTGATATGTTTTAGCAAAGAAGAAAAGTCAAAAGTTTGCTCTACGCCCGCATCATCGCAGCCGATTATGATAACATCTTCAAACTCGCATCTATGGCGGCTAAAAATATCTACAAGTTGTCTCCCGCCGCCATGTACTGGAATATCATTATACGCTATTTTGAGTTGAATTTTGCTTGGCAAATCTTGCCCCCATATATTTCCAACCTGCGCAAATAAATCGCTACTTCTTCCAAACAGGTTATCAACTTGCGTGTATTTGAAGCCACGAATTGTTTTTACCCGATTGCAAAAATCGTCTACAGAACTATACACATTGTTTATCTGGAATTCTTTTTGAAGGGTATCACTCAAATACTGCGAAAGGAACGAGCGGCGATTTAGATCATTCAAATACAGAAAATGCTCGGAACAATCATAACAAGCAAAAAATTGTTGCTTAGGCTCAATCTGCGCTTTGGAGCGGGGGTTGGGCTCTTTTTCCCCCGTTTCTCTGTTGATTACATAATCCCGAAATTTAACAGCATCGTCATAATCACAGGACATCCAGAAAAAGCGATCATCAATGATCTCCATCTCAATGGAATACAGGTATTTCTGGTGTTCTGGTCTGTATGTACGAAGTCCTTTTTCTATAACCGACTTAAAATCGTCTATAGATGCTTCGCGTATTCCATCAACACGCAAAAGGAAGTTGCAAAATTTCAAAACTATCACTCTCCCAAGCAATAATATCAGAGAAATTCACAATGCCTTGACCGTCTCCAAAAACTGCCCCATGCTCACCGCTCCATGTGGCAGGTTTTCCTCGTCTTGGAACACCATGTAGTAGCGGTACTGATTTCCCGCAGCATTCCGCCAAGCTGCACCCAGCTCGATTTTCTCCTGACTGTCATCGTTTTTCAAGTGTTCGCCCTTGGTTTCGGCAAGGATGATCTTACCGCTCTTGGTCATAATCATAATGTCCGGATAGTGGTTAAAGTAGCCGTTGATGGCAAAGCCGTGCCGGGCGATATTCCGGTGCCACCACAGCACATTGGGAATGGCCGTCAACTGCTTTACCAGCGCCTGTTCCAGCGTGTTCATGTCCTCCTCGGCCTCATAGAGCGACCTTCCGTAAATCGCCGTGCTGCTTGTGGGGTGGATTGCCGATGGCAGGCGGTAGGAGGGTTCGCACACAATTTTGCCCCGGTCAAGCCAGGTGAAGAAGGTCTCCTTGTAGTGCTGATTCAGCAGAGTCTCGATTTTGGCGCGAATTTTTGCAGCAAAGCCCAGCGGGGCTTTTTCCATCGCGGCAAGCTGCTCCCGATCCATCCCATCCACAATGAGATTGACATAGACGCGCAAGTCGCCGCCATCCACCATGTTCAGCTTGTCCAACTGGTGGATCATCATTTCTTTACATTGGCGCACCCGGCTCTCTGGCGGCAAGCTGCTGAAATGCTCCTTGAAATACCGCTGGTCGGCAGCTTCCATCTGGTAAGCCCTCGGCACACTGCGGCCAGTCTCCACATCGACTTTGACGATCTCATCGTCCGCTGCGGTAAAATCAATGTCGTATGCCTTGCCTTTCAGGGTGAACCCATCGGCAAGTTGCTCTTTGCTCAACAGCACCTTATCCCCATCGGTAAACAGGGATTGCGGAATCACCTGGAAAAACTGCGGGATCAGCAGCCCCTCCGCGATCTCCCGATACTGGGGAATCATACGGAATGTATTCACCTTGTCTCGCACCTCCCACGGCAGAGCGGCGGCAAATGGGTCGTTGTCCGCGCCCTGCACCGCCTGATTGTATGCGTCTCCCGCCTGCTGGGCCTCGGCAAGCATACTGTCCGCTTTCGGGGCGGATTCCGGCGAATTTTCGCTCTCTCTGCGCCGTTGCAGTTCTGCCCCGATGGATTTCCCGTCCAGCCCGGAAAAATCATCCTGCGGGGCTTCTGATTCGATCATTGGAAGCTGTTCCGGCACAGGAGCGGGTTTCACCGGTTCTGCCGTCTCGGCAAGGCGGTAATCCCTGTCGCTGAAACCGGCGCTGTTCAGCCCACGGATGATCTGCTGGACCGTATCGTTAAAGTCATTGGAGGAAGTCAGCACATAGGACATATTCAAGGACTTTGCCCTGCGCTCGGCGGTGTAGGGCAGGCGCAGAATGCGCCCTAAAATCTGCTCCACATCCACCTGACTGGTTTTGTTGGCAAGGGAAGCCAGAATATAGGCGAACGGGCAGTCCCAGCCTTCTTTCAGGGCGTTTACCGTGATGATGTACCGCACCGGGCAATCCGGGGACAGCAAGTCCACATTTTTCAGTTCGTTCACATCGGCGGTACGTATGGCAATGTGTTCGGCGGGAATCCCGGTGTTCACCAGCTCCGTCCGCAGCTTTTCAAAAGTGGTCGCATCCTCCTTGCCCTTTGGTTGGGCTTGGAACAGGGCGATGGGACGGATGTATTTTCCGCTGTTCTGATATTCTGCCGCAGCGATTTCTTCCAACCTGTCCCGAAGGTCGATTGTATCCATCAGCACTTCGGCCTGACTGTCCCGGTTATAGACGATCACCGGCAGCTTAACCATGTGCTCCGCCTTGAGCTGCACCGCATCCACATAGGAGATGATGTTGCTGCGCTTCTTGGGGGTAGCGGTCAAATCCAGCACAAAGCAGGGATTGAAATTGGCGAGCATTTCAATGCTCAGTTCTGACCGGGCATGATGGCTCTCGTCCACGACCACCAGCGGGTTGAGCTGGTTGATGACCTGAAACAGCGCCGTCTCGTCCGCTTTCTCGATTGGATTTTCCGGCGTGCCCAACACCTTGGCAAAGGCGGCAAGGTTGCTGTTCTCCTGATAGGCTTTCAAGCCCTCCTTGCCCCGGCCACGGAAGGAATCGTAGGACAGCACCATAATGGAGAGCTGTTCAGTGACGGATGTGGGGTTGAAGTTCTGCCCGTTCAAAAGCTCCTGCTTTGTGTAAACTTCCACCCGCCCGCCAAAATCCACATCGATTTTCTGCCGGTAGGGGTGGCGCGGGTCTTTCAGGGCTTTGACTGTCTGCGTCAGGATCGCATCGGAGGGCACCAGCCACACCACCGCTTTTGTCTTGGTGAACGGCAGCGCGTCAAACACGGGCCGGACGGCGTTGCAGGCAAGAAAGGTTTTCCCGCCGCCGGTGGGCACCTTGAAGCAGAGGTTGGGAACGCCGGGCAATACATCCTGATAGCTACCCAGCGTAGGCGCGCTCTTCTCCTGCCAAAAGAGCCGGAAGGAAGCACTATAGTCTCTGGTTTCGCCCAGCAGTTCCAGATAGCGGTTCAGATCGGCGATAACCTGCCGCTGATAGGTTTTCAGTTCCATGTATGTCGCCTCCTTACAACCGGCTGATGTCTCTGGGAATTTTCTTGAAAACAATCCCCATCTGCGACAGCTTATCGTCATCGATGGAGCAGCGGTCGGCGTAAATCACGGTGCCGCCTGTTTTTTCGGTGACGGCAGCCAAGAAATCATAGTCCAGCACCGTGATCCGCTGCGGTTCGTAGTAGAAGTAATAGCCGGTATCGTTGTGCTTACCGAGGTAATAGAGATTCTCCCCAGCGGCGGGCGTATAGGGCGTTTTCGTCTCCATGAACCAGATGTACTCCCGGATTTTTTCGGGCGCAACAGCTTCGTTCAGGTTTTCGCCGATGAGCAGCGGCTCGCCCAGCTCGTAGTAGCTGAAACTGCCGCCGGTGCCCTCCACTGCGCTCTTACCCTCGCCGTAGCCTCGGATGACCCGGCGTACCCGCTCGGCGGTGATGCTGTCGGCGTAGTCCATCATCTCCACCAAAATGAATTTGCGGTTGCCGCCGTCCGCCTTGTTCATGTTGAGGACGGCGTGGGCGGTGGTGCCGGAACCGGCGAAGGAGTCGAGGATAATAGAATCAGGATCAGAAGCGATTTGTAGAATGCGCTCTAATAAGCGCACTGGTTTGGGAGTGTCAAATGCGGTAATATCGCCAAGTATAGCCTTTATTTCCTTTTTCGCTTCGTCCGTATGCCCGACTTCTTCAAATGGCCACCATGACCAAGGGACAAGCCCTTTTGCTTCCCGCAAAAATTGTTTGCGTCGGGGAACACCATCTCCAGAGTTTCCAAACGTAATCCGATTATCAGCTAGGGCTTTCTCATATTCGCTACGAATTATTTTCCAACAGTTCCCATCCGGTGGCGTATGTATCCTGCCATTTGGAGCAACAATTTCATACATTTGGTTTGGCCTGTATCCCTGCGCAAGCAAAGATACTGATTGCCACGGCCCGCGTGGGTCGTTATCAGGATTGCTGTATGCTTTCAGCTGTTTATCAGTCAACGGCAAGTAGTTTCTTGTATTCTTAAACACTTCTGGATTTGTAGCGTAGACCAGAATATATTCATGCGAATCACCAATAGCGCCCCTATTTTCCCTTGAATACCGTTTTTGCCAAGCAATACTTATAATAAAATGATTCGCTCCGAATATCTCATTGCAAAGTAATTTTAGATTAGCAAATTCATTCTCGTCAATGGAGATAAAAATAACGCCATTTGATGGTTCAAGTAACTTCCAAAGTAATTTCAGCCGGGGGTACATCATGCACAGCCACTTGTCGTGGCGGGTCAGGTCCTCGCCCTCTTTGCCCACCACTTCGCCCAGCCACTTCTTGATTTTCGGGTCGTTCACATTGTCGTTGTACACCCAGCCCTCGTTGCCGGTGTTATAGGGAGGATCGATGTAGATGCACTTCACCCGGCCCTCATACCGGGGCAGCAGGGCCTTCAGCGCGTCCAGATTATCCCCGTGGATAATCATGTTTTCGCTGCCGTTGCGCCCCAGGGCGGCTTCTCTTGCGCCTTCGGCGCAATTCACCTTCTCCCCGGCGTGCTGGCCGCTCTCGTCAAAGCTGTACTGCCGGTCAAGCACCCGGAACGGTACCTCCTGATGGTGGTTGATGACCTTCTCTTTTCCAATCCATTCCAATGTTGGCATGGGTCGTTCCTCCCTGTCGCTGTTGTCGCAAAAGACCTGTCCCGTATCGGGAGGGCCGTATTTTGTCCAATCGAACCCGCGATGAGGTGCGGGAGCCTTAATTTCGAGTCTGGGCCGCTTTCAGGCGACCAGCGTTTTCAGTACATCCATAATCTGGCTGTACTCAATGTGGGCGGCATAGGCAAACTGCTTGCGGTACTTTTCCCACATGGCTTTGAGTTCCCGGCTGCTCTCGATGTTGTGCAGAATGGCGGACACATCCGCAATCTGATGAGCTGTGCCGCGATGGGTTGCGGTGGCGTTTAACGCTTCGACAAACACAGCCTTATCAAATTTCTGTGTGGTTGCCAGAATGTAAGCATCGTAAAAATCTCTCGGTCGGGTGTTGAACACGCCGCGCCGCAGGATGGTCTCCACCTTTTCCGCCATGACGGTTTCGATGTTGTACGCCCATAGCTCGTAGGATTTCTCGTCATCGAAAATTTCTGAAAACCGGTACTGCACCGCGTGGGGCGTAATAGCGTCCCCGATGGACACATCGATGCTCAGCGGGGTAATCAGCGTATCAAAATGGGCGTTCAGCATCACACGGTAGCCGCCGTAAATGTCATCCTCCCGGATAGGCGAGATTTTCCCCACCTCAAAGGTCACGCCGTCGTCAAAGGAAACGGCGGCCACCTGCTCCAATGCGTTGCGGATAGCCTCCGGGGTTAGGGGCAGATTTTTCAGCGTTGTGTCCAAATCCATCGTCGCCCGGTTATCCAGCCCCACGATAGCCGCCACCAGCATCCCGCCTTTCAACACAAACTTGTCTTTGTATGCGGAGGCCGCAAGGCGGACAAGCAGACGCTCGAACATATAGTTCTGCAAAATGACCTGTGCCGGGATATTTTTCTGTTTGGCGATGTTGCGGATTTTCGCTTTCAGGCTCATAGCATTGCTCACAGTAGCACCTCCAAATATTGACGCAGAACGCCCGACACCCGCATCTGCCGGGCATATTCATCCAGCCGGTTCAAGTCCTTTTTGGGGCTGACAGCGTATTGTTTCAGCGCCGATAAAAAAGTTTCCGTCCCAATCTTATTGCGACTGCGGATCACATCGCAGATGGTGCGTTCCAGATCATAGCAGGGAACGGGATTTCCAGCGGGAGTTTGCAGTATCGTTTTGCCCAGCTCGAACAGCTCCGGCTTGATGTAGTACACCTTGCACTCCGCCTTGATGGCCGCAGACGGGATGCAGCCGGAGGGCGCGGTTACGGTGTGCTCAAAGGGTGTCCGGTCGGAAATTCCATGAAGAAACAGCGCCGTCTCGTGGGAAAAAATAATGTTTTTCGACCGGCGGCTGATGGACAGTAATTCGTCCTGCATATCCTCCGGGAGAACATATTGCCCCTTGACGATGCGGTGAATCTTTTCCGCCTTGCACAGCTTGTAGAGCATCGCCTTGGAAATGCCGTGCTGCGCCGCTGTTTTCGTTTCGATGATGCCGCCGTTTTTATTCGCAATCGCGGCCAGTTCCGCCATATAGTCCATCCGCTCACCTCGCAATAACAACCTGATAATAGTATATCCAAAATCACGATGATAGTCAACAACGACAGCAAAACCATACACATAAAACCGGATTTAATATTATGATAGTAGTCAACATTCTTGCATAAAATCAACGGGGTTTGGGTATTCCCAACAAGAACAAATGGGCAGACTGGCCGACAGGCCGGAGTACTCATTTCGCCGCTGTGTACGGACAGCGGCTGTGCTTGCTGTTCTCTGAAATTTCATATCCGCAGATTACGATGCTTCCGCTTTTTCCAAGGCCGGGAGCATTTTTATTTTCAAGCAGACCCCTGTTTTTCTCGGAGAAAATGTCCGTTGTAAATTGAAAAGTTTTTTGGGGAGATCCCCCCCAATCCGTAAAAATTTGTCCGCTGTAGTTTGAAGGAGGCGAATATCAACATGGCTGAACGCACACGCCCGATCCGTATTGAGTTCTGCGTCACCGAGCAGGAGCGACGGCTTATCCAAAGCAAGATGGCTCAGCTCGGTACTAAGAACATGGGCGCATATCTCAGAAAAATGGCGATTGACGGCTACATCATCAAAGTGGATTACACCCAGCAGAAAAAGCTGGCCGCAGCCGTAAGCCGGGCTGCCAGCAATATCAACCAGATTTGCCGCCGGATCAACAGCTCCGGGCATCTCTACGCTGAGGATGTTGCGGAGCTGAAAGAACGGCAAGTCGAGATTTGGTCGCTGCTCAAAGAAAACCAGCGAAAGGAATTGTAATTACAGGAGGCCGTTATGCCGCGTATGAGTAAAAAGCGAAAAGAAGAATGGGCGTTCTTTCTGAATGACCGCAGGCGCATCGCCTATAACGCCCTTTGCCGCAGGTGCGTTCACAACTGCAAGCAAAGTTTCCGTGCAATGGTGATTGTCTGCCCGCATTACCACTCCAGACGATCCCACCGCCCGCCTTAATTTCCCTTTGCCGGAAAAAGGAAGTGATGCACCATCTACTACAAAACCAACACCCCGCTGCCGCCTTTCGTGCCGTTGCCTCGGTTTATCCTTCGAGGCGAATACTCAATTAACGCCAAACTGCTCTATGCCCTTCTTCTGGGGCGCACACAGCTATCCCAAAAATCCGGCTGGGTGTCGGAGAATGGGGATGTTTATGTGATTTACACCATCCGTCAGATGGCGAATGACCTGAACCGGAGCGAGAGGACGGTCAAGGCCGCACTGGCCGAACTGGAAAACGGGGGCCTCATCACCCGCGTCCGGCAAGGCTGGAACCGGGCAAACCGCATTTTCCTGCAACTGCCCGATGAGGTGCAGCGTTCTTCCTGTCCAGAGGGCAATATCTGCCCAATGGATGGGCGGGAATCTTCCCCTTGTATGGGACAAAATTTGCCCATAAGTAAGAAAGAGAAGAAGAAAACAGATTCCAGTCAGAATAACAGGAGAGAGAACGCCCGCCGCTGTTTTGGGCAGTATCAGAATGTTTTTCTTTTGGACAGTGAATTGGCCGATCTGCAATCGATATATCCCGGCCAATACGAGGATTACATCAACAGGCTATCGGCCTATATGGCCTCCAACGGAAAGCACTACGCCAACCATTACGCCACAATTCGCAAGTGGCTGGACGAGGACAGCAAATCGAAGCCCGGAAAAAATTACGACTATACAGAGACCTATGAGGAAGGAGAATGCCTGTGAATGTGAATCCAATCATGGCTGCAATCGTTGAGGCAGCAGATACCCTGAACATCGCACCGGATGATTACATCAACCCGGATGACGGGCTGAAATACTGCGGCAAGTGTCACACGCCCAAGGAAGCCTATTTCCCAGAACAGTACCGCAAAAATGGATTGGACAAGCACCCGATTGCCTGCAAATGCGCCGCTGAGGAACGGGCGCGGCGCGAAGCGGAGCAGCGGGAGCTGGAACGGCTAAACCGGACTGCCATGCTCCGCTCTGAGGCGTTCCGGGATATTCCCGCCGCCGGATGGCGGTTTGAAAACGCCGAAGTAATGACTCCACAGCTTGTTAAAGCGAGAAGATATTCCGAAAACTGGGATGCTTTCCGCCAAGATGGAACCGGACTTCTCCTGTTCGGCAATGTGGGCACCGGAAAATCCTATGCGGCGGGCTGCATTGCCAACGTCCTGATAGAGAAAACGGTTTCCGTCCTTTTCGTAGGGCTGTCCGATGTGGTGAACCGTATGCAGGGCAATTTCGGCGCTGACCGGGATGCTTACCTGAAAACACTGATGCGCCCGGAGCTGCTGATTTTGGATGACTTGGGTGCGGAACGGAACACCAGCTTCGGCAGGGAGCGCGTATTTGATGTGGTCAACAAGCGGTTGTTGACCGGCAAACCGATGATCGTCACTACCAATATCCCGCTCTCCGTGATGCAGAAAACCTCTGATCTGGACGAGCGCCGCATCTATGACAGAGTTTTGGAGGTCTGCGTCCCCGTCCAGTTTAACGGCGAGAATTTCTGAAAAGGCAACGCTGCGGAAAATGTAAAGCGGGCGGCGAAAATTCTGAATCGGATAAATTGACGAACTACTATTCTTATGGAAGGGGGCAATCAAATGGAAAATTCTATCGGCAAGGTGCCGATCCACCTGAAAATGACGCTCACGGCCAAGGAAGCCGCCGAGTACAGTAATATCGGAATCAATAAAATCGACGGTATGCTGCGTTCTCCAAACTGTCCGTTTGTGCTTTTTGTAGGCAGCAAGAAATTGGTGAAACGCAAAGAGTTTGAACAGTACATCAGTCAGGCTCTCGTGATCTGACATTGCATTTGAAAAATTCGCGGAGAAGCCTTGAGGAAAAGAGCACCATGCGCTATACTATATAGTGTAGTAGTGTGCTCTTTTCTTCTCTGCGGGAAAGGAGCTCGTCCATGGGAAAGAATCTCAAGGGAAAAGACTGCGGTAAGGGTATCTACCAAAGAAAGGACGGATTGTATAGCGCACGATTTGTTGATAGAGCCGGGAAGCGGCATGAGAAGTATTTCCAGACGCTGCCCGAGGCGCGGAACTGGATTGAGGACGCAAAGTACGCCGATAAGCATGACGATGTATTTGTGGCTACCGATACGACGGTTGATGAGTGGTTCAATTTCTGGATTGAAAATATTGTCGGGGATCTGGCACCCAACACGCTCAGAAATTACCGGGAACGATATGTCCGCAATATTCAGCCGGTAATCGGGAAGATGTTGATTGCCAATGTAAAACCGATGCACTGCAAAAAGGTGTTCATCCAGATGGATGCGGATTACGCAGGCTCCACCATTCGCCAGGCATACATCACAATGGGGACAATGTTTAAGGCGGCGAAGATGAACGACCTGATTGCAAAGCACCCCATGGATGGCGTTCGGTTTACAAAGCCTGTTCGCGCTGTGGATGATATTCACTATCTGACGCGGGAGGAACAGCGTCTCTTTCTCGAAACGGCACGGCGCTCCCACAATTATAGCCAGTATGCGCTCATACTTGAAACGGGATTGCGTACCGGGGAAATGATTGGCTTAACATGGGATGCCATCGACTTTGAGCGCCGGACGCTTACGATAAACAAAACCTTGGAGTTTCGTCACGCACAGAAAGTTTGGCGTGCTGGTCCTCCCAAAACTCAGCAGAGCTATCGCACCATTCCTTTGACGGATAAAGCGTATGACATTCTGAAAGAGGTATGGGATAGCCGGAGCGGCAGAAAAGAATCCCTGCTGCTGTCGCAAACGCTGGAATATATGGACAGGCGCACGGGCGTTACTTCCCGGCTTGTGATGCGTAATCTGGTCTTTATCAACTGGAGAACAGGGGAACCGGCGAAAAACAGTTCCTATGATACCCACCTCTATAAGCTTTGCGATGAAGCGGGGATAAATCGCTTTTGTATGCACACGCTGCGCCATACCTACGCAACCCGGGCGATTGAAAGCGGAATGCAGCCGAAAGTGCTGCAAAAGCTGCTGGGACACGCCAGCATCAAAACCACAATGGATCGGTATGTTCATGTGACCGATGAAACGCTGGATCAGGCGGTCAAGCAATTTCAACTCAGCAGCGTATGTTGATATAACCTAATACAAGTCCATGCGTAAATGGCGTAAAAATGGCGTAGCGGCCAAAACGCCAAAGAGCGAAAAACCTTGTAAATACAGCATTTTTTAAGGAGATGTAGAGATATATGAAATTAGGTATCGTGGGCCTGCCCAACGTGGGCAAGAGCACCTTATTCAACGCCATCACCAATGCCGGCGCGGAGAGCGCCAACTACCCCTTCTGCACCATCGACCCCAACGTGGGGGTGGTGGCGGTGCCGGACGAGCGGCTGGACAAGCTCACGGAGATGTACCACCCGAAGAAGA
>ENA-ORNG01001266-ORNG01001266.1-human-gut-metagenome-genome-assembly--contig:-NODE-1266-length-18748-cov-2.789119_pt1 | contig 18748 bp, 13 predicted proteins | sample MGYA00242113_ERZ509018 | MGnify/ENA primary metagenome ERZ509018 (study PRJEB26280, sample SAMEA2338711) | human gut metagenome | biome: human gut; feature: human-associated habitat; material: faeces... | reverse complement strand
TGTGCCCGCCGCCAGCGGTCCCGAGCAGATTGTAGTCAACGGGATGAGTCCCAGCAACCGCGGTTCCCGTTGGAGCAATTCGGGAATGGTGGTAGAGCTACGCCCGGAAGACATAGAGCAATTTACTATTGACAATCTACAATTTACAATTTCTATGCAGCACGACAGCGCGGCTAATTGTCAATTGCCAACCGTCAATTCCCAATTAAGCATGATGTATTTTCAAGAGTATCTGGAGCGCCTCTGCTGGCAACAAGGCAATATGAAGCAGACAGCACCGGCACAGAGAATGGCAGACTTCACTAAGAAAAAACTGAGTTACGACCTGCCGGAAACTTCGTATGCACCGGGACTGGTTTCCTCACCTCTCCACTTCTGGATGCCCTCTTTCATTGCAGAACGCCTGAGCAAAGGTTTCCAGCTATTCGGGAAATACAGCCGTGGTTTCTTGACGAACGAGGCGACAATGATTGGAGTGGAAACCCGTACTTCGGCGCCGGTACGCATAACAAGAGACAAGGAGACACTGCAACATGTACGCGTAAAAGGATTGTTCCCTTGCGGAGAAGGCGCCGGATATGCCGGAGGCATCACATCTGCTGCTATGGATGGCATAAAAGTAGCGGAAGCTGTTTCTAAAAAGTTTAGAAATTTTTAGGAAGCGGCAAAGGCATTCTTTGATTAAGCTATAATATTTACATCCAAATTTTGATTTTTCACTTTTTCTCGTTTAATTTGTAAACTATTATCACATATATGTTGTTATATTGTATTTATTATGAGGTTCATCATAAACATTGTATGCTTTCTATTCCTTTTGCCTCTCATAGCTACGGCGCAAACATATAAATACATAGGGGTGGAAAACGGATTGAGCAACCGCAGAATCTTCGACATTCAAAAGGATTCGGTAGGTTACATGTGGTTCCTCACCAACGAAGGCATAGACCGGTACAATGGAAAAGACATCAAGCATTATAAATTAATAGAAGAAAACAAAGAGTCAAGTTTCCCCATCCATCTCGGTTGGCTGTATTTTGAAGAGAAAGGGAAATTATGGGTCATAGGTAAAGCCGGTCGTATTTTTCAATACAACCAAGAACACGATGTGTTCAACAGAGTATATAAACTGCCCAAGACACCGGTCAATATCAGCTACGGCTATATGGACTGCAATCACAGGATTTGGCTCTGCAGCAGATACAGCATCGCTCTCTACGACACACAAACCGGAGAGGTCCATCAAATGTCCAATGAACTGAAAAGCAGCATTACAAGTATCGAACAAGTGGACAATAACCACTTCTTCATGGGTACCGACAAGGGATTGCGATATGTCAAACTCGAAAATGAGACATTGCAGATTGTCCCTCTTGAACCTCTTGACAAAATCCAGGCCCAAATCAGTTCACTCTATTTCCACCAAGAATCACAAAGACTTTTCATCGGTACTTTTGAAAAAGGCGTCTTTGCCTACGACATACGGCAACAACGGATTATACACTCCAATACGGATTTGAGCGATGTAAACATTGCCCGAATCAAGCCTCTGAACCAGACAGAGCTATTGATAGCGACAGAAGGTATGGGTATACACAAAATCAACATGAACTCGTGTATCTCGGAACCGTACATCGTCTCCAGCTACAAAAGCCACAATGAGATGAACAGCAATAACATCAATGACATTTATATTGATGAAGAAAAGCGGATATGGATAGCCAACTACCCGGAAGGAATTACCATTATAGACAACCGGTACAAAAGCTACAACTGGATAAAGCATTCTATCGGAAACAGACAATCGCTGGTCAACGACCAGGTACACTCTGTCATTGAAGACAGTGACGGAGACCTATGGTTCGGAACAAGTAACGGAATCAGCCTTTATCAATCGAAAACCGGGCAGTGGCATTCATTCCTGAGCTCCTTCGACCATCAACTGAAAAACAAGAATCACATCTTCATTACGCTATGCGAGGTATCACCCGGCATTATTTGGGCAGGAGGATATACTTCGGGAGTATACAAAATAAATAAAAGGACACTCTCGGTAGAATATTTCTCCCCTTACCTGCTCAATCCGGACAACATTCGTCCTGACAAGTATATCCGCGACATTGTAAAAGACTCCAAAGGATATATCTGGTCCGGAGGGTTCTATAATCTGAAGTGCTTCGATTTGTCCCTGAATTCCGTCCGTCTGTATCCCGGAATAAATTCCGTCACCGCCATTACAGAAAAGGACGACGGACACATGTGGATTGGGACAAGTGCCGGACTGTATCTGCTGGACAAAGAAACCGGCAAGTATCAGTGCATATCGATGCCGATAGAGTCTTTCTACATTAACGCGCTTTATCAGACACCAGACAGTTTGCTGTACATCGGGACCAGCAACTCCGGATTACTCATTTATAACCATCAGCGAAAGTCGTTTGAGCATTTCCACAAAGATAACTGCCCGCTGATTTCCAATAACATATATACCATTCTTCCGGACGGAAACAAAAGTGTCCTGCTGAGTACGGAAAACAGTCTGACAAGCTATTACCCGGCTGGAAAGATATTTCATAACTGGACTAAAGAACAGGGACTGAAGAGTGATCATTTTAATTCAACATCAGGCGTACTGCGAAAAAACGGAAACTTCATTCTTGGAAGTACGGACGGAGCAATAGAGTTCCACAAAGATATGATGATTCCACGCAATTATGAGTTCAAAATGATATTCAGCGATTTGCGCGTATTCTATCAAACCGTTTATCCCGGCGATGAGGGTTCACCGCTGGAAGTGGACATAGATGAAACTCAAGTGTTAAAGCTGAAATACAATCAGAACATATTCTCTCTACGGATATCTTCTATCAACTACGATTATCCGTCATTGGTTCTGTATTCCTGGAAACTGGAAGGTTTCTATGACGGATGGAGCCGTCCTGAGAAAGATTGCATGATCCGGTTCACAAATCTGAATCCCGGAAAATATACATTACGGGTACGTGCCATCTCCAGTGAAGACCGACGAATCGTTCTTGAAGAGCGTGACATGGAAATCATGATAGAACAGCCCTTATGGCTCAGCATATGGGCATTAATACTTTATGCCGCCGTGATAGCCGCAATTGTCATTATCACATTGCGTGTCATTATCCTGCGCAAACAGCGTAAGGCCTCGGATGAGAAAATACGCTTCTTCATCAATACAGCGCATGATATTCGTACCCCGTTGACACTGATCAAAGCGCCACTGGAAGAACTCAGTGAAAAGGAAAATCTGACACCGAGCGGACGAAGCAATATGAATACTGCCATACGAAATGTGAACGCCCTGTTGCGACTGACGACCAATCTTATTAACTTCGAACGTGCAGACACTTATTCCAGTGCCCTATATGTATCCGAATATGAGTTAAGCACCTACATGGAGGAAATGATCAATGCTTTCCGGGCTTATGCCGACGTAAAACGTATCAGCCTGACTTATGAAAGTAATTTCCGCTACATGAATACCTGGCTTGACAAGGATAAGATGGATTCGATTCTGAAAAATCTGATATCCAACGCCTTGAAGTATACACCGGAAGGTGGAAGCGTACATATCTATACAGCAGAAACAGAAGACTATTGGAGTGTGGAAGTAAAGGATACGGGTATCGGTATTCCGTCCTCAGAACAGAAAAAGCTCTTTAAAATACATTTCCGGGGTAGTAACGCCATCAACTCGAAAGTAACGGGTAGTGGTATCGGATTGTTACTGGTATGGAAACTTGTTCACCTGCATAAAGGCAAAATCAACTTTACAAGCACGGAAGGAAAAGGCTCCTGTATTAAAGTCACATTCCCAAAAGGTGAAAAACCTTATCGAAAAGCTATTCACAGTCCGAAACCGGGAAGTGAGAAAGTTGCTTATGCTGAATCGGGAGTGCCTAAGAATATTACGCCAAACATTGCTTATGATGCAACTAAACAGAAACAACAGCAAAACAGTGATCTTCCGAAGATCCTGATTGTGGAGGATAATGATGAGTTGAGGGAATATCTCCGCAATACACTGTCGGACGACTATAACATACAAGTATGCAGCGATGGCAAACAAGCACTCGAAATAGTCAAGGAATATATGCCTAACATGATTATTTCGGATATCATGATGCCGGAAATGCGTGGAGACGAATTGTGTCATGTCTTAAAGAATGATATTGAAACCTCTCACATCCCCATCATTTTGCTCACAGCACTGAACAATGACCGCAACATCATTGAAGGATTGAAGACCGGAGCAGATGAGTATATTGTGAAGCCTTTCAATATAGGTATTCTCCGTGCTACGATATCCAACATCCTGACGAATCGCTCTTTGCTGCGACATAAATATGCTAATCTGGAACTGAATGATGATGAAGATGCCACAACTTGTACCAATTGTTCCACCGACCTTGACTGGAAATTCATTTCTTCCGTCAAAAAGCATGTGGAAGAAAATATGGATAACGGTGCACTCAATGTGGAAATGCTCTGTTCATTACTGAATATGAGTCGTACCAGCTTCTATAATAAAATAAAAGCCCTGACCGACCAGGCTCCGGCAGACTATATCCGATTGATACGTCTGAAACGTGCCGCACAATTACTGAAAGAGCAGAAATACAGCATAACTGAAGTTGCAGAAATGACTGGTTTCAGCGATGCGAAATACTTCCGGGAAGTATTCAAGAAGCATTTCAGTGTCAGCCCGAGCCAATATGCGAAACAGAAAGAAGAAGGGGAAGAAGGGGAATAAAGTGGTAGAGTGATATCATATTATCACATTATAACATTAAAACTATGAATATTTATTTAGAGGCATTCGGCCTTTTTTCTAAAATAGGAGTTTTCACTATCGGAGGTGGCTATGCCATGGTGCCACTCATAGAGGAAGAAATTGTAGAGAAACGAAAGTGGATCGCCAAAGACGATTTTATAGACTTACTTGCCATTTCCCAATCGACTCCCGGCATTCTTGCGGTTAACATTTCCATTTTTATCGGATATAAGTTGCGGGGAATTCGTGGAAGTATAGTCACTACTTTAGGGACAATTCTACCCTCATTCCTCATTATTCTTGCCATAGCTATGTTCTTCCACAATTTTAAGGATAATCCGATAGTGGAACGGATATTCAAGGGTATCCGCCCGGCAGTAGTTGCACTGATTGCCGCTCCTACATTCAGTATGGCTAAGTCAGCCAAAGTCAACCGTTACAATGTCTGGATACCCATTGTATCCGCACTAATCATCTGGCTACTGGGATTCTCACCTATCTGGGTAATTATCATCGCCGGTGTAGGAGGATACTTATACGGACGGTTACACCATCCCAAAGTTGAAAGTTGAGAAAGTTGGCTGCGCATCATAAATCATAAATTATAAATCATAAATCTCCTATGCTTTATTTTCAGTTATTCTATACATTCTTCAAAATAGGCCTTTTCGGCTTTGGCGGCGGATATGCCATGCTTTCGATGATACAAGGTGAAGTAGTCACACGCTACGGGTGGTTGACACCACAAGAGTTTACAGATATTGTAGCTATCAGTCAAATGACTCCCGGACCTATCGGAATCAACTCGGCAACGTATGTAGGCTTCACGGCTACCGGAAGTATATGGGGTTCTGTCATCGCTACTTTTGCTGTAGTACTTCCTTCATTCATCCTGATGTTAGTTATCAGTAAGTTTTTCCTGAAATACCAGAAACATCCGGCTGTTGAAGCAGTATTCAGTGGATTGCGCCCGGCAGTGGTAGGGCTACTGGCATCAGCGGCCCTGGTATTAATGAATACAGAGAATTTTAGTTCACCTAAAGAAGATATGTACTCGTTTATCGTCAGTTGCATCATCTTCCTGGTGGCTTTTGTGGGTACCCGGAAATATAAAGTCAATCCGATAGTGATGATTATAGGCTGCGGAATAGCAGGTTTCATATTGTATTAACAAAAAAGGTGAAGCTTATAGCTTCACCTTTTTTGCCACTATCTTCGACTCATTATGCAGTCGGTCGAGTGCTGTTACCACATAGCGATATTTAGTCTTTCCATTTTCATAGGGTAACTTATAGAAGTTATCCCGCGTGATGGCTACAATATGAGAAGGATCACTGATGTCCACTTTCTCTTTAGCATCGAAACGGTAAATCACATACTGTACGGCACGATCCATTTCATCCTTATACTTCGGTGCTGTCCAGAACAAAAGATATCCATCTTCTGTCCACACCGGTTTCATCTTGCGCACTTTATCCGGCGCTTCATTATCCATGAAATCAAAAACAGGAGGCAAGGCGGGATATTTGTGGTATTCAGCCATCAAAGCATCACGATACTTTCCGGCATTCTCCACCACTGCACTTGCAGGCCACTGACAACTTCCGCCAATCGTCTGATAAGCACGTTGCAACGCCATCTTACGGGGAAGCTGGTTCATGGAAGGAGTCTGCGGATCAGCATTCTGCACCGTATTCATTACCGACTGACCGATGAACAAAGGACGATTTTCCGTATTCTTTGCCCACCACTTCACCAATGTCTCATAATCAGCTACCGGATGACCTATCTGCCAGTATATCTGCGGAATGTTATAGTCTATCCAACCTTCACGGGCCCAAAGAAGCACATCAGCATAAAGATCATCATAGTTTTGCAAACCATTGGTCTTACTACCCAGCGGATCACTCTTCTGATTACGGTAAATACCAAACGGAGAAACACCGAACTTAACCCACGGCTTCAATTCGCGCACTGTCTCATGAATTTTCTTTATCAACACATTGACATTACTGCGACGCCAATCCGCTTTATTAGAAAATCCACCGCCATAACGGGCAAAGCTGGCATCATCCGGGAAGTCTACTCCCTGTTTAGGATAAGGGTAGAAATAATCATCCATATGAATAGCATCAACATCGTAGCGGGAAACAATATCCGTAATCACCATACAGATGTGGCGACGGCTTTCCGGCAATGCAGGGTCGAAATAGACTTGGTCACCGTAAGTAACAAACCATTCGGGATGGATATTATAAACATGGCCCGGCGCCAATTCATTCTTCAGTGAAGTCTTCACACGATAAGGATTAATCCAGGCATGAAACTCCATACCACGCTTGTGGCACTCTTCAATCATAAATTCCATGGGATCCCAATAAGGATTGGGTGCTTGTCCCTGTACACCGGTCAGAAAGCGGCTCCACGGTTCCAGTTGCGAAGCATAGAGAGCATCGGCTTCGGGACGTACCTGAAAGATAATGGCATTAATGCCTGCCTCTTGCAGGGAGTTCAACTGACTGATCAGGGTCTGTTTCAACTTCTCAGTGGGAATTCCGCGGAATTGTCCGTTAACAGCTTGTATCCAGGCTGCACGAAATTCACGTTTGGGGTATCTTTCGGGTTGGAATTGCGCTGCCACTGTCAGAGAAAAGAGCAGGGCACATACGCACAAAAGGGTTCTTACTTTCATTCTTTATAAAATCTGATTAGGGTTTATTCAATTCATTGGCCATTCAACAACTACACGGACGCCACTATTGTACGAAGTATCCAGGTAAATCTTTCCATCTACAATATCCATCACCTGACGGGCAATGGAAAGTCCCAGACCTGTACCGGGAGTAAAGCTATCTACTTTAAAGAAACGCTCGAAAACAGTTTCCTGATATTGCGGCTCAATGCCGATACCAGTATCTTCTATTATGAAACGTATGATATTATTCTCCTTATCTTCCTCGCATTGCAGACGGATCACACCCTTTTCGGTAAATTTCCCGGCATTATCCAACAAAAGGGTAAGCACACGTTTCATCCAGGCCCGTACCGTCTGTATCACCGGGGCATCTGGAGAGGGAACCCATTGCAGTTCCACACCTTCTTTCTGCTTCCCACCCAACTCATCTATACATTCAAGACAGCAGGCATTCACATCCACCGCTTCTTTGGGCATATCCGCAGTCTGTGAGTCCATATCGGCAATATCTATAATATTATCAATCAGTTCTAACAAATAAGCACTGTTCTTCTCTACCTGACTGGAATATTCACGGGCATCTTCCACATCCAAGCCTTCTTCGGCAAGCAATGCAGAAAAACCTACTACAGAATTGAGCGGTGTACGCAACTCATGCGTGACGTGCTGGATGAACGAACTCTTAATGCGTCCCATCTTCTGCAATTCCTTACGAGCAACATCCAGTTTCCGGTTCATGGAAAGAGTACGAATATAAAGGTAAGTAACCAATATCAATAGCAGTAATATCACACAACCCGCCCCAAACACAAAAGCCAGACGCTCACGGCTCATTTTCTCACTCAGTTCCAGCTTCTCCATCTTCAGACGGTCAACCTCAAACTGAGCGGTATATTTGTTCAGCTGTTCATCCATCTCTGCCGTACGCACAGAATCATTCAACTGAGAATACTCTGCAAAAGCACGACATGCCTCCTTGTAATGTCCGGTCTGTTCCAGCATAATGGCTTTTTGCCGGTAGTTTCCCGGATAATAATTGCCTATCGAACGCTGGTAATCAATCAGAGAATCCATATAAGCCACGGCATTGCCTATGTTACCCAAGATCTGACTGCACATAATTTTATAGCCGAACCAGCCCTCCTGTGAAATAGACTCTTTATTTTTAAGATAATAAGCATTTGCTTCACGAATATAAGGTGCTGCCGCTTTCTCTCCTTTTATCCCCAAAATAGCAATAACCCGGAACTGATAATAGCGCATATACAAAGCTTCTCCTATTACAACATCCTTCCCCTCTACTGTCTTCCCCAACTGTCCCAACCGGTCCAGATAAGGCACAGCGTCACTATATGACTGACGTGCCAGATAAGTTTGAATGATATTGAGGGAAACGACATAAGCATCACGGTAATATTTGCCTTCTTCAAAGTGCTTCAATGCACTGTCATAATATTCAAGGCATAGCTTTATATTCTGACCGAACACACGGTGATTATAACCTATACACATTTCACCGGATGCCATGCCGTATTTATCTTTCCGTTTCTCGGCGTCTTTGCAGAGTAAATCCGTCTCCTTCATCACCTCTTCCTGCATCCCTTTTTCGGTCATTCGCTGGATGTACTGCCTCCATGCCTGATAGCGATCGGTATTACGGTGGCAACGATCTGCCCAGTCCATATATTCATAAGTCACCAGGCGCAAACTGTCCGTATCTCCTAATTCATAATAATGACTGGCAAGAATAGCATAAGCGTCACTGATATTAGCCGTATCCTTCCGTTCTTTTGCCAATTCAAGGAAGTGCATACCCAAAGGCAGAAAATTCGGTTTACCATTCGCTTTCCGTACACTGTCGGCAAGCGATTTCAGATCAATTGTATCTTGTCCCATAACTGTCCCGAAACAAGAAAACAAGCATACCAACATGGCACACAGGCATATCCGAGGGTATTGCATAAGGATGATTGGTTTTTAAAATGCGCATAAAAATAGTGCTTTTCCCGCTTGTATGTCAGCAACTATTTAAAAGTATAACAAATCTTAACCTGCCAATCATTATACATATTTGAATTGCAGTGATTATCTTTGCAACTTAAATTCACTTTAGTGACTCAGATTATGACCAAAAACAACTCCATACTCATCAAAGGCGCACGCGTCAACAACCTGAAAAATATAGACGTAGAAATACCCCGAAACAAACTTGTTGTCATCACCGGGTTGTCCGGTTCGGGTAAATCCTCCCTGGCATTCGACACACTTTATGCTGAGGGACAACGTCGTTATGTAGAAAGTCTGAGCAGTTATGCCCGCCAGTTCCTGGGACGTATGAGCAAGCCTGAATGTGACTTTATCAAAGGGATTCCGCCTGCCATCGCCATAGAACAGAAGGTGAGCAGCCGCAATCCACGCTCCACTGTCGGCACCTCTACCGAAATATACGAATACCTGCGATTATTGTATGCCCGCATCGGACGGACATTCAGCCCCATTAGCGGAGAGGAAGTAAAAAAACATTCCACTGAAGATATCGTAAACTGTATGTTAGGCTATCCGGAAGGGACAAGATACACAGTGCTCGCTCCGATACTACTGCGTGAAGACCGCACAATGAAACAACAACTGGACATTGATATGAAGCAAGGCTTCAACCGTCTGGAAGTAAACGGAGAGATGATACGCATTGATGAATATGAACCCAAGAAAGGAGATACCGTTTTTTTATTGATAGACCGTATGGTAGCATCCAAAGAAAAAGATGCGGTCAGCCGACTGACGGACTCTGCCGAAACGGCGATGTACGAAGGCGACGGTGCCTGTCTGCTCCGGTTCTATCAGCCTGACGGAACCACCAGCCTGTATCGCTTCAGCACCAAATTCGAAGCAGACGGTATTGCTTTTGAAGAGCCGAGCGACCAGATGTTTTCCTTCAACTCCCCCATTGGTGCCTGTCCTGAGTGCGAAGGTTTCGGTAAAGTAATCGGTATTGATGAACATCTGGTGGTTCCCAACCGTTCGCTGTCCGTTTACGACGGTGCTGTTGTCTGTTGGCGTGGCGAAGTGATGGGTGAATGGAAAGATATGGTGATACGAGGTGCCGAAAGAGCCGGATTCCCCATCTTTACACCTTACTATGAGCTGACGGACGCACAACGCCGGATGCTATGGGAAGGCACTCCTTACTTCCAGGGTATCAATGCCTTCTTTAAAATGGTGCAGGAAAATCATATGCAGGTTCATTTTGATGCAAAATCCGTAAATGAGGGATTGGCACGCATGGTTGTGACCGCATTTATGACAAATATGAATCCGACGCTGGAGCAGATTGCAGATGTAAAGACAGCAGTGAGTGAGGCTGTGACAAATGCCATTATCCATGGATACGAAGATGAAACGAAACAGGTGGAACTGACCTGTGACCAAAACGGTCAGCAATTGGTGGTAACGGTGGAAGATCACGGAGTCGGAATTGAAGATCTTGAACAGGCATTGCAGCCTTTTTTTACTACAAAACCGGAATTGGAACGTTCCGGTATGGGCTTTTCCTTTATGGAGGCATTTATGGATCGGATTGAGGTACGGTCAAAAAAAGGAGAAGGAACACGTGTGGTTATGTGGAAATACATAGAAAGGGAACGTGAGCAGTAAGATACCGGCAAAAGAGGAAAATGGACGACAGAACATCCAGAGGGCGCAGCAGGGAGACCGGAAGATCAGGCAGCAGATGATAACCGAGAATATGGGGCTGGTTTATATGGTGGCGAAACGATTTGCAAACCGGGGAACCGATTTGCAGGATCTGACACAGATCGGAGTGATTGGTCTGATCAAGGCGATCGACCGGTTTGACACTTCGCTATCCTACTCTTTTTCTACCTATGCGGTTCCGCTTATTATGGGGGAAATCCGGAGATTTTTACGGGATGACGGTATGATTCATACGAGTCGCCAGATGAAAGAACATGCAAGAAAAATAGCAATTGTCAGAGAACAAATGAAAAAGACACAAAATAAGGAGCCGACATTGCAGGAACTGGCGGAAAAGACAGGAATTGCCATTGAAGATCTGGTGGTGGCAATGGAAGCAGGAAGAGAGGTGGATTCTTTTTCACGACCGGTGACGGAAAATGACGGAAAAGTGCTGACTTTGGAAGAAAAGCTGGAGGATAATCACCGGTTTGAAACTCCGCTTCTGAATCATATTGCATTGAAACAGGCGATCGACCAGCTGCCGGAGGAAGAGGCACAGCTGATAAAATTTCGCTATATGGACAATCTTTCCCAGGCAGAAACAGCAAAGCGCATGGGGAAAAATCAGGTATCCGTATCGCGCAGTGAGAGGAAGATACTGGAAAAACTTCGCAGAAAAATGTTGTAGCTACCACTTACAGGTACAGGGAAAATCTGGTATAATTTGCACGTAAAAGATCACAAAAGGGAGAAATTAACATGGGAGAATATTTGCAGGAAGCCGTGTTGCCGGTGCAGTACGACAATTATGTGTTTGATCTGTACGGGACACTGGTGGATATCCACACAGAGGAAGATTTTCCAAAACTGTGGGAGAAACTGGCATTGTTTTTTGGATATTACGGGGCCATTTATGAACCGAAGGAATTGCAGAAGCGCTATGCGGCACTTGTCAGCGACTGTGAGCGCGCGTTGAAAAAGACGCTGGAAGAGGACAGGCATTATACGCATGAGGCATCTCCGGAGATTGAGATCGGGGAAGTGTTTGAAAAACTGTATCAGGAAAAAGGGATCGTGGCCGATAAGACCCTTGCCATACATACCGGACAGTTTTTCCGTGCGCTGTCTACCGATTATGTCCGTTTGTATCCGGGGACACAGCAGATGCTTGCCAGTCTGAAAAAAATGGACAAAAAAGTATATCTGTTATCGAATGCCCAGCGCATTTTTACCGCATATGAAATGAATGTTTTAGGCATTACAAAATATTTTGATGATATTTTGATTTCTTCGGATTATCACACCAAAAAACCGGATAAACGTTTCTTTCATATATTGTTGGAGCGGCATAAGCTGGATGTGTCACATTCCCTGTATATCGGGAATGACAGCCGTTGTGATGTCGGTGGTGCAAAAGGTGTCGGAATGCCGGTGTTTTATGTAAATTCCAATATTTCCCCGAAAAATGATGACGGAAAAGAGGCAGACTATATTGTAGAGAATTTTTGTGCCTGGAAGGAGGTAACCATATGAGTAAATTAAAATCAGGAAAAGTAGCAATTATCGGATGTGGATTTGTCGGTTCTGCATCTGCATTCGCCCTGATGCAGAGCGGATTATTTACCGAGATGGTGCTTTTGGATGCAAACCATCAGAAAGCAGAAGGGGAAGCCGAAGATATCGTACACGGAATTCCGTTTGGAAGACCGATGCAGATTTATGCCGGAGATTATGATGATATTGCGGATGCAGCCATTATTGTAATTACAGCAGGTGCAAATCAGAAGCCGGACGAAACCAGACTGGATCTGGTGCACAAAAACATTGCAATTTTCCAGTCGATTATTCCGGAAATTACAAAAAGGGATTTTGAAGGAATTCTTCTGATTGTCGCAAATCCGGTAGATATTCTGACTTACACGGCGCAGAAACTGTCCGGTTATCCGGAAAACCGGGTAATTGGTTCCGGAACTGTGCTGGATTCTGCCAGACTGAAGTATCATCTGGGACAGCATCTGGGAGTGGACAGCAGAAGTGTACATGCTTTTATCGTGGGAGAACACGGGGACAGTGAGATTGCGGCATGGAGCAGTGCAAATGTATCCGGAATACCGCTGGACAATTTCTGTGAGATGCGGGGGCACTATAATCATATGGAAGCAACGGAACGTATCGCCGCGGAGGTAAAACAGAGTGCCTATGAGATTATTTCCAAAAAAGGAGCCACATATTATGGAATTGCCATGTCAGTTAAGCGCATCTGCGAAGCAATCATAAGAGATGAAAAATCCATTCTGCCGATTTCGACCATGCTGCACGGAGAGTATGGAATCTCAGACGTGGTGTTAAGTCTGCCGTGTATCGTTGGCCGCGATGGCTATGAGACCAAGGTTCCAATCGATCTGGATCAGGAGGAAGTTTCCAAACTGCATGAGTCTGCAAATACGCTGAAAGAAGTTCTTTCGGAGTTCTTTGCCGAAAATTAGTTTTTTTGTGCTTGCATTTTTTGGAAGAAAGGGGTAGAATACCACAGTGGGTAGAGCAAAGGCGTCGTAATGTATGTACGACGCCTCTTTTTATATATAAAGTGTATGACCATATGAGAAATATACAAATATGACATATAGTTTATATAAAAAAAACGTTTTACTTTTTATAATATGACAAATATAATAGCTTTTGATTCAAAAGTTAAGAAAGGAAGTGAGACTGTTGGATGCGTTGGTAAAGAATCTGATGGAGGAGCTGAATTGCGATACCGTCTTTACAATCCCGCTGTTTGGTGGCATTCCGATCTATGAATCGGTTGTTGTTACATGGATCATCATGGCGGGCATTCTTCTTTTGTGTCTGATCCTCGTCAAAGGACTTAAAGTTGAGAATCCAAGCCGTAAGCAGGTAGTACTTGAACTTGCTGTTTCAAAACTGTATGGATTCTTTGAGGACACGATAGGAGAAAACGGTAAAGCGTACATTCCGTACCTGGCAGCAGTTGCCATCTACATAGGAATTGCCAACCTCATCGGCCTATTAGGCTTCAAGCCGCCGACAAAAGACATGAATGTCACGGTAGCGCTTGCATTGATGAGTATCATCTTAATTGAAGCAGCAGGAGTGAGAAAGAAAGGTACCAAAGGCTGGTTAAAGAGTTTTGCGGAACCAATGCCTGTAGTTCTTCCAATTAACATTCTTGAGATATTCATCAAACCATTATCACTTTGTATGCGATTGTTTGGAAATGTACTTGGTTCCTTCGTTATTATGGAGTTACTGAAGATGGTGGTTCCACCCGTACTTCCAGCAATATTCAGTTGTTACTTTGATATTTTTGACGGACTGATTCAGGCATACGTATTTGTATTCCTTACAGGCTTGTTCATCAAGGAAGCAACGGAGTAACACACTAATTAACTGAGAAAAGAAAAGGAGAAAACATTATGTCAGCATCATTATTTGTAGCAATCGGAGCAGGAGTAGCAGTATTAACAGGTATCGGAGCAGGTCTTGGAATCGGTAAGGCAACAGGTTCCGCAGTAGACGCTATCGCAAGACAGCCGGAAGCAGAAGGTAAGATTTCCAAAGCATTACTTCTTGGTTGTGCACTCGCCGAGGCAACCGCTATTTACGGTTTCGTTATTGCATTACTTATCATTCTTTTCTTAAAATAATGATTACCTGCGTAATTATTACATTAAGAAAGGAGCAGTAAACTATGCTGAGTTTAAATCCATGGGATATCTTGTGGACGATCGTAAATCTGCTTGTTTTATATGCAATCTTTCGTAAGTTTTTGTTTCAGCCGGTCATGAATATCATTCATGAGAGAGAGGACATGATCAACAAACAGTTCGAGGATGCCCAAAAACAGCAGGACGATGCAGCGCAGATGAAGAGTGAGTATGAGAACCAGTTAAAGGGTGCCAGAGAAAAGGCAGATCAGATCATTCTCGATGCGAAGACGCGTGCACAGGAAGAATATAACAATAAAATGGAAGCAACCAGAGCCGAAGCAGATCATATGCTTGAGAAAGCAAAGAGTGATATTGCAAATGAGCAGGAAAAGGCAACAAGAGATGCTCAGGCAAAGATCGCAGAGCTTGCTTTGCTGGCTGCTAAGAAGATTATGAAGACGGGTGAAGCACATGACGCAGGCAGCAGTAAATAGTGCCAAGGTACTATACCGGCTGTCTGTCAGCAGAGAGGATGTCGAGAAAGCGGAAAAACTTTTCTTTATGACACCGCAACTGCAGAAAGTTCTGACGAGCCCGGTCGTACCGGCAGCAAAAAAGTATGAAATTATCGATCAGGTATTTGCACTGGAAACGACAGAAGATGTGCTGGTCCGGTACATGAAGACCATGTGCAGGATTGGTAACATGACCGAGATGCAGGATATTTTCCAATATTATTATAAATACTGGGATCAGATGCATCATGTGGTTCGTGCGGACCTGATTTATGCCGAGACTCCGAGCAAAGAAGAGGAGGCCGAGGCGAAAAAAATTCTGGATAAAAACTATCCGGATAGTGAGATTACCCTGACGCAGAGTGTGGATGAGTCGCTGATCGGTGGCTATGTTGTTAAGGTGGGATATAAAGAATATGACCACAGCTATGAAGGACGTCTGCGTCAGTTACAAAGAAAACTTACAGGGAGGTGACCCCTTTGGGCGCTATTAGTGCAACAGATATTATCTCCATTATTCAGGGTGAGATCGAAAATATCAACTGGGATGAACAAAGCCGTGAGACAGGTGAGGTCATCTGGGTCGGTGATGGAATTGTTACCGTATACGGAATTGATCATGCAATGTATGGCGAGATCGTAGCCTTTGAAAACGGAGTCAAAGGAATGGTTCAGGATGTCAGACAGAATGAAATCGGTATTATTCTTTTTGGTCGTGATACCGGAATCAAAGAAGGAACCAAAGTGGTTCGTACCAAGAAAAAAGCCGGTATTCCGGTCGGTGATGCGTTTGTAGGAAGAGTAATCAATGCACTCGGTGAGCCGATTGACGGAAACGGTGATGTAAAAGAGGATGATTATCGTCCGATCGAGCAGGAAGCTCCTGGTATCATCGACAGACAAAGCGTAGACACACCAATGGAGACCGGTATTCTTTCCATTGATTCCATGTTCCCAATCGGACGTGGACAGCGTGAGTTGATCATTGGTGACCGTCAGACAGGTAAGACATCCATTGCAACAGATACCATTATCAACCAGAGAGGCAAAGATGTAATCTGTATTTACGTTGCCATTGGTCAGAAGGCATCTACCGTTGCAAAGATTGTAAATACATTAAAGAAACATGATGCCATGGATTATTCCATCGTAGTATCTTCTACAGCCAGTGATCCGGCATCTTTACAGTACATAGCTCCATATGCAGGAACTGCCATGGCAGAATATTTTATGCACAAGGGCAAGGATGTTCTCATTGTATATGATGATCTGTCCAAGCATGCGGTTGCATACCGTGCAATTTCCCTTCTGCTTGAGCGTTCCCCAGGACGTGAGGCTTATCCGGGTGATGTATTCTACTTACACTCCAGACTGCTTGAGCGTTCCAGTCATCTGAGTGACAAGTTAGGTGGCGGTTCCATCACCGCACTGCCGATTATTGAAACACAGGCCGGTGATGTTTCCGCATATATTCCTACCAACGTTATTTCCATTACCGATGGTCAGATCTTCCTCGAGAGCAACCTGTTCAACGCAGGTATGAGACCAGCCGTAAACGTAGGACTTTCCGTATCCCGAGTCGGTGGTGCAGCCCAGACAAAGGCAATGAAGAAAGCCTCCGGTAGTATCCGTATCGATCTGGCACAGTACCGTGAGATGGAAGTGTTCACACAGTTTGCTTCTGATCTGGATGCAACAAAAGCACAGCTGCAGCACGGAAAAGCTCTGATGGAGCTGTTGAAGCAGCCGCTGAGTCATCCGCTTTCCATGCATGAGCAGGTATTAACCCTGTGCATGGCAACGGACGGTGTATTCGATAAGATACCTACCAGACAGGTAAAACAGTATCAGAAAGATATTCTGGATTTCATGGATCTGAAACATCCGGAGATCGGAAAAGAAATTGAGCAGACAAAAGCTTTATCCGATGAACTGAGACAGAAAATCAAAGATGCTGCAGCAGAGTTCGCAGCAGAACAGTAAGCAGGTGTTACGATGGCAAATGCAAAAGAAATTCAGGATCGAATGAAGAGTATCAATGATACATTAAAGATTACAAATGCAATGTACATGATTTCTTCTTCGAAATTAAAGAAATCTAAAAAAATGCTGACGGACACAGAACCGTATTTCTTTACCCTGCAATCTGAGATGAGCCGTATTCTGCGGCATTTGCCGGATCTGGACAGTATTTATTTTAGGTCCACAGATGAGATTCCGGAAGAAGAAAAACGGATCGCTTATATGGTAGTTACGGCAGATAAGGGACTGGCAGGATCTTACAACCACAATATTTTAAAAATTGCGGAAGAGGAACTTGTAAAGCACCCGAAACGTCAGCTGTATGTGCTTGGTGAAGTCGGAAGACATTATTTTGAAGAACGTGGAATTGAGATCAACAAACAGTTCCATTATACGATTCAGAATCCGACATTGAACCGTGCACGAAATATCTCTGAGGAACTTCTCGAAGGTTACCGTCAGGGAGAGTTTGATGAAATCTATATCATTTATACCTCAATGGTCAATGCGATGCAGGAAGAAGCAGAAATCCTGCAGCTGCTTCCACTGAAAAAAGCAGATTTCCACAACGTGGAGATTCCGCTGGATGTCAGACGTGAGGAGCTTGCCCTGCGTCCATCGGCAGATGCAGTGATGAATCGTATTGTTCCGGACTATGTGGTAGGATTTGTTTATGGTGCGCTGGTAGAATCCTTCTCATGCGAGCAGAATGCCCGTATGATGGCGATGGAGGCAGCAACCAACAGCGCAAAGGATATGCTTCATGAGCTGGATATCATGTATAACCGTGCCAGACAGGCAGCGATTACCCAGGAGATCACAGAGGTAATTGCGGGAGCAAAATCCCAGAAGCGCAAGAAAAAGAGATAATGGAGGCCTAGGATGAAAACAGGAAAAATCATACAGGTTATGGGACCTGTTGTGGACGTTGAATTTGAAGACGAAGAATTGCCTGCAATCAGAGACGCTCTGGAAGTACAAAATGGTGACAAAAAATGTATCATGGAGGTTGCACAGCATATAGGAAATAATACGGTACGCTGTATTATGCTTGCAGCCAGTGAAGGACTTCACCGTGATATGGAAGTCATTGCAACCGGAAGCGGTATCAAGACACCAGTTGGTGAGGCAACACTGGGACGTCTGTTCAACGTATTAGGAGAAACAATTGATGACGGAAAGCCGATCGGGGATGCTCCAAAGTGGGTGATCCACAGAGAGCCGCCAGCATTTGAAGATCAGAACCCTGCAGAGGAAATCTTAGAGACCGGTATCAAGGTCATCGACTTACTTGCCCCATATGCAAAGGGTGGTAAGATTGGTCTGTTCGGTGGTGCCGGTGTCG
>ENA-ORNG01001256-ORNG01001256.1-human-gut-metagenome-genome-assembly--contig:-NODE-1256-length-18876-cov-3.716487_pt1 | contig 18876 bp, 13 predicted proteins | sample MGYA00242113_ERZ509018 | MGnify/ENA primary metagenome ERZ509018 (study PRJEB26280, sample SAMEA2338711) | human gut metagenome | biome: human gut; feature: human-associated habitat; material: faeces... | reverse complement strand
TGTCTGCGCGGACAGCGGCATGCGGGCGACGGATGCCTGCCGCGCCGATTCCAGAGGGGACCGGACGGTATCCTATGAGGTGGCTGTGGGCACGGAGCCCACGACGGAGTGCACGCTCCACAAGATGGTGGACATCTGCACCGAGGGTAACTGCTTGGCCGGTGAGTTCTGCCCGGCGGAGTCCATCGTGCAGAAGGGCTATCTGGACTATGTGCGGGAGGATTACGGCGAGAGCATCACTGCCTCCGACGACGCCTATCTCATCAGCACCCTGGAAAAGGCAGTGGCCCCCACGGAGACCAGCCCCGGCGGATGTCCCGTCCACACGTCGGCTGCAGTTACGGACCCCGATGACCCGAATGGGGGGCTGGATCCCAGCGATCCCAACTGGCAGCCGCCTGATCCCAACGACCCTGATGTGCCCATAGATCCGGATACGCCGACAGAGGACCCCTCCGGCGGCGATTCCGGCGGCGGAGACCAGCCTACGGAGCCGGATCCCAACGATCCCAGCGGCGGCTTTGGAGACGCCGGCGGCGATTGGTGGAGCGGTTTCTGGGGAGACAACACAGGAACATGAGAAAGCGGCCCGGCGATTGCCGGGCCGCTTCACTGTGTCCAGTGGGAAGTTACAGGTTCTTCTCGTAGGACTCGATCATCTTCTTGACCATCTGGCCGCCGACGGAGCCGGCCTCACGAGAGGACAGGTCACCGTTGTAGCCTTCCTTCAGGTTGACGCCCACCTCGGCGGCAGCCTCCATCTTGAACTTATCCATAGCCGCACGGGCCTCGGGAACGTTGATCTTATTGCTATTCTTGCTAGACATAATTGAATCTCCTTTTCATCATACATTTGTTGCGTGTGGGTTACTGGGTATCGCGAGCATAGTTTGACTCCGGGACGGGAGAATATGCGGTTTTTCTGGCGGAAAAATTTGTTGGCAGGGACGTCTTGGAGAAAAATGTCATAGATTTGTTACCCATCGGAAAGGCGGATTATGATATAATCTCAAAAAAACAAAGGGAGGCACTGGCGATGGAGGGCATCTGCGGGCGAATGTGCGACGCATGTACCTGGAAAGAGCAGCTGGACTGTCCCGGCTGTCAGGATGGGCCGGGGCGCCGGTTTTCCGGCGGCTGTCCCATTGCGGACTGCTGCCGGGAGAAGGGGCATACGGCATGTGTGACCTGCACCTTTTCTACCGGCTGTGCCCTGCGGCGAAGAGATATGCCCCAGAACCGGCTGTGGGCCGTGGAGGCAGAGCGGGAGCGCCGGGCGCGGCTGGACCGGAATGCCCCTGTGCTGGCCAAGTGGCTGTGGCTGCTGTTCTGGCTGGTGACTCCCAGTGTTTTCAGCAACATTCTGACCATGGATACTGTGGCGGGAGCGTTTCCAACTGCCGGAGTCGTTGGAAATGTGCTGGCATTTCTGATTTCCCTGGCCTATGGTGTCCTTTTGTGGCAGCTGCGGGAGGCGGCAGGCAGGTACCGCACGGCGGCCCTGTGCTATTTGGCTGGCGGCATCATCAGCGGTGTGCTGCTGCTTCCGGCTCAGGAAGCGGCGGCTGTAAATGCCAGTGAAGTTAACCAGGATGTGGTGGATGCATGTAACGGTATCCTGGAAGTGACTCAGGTGATCACGGTGGACGGTAATACAATTGCTTATTCACGTGGTACAGGCTTCCTTATCGGAACCGATGAGAATGCACAGAACGTTATTACGAATCATCACGTTGTCAATGCCTTTCCGTATGAAGAAAAGGCATTAAAACAAATGATTCAGGAAGCCGGATTAACATTGGCTTCTGATGCAAAGGTCAAGTCAGAGATTCGGATCGTGGTTAAGAGAGATGTTTATCTTACAGCAGAAATCGTAAATCAGAGTGAGGCTGGTGATTTCTGTATTCTGAAAATGGAGCAGCCGATCTACGACAGAGAACCGTTGACTCTGGGAGACAGCAGTAATGTCGTTACGACACAGCAGATTTATGCGCTTGGTTTCCCAGCCGCTGTCGAAGGAGCATGGGGACAGAATATTGGCGAGAGCCTTCAGTTGGATGCTATTTATACAGCAGAGGATGTAACAGTAACAAGTGGTACAGTATCTAAAGTTGGTAATTTTATTGGTACAGGGGCTCCGATTTCTACAATCGTTCATTCAGCGACAATTTCTGGTGGGAATTCCGGCGGACCGTTGGTTACAGCCGATGGTGTAGTTATGGGTATCAATACATATGAACTGTCCCAGGAGACTGGTTATTATTATTCAACAGAAATTAATGAAGTTACAGATGTTTTATCAGCTCTTGGAATTGCTTATAAATCGACAAATGCTGTTTCAGAACCGGCTTCAACAGGAACAGAATCTGTGGAAAGCGCTGCTCCGGAAACAGAAGCGGAAACGATTGCTGTAGATAACGAAAAACTTGATGAGCTTGAGGAAGCTATAAACAATGCCGGAAGTATTGCTCTTGAAAACATGACAGCTGAAAGCGCTGCAAATTTCAATACAGCTTTAAAAGAGGCAAAAGCCGTGCTTAATAGCAGCGGACCGTCGGATGCTGAGATTGATGAAGCGATCAATAATTTGAAAACAGCTCAGGATGGTCTTGTAGAGGAAAAGGGTTCCAATACGATGATGATCGTTATTGTTGCGGCGGCTGCAGTCATTATCATTATTATTATCGTTGTTGTAGTGACGTCTTCCGGAAAGAAGAAAAAGCAGCAGGAAGAAGCCGAGAAGGCGGCAGCAATGCAGAGACAGCAGCAACAGCAGAGAAATCAGTCTCAGGCCAATTCACAGCAGTGGCAGTCTCAGGCCAAGCCGCAATCTCAATCCTTTACACATCAGCCAACACCAACACCAGTAAATGATGGCGCAGGCGAGACGAGTGTGCTGAATGATGGCGCGGGTGAGACAACTGTACTGGGAAATAATATTCCGGGCGCTGTTTTGATCCGTAAGAAGAATAATGAACGGATCACAATTACCAAAGCTGTATTTAAGATTGGTAAAGAACGCAGAAAAGTTGATTATTGCATTTCTGACAATACGAATATCAGCCGTTCACATGCAGATGTAGTTTTTAAAGATGGCCAATTCTTTATTATCGACAATAATGCAACAAACGGTACAAGCATCAATGGTACATCCGTACCGGCTGGTCAGGAAAGAAAGCTGAACAACAATGATGTGATCAAGATGGCTGATGAAGAGTTCCAGTTTAAAATGTTATAAGACAGGCAGGGGATCCTATGGATTTTATGATTGCGTCCCACAGTGACGTAGGAATAAAAAAGAATACAAATCAGGATTCACTGCTTGTAAAAGTGGCGCAGACAAACCTTGGAAGGGTTTGTCTGTGCGTCGTATGTGACGGGATGGGCGGACTGGCCAAAGGAGAACTGGCCAGCGCCACAGTTATCCGCACTTTTGAAAACTGGTTTGAAAACGATTTTCCCGCCATGCTTGAGCGGGGGTTTGACCCGGACGAGTTAAGATTACAATGGGATAATATTGTTCTGGAACAGAATCAAAAAATCTCGGCCTATGCGTCAAGCCAGGGCACCCGGATGGGAACGACGATCACGACGATCCTCATTATCGGAGGCCAGTATTATATTATGAATGTCGGTGATTCCAGAGCGTATATGCTGACGGACCAATTATATCTCCTCACGAAGGACCAGACCGTTGTCCAGTATCAGCTGGATATGGGGATGATCACATTGGAGGAAGCCCTTGTACATCCGCAGAGGAATGTACTGCTTCAATGTGTTGGCGCTTCAGAGGTGGTCACGCCGGATTTTTACAGCGCTCCGGTAGTTCCGGATACGATGTTCGTTCTGTGCAGCGATGGCTTTCGTCATGTCATTACACCGGAAGAGATTTATGACAACCTGAATCCGGGGCTTCTTGCGGATGAGCAGAGGATGAAGGAAAATGCCGTATGGCTTACGGAGCTTGATAAACAGCGGCAGGAAGTGGACAACATTTCTGTCGTTTTGATTCGGACATGTCAGGGAGGTTAAGCGATGCTGCAGATTGGTTCAGTAGTAGACGGTAAGTATAAAGTGCTTAATAAAATCGGTCAGGGCGGTATGAGCGTCGTTTATCTTGCTTTGAATGAACGGGCAAACAAAACCTGGGCGATCAAAGAAGTGCGAAAGGACGGCGTTCAGGATTTTGCCACGGTCAAGCAGGGGCTTATAGCCGAGACAAATATTCTGAAAAGTCTGAGTCACAAATATTTGCCGAGTATCGTAGACGTTATTGATGATAAAGATACCTTTATCATCGTTATGGATTATATTCAGGGAAAATCCCTGAAAGAGCTTCTTAAAGAAAGTATGGAATATGAGGGCTTTCCGATGGCGGTGGAAGACGTTATTTCATGGGGAAAGCAATTGTGCGAGGTTCTTTACTATCTACACACACGGGAGCAGCCGATCATCTATCGTGATATGAAACCATCCAACGTTATGATCAAACCGGATGGAGAAATATCTCTGATCGACTTTGGTACAGCCAGGGTGTTTAAAACGGGAAATACGGAAGATACTATCTGTCTTGGAACGCCGGGTTATGCTGCGCCGGAGCAGTATGGGGGCAATGGGCAGACAAGGCCCCAGACGGATATTTACTGTCTGGGAGCAACGCTCCATCATCTGATCACCGGACGGGACCCGGCGCCGACGCCGTTTAACTTCCCGCTGATCACCCAGTGCCGTCCGACGCTGCTGGATGAGACGCCGAGGGAGCTTCGTAATGCGGTCCTTGGACTGGAAATGGTCATTGAAAAATGTACTCAATATGAAATTAAGGATCGGTATCAATCCTGCGCCGAGCTTAAATATGACCTGGAGCATCTGGAAGAGCTGGGACTGCCTTACCGAAAAAAGCTTAAACATAAGATGATAGCCTTTGGAGGCTGTCTCTTAATGGCGGCAGTTCTGGGCGGCGTTTCTCTTTTCGGAATGATCATGGAGAACCGTACGAAGACGAGCGGCTATGATTACTATATTGAAGCGGCTAAGACGGCATCTTCAAGTAATAAGCTGGAATTGTACCAAAAGGCTATTGAGCTGAATCCAACCAGTGAAACAGCTTATCTGGAAATGTTGGAAGAGATGATCGCCACAGAGGGCTTCACAACTGAAGACGATGCGCTGATGACTTCTGTACTTTATTCCAAATACAATGGCAGGGATAAGGATAATAAAACTTATTTTCAGGCGAATCGCAGCGGCTATGTTTATTTTGCCTATGAATTGGGATGCGCTTATTATACGGCCGGCGACGGCAGCGGTGATAAATCTTCGGCGGCCGGATGGTTCCAGATCGTCAATGAAGCGGATTTAGATTCGATGAATTTTGATATTAATGGCGCATATGTTGATAAAACGCAAATGAAAGCCATGTCAGAGATTCTCGGTCGAATTTGTGATTACTATAAGAGTAATAGTATTGGAAAAGTAAATGAACTTGGTATGGGTGAATATACTTATGGCGAATATTGGGATGACCTGATGGCCCTTTTAGATGGCGACGTGGCCGGAGATGCCAACGTTATGCTGGAATTAAAGCTTTATAATGAGATCGTCTATCAGATTTATACCCGGACGATCGAGTTTAAAACGGAAGCCGGATTAAAGGCCGAAGATTTAAACGAAGCTCTGGATAAGGTTACTGACAAGCTTGACAGAGTAGACTCAAGGTCTAACAGTATACCTCAGACGATTATGGAAATCGAAGAGGATATTGCCATGGCGCGGAAAAATATTACAGCGGCCTATGCGTCAAACGCTGTCACAGGAAATTCAACTGGAGGAGGTAATGGATCATGAGTACTCAGAACTTTGAACAGTTGATGAATATGTATGGCAACATTAAATTCATTTGCGGTATTGCGGCTATTATCTTTTTGCTGCTTGCCATTGCCTTATTTTTCCTGTTAAAAATCCCTTCCGTATTCAGTGAACTGACCGGGCGGGGAGCAAAAAAGGCCATTGAAGAAATGATGGCGGAAAATGACAGCGGCGGCCTGTCGGCTTCAAGAAAAATCGGTGATGACGGACGTAGGCATAAAAAGCGGATCATCGGCACGTCAAGACTTAGGAAGAATACAGGACGTATGACCGGCGGCCTGAATACGGGGCGAATGACTGGAAATCTGAAAACAGATTCCATGACTGGGAGTGCGTCCGGGAGACAGGATGCTCCGGTTCAGGAAATGGTTCAACCGGCGTATACGGAGGAAACGGAACAGCGGATTGAGGAAGTTTCAGCTCTGGATGCAGAGAACAATGAAACCTCTGTGTTGGAGAGCGGAAGCAGCGAAACCTCTGTTCTGGAAACCGGTATTAATGAGACAACCGTGATGCGGCAGGGATTTATTATTCTGCGCAGCATTGTGGAAATACATACCGACGAGGTGATAAGCTAACAAATCAATATGAATTAAGAAAGAGGGAAAGGAAGAATGAGAAAAAAGAGGATGCAAAGAGCGCTGGCCTTTTTTCTGGCAGCTCTGCTGGTCATCGGTTCGGTATTCACCGGAGACGTCTCATCGCTGCAGGCGTATGCAGTGGAGACGACAGGCAACCCGCCGGGAGAACCGATAAATGACCCGAACCCAGAATTGGCGGAGTTCACATTTAATGTGACTATGCCGGAAAAAACAGCAGATGTCGAATGGGGAGATCCGGTACTTACCATATTTGAGAATGGGAATACCATGGCAACAGTAAACCTGACTGAAGACAGGAATATCCTGAACGGAACAGCGAGCATTACGAAGGTCGATAGTGCAGCTTACACATATTCAGTGACTTGCAATAATTATACGCTGGAGAATAATACAGGGAAGCTGGATTTTGCACAGTCGGCAGTTGTTGTCTCAGGTATTACGGCAAAGCCGTATTATGAGGCTGAGATATTAGATAACGGAACACTTACGGTGGAAGATACAGCGACTTACACTTTGTCCGGCATTAACTTAAATGTTTGGGCGAATACGTTGAACTTTACATGGGCTGTAGAGTCTGGGGACTGTATTCAGATAGAAGGTGTCCATTCGGCTGAAAACTGTACCGTGAAAGCTGTAAAAGCAGGAACAGCAACTGTTCAGGTGACGGATGGAGATGGCTATGTGGTTGCAAGCCGGAGTATTACTGTAAATAAAAAAGATGTCAGCAGTAATATGAGCGTAACATTTGAACCGACAGGGGCTTCAGTGAATGATGCGGTAAGTGTGACAGTGTCCGGCGTACCGGCAAATGTCGGAGTCTGGCTGAAAATCAGTGAAGTTGAAAATGAAGATACGACATATATTAAGACTTCGGATTCAGACGGAAAAGTGGAATTTTCATGGACTCCAGTTGATGGTAATGCTCATACGTTATCTGCTGAAATAAATAGTGATTCTTATACCGGAACAGTGACAGCTTCATATACGGCAAATAAGCTGGCTCAATCCTTTACGATTAAAGAAGTTGAGGACGTCGATGTTACCTATGGCGACGAAGCAAGAGTGATAGCGTCCATTACCAATGGTGGCGGTATTCAAAATGATTCTAATGATTACAGCTATTTTGCCAAAGTTTATGCTGCAGATGCAGATGATGCAAAAACGGAAGAATTGTCTCAGGCAGCAGAGGTTTCTGTGGATGAGTCCACTGGAGAAATCAGTCTGACGCCGAAGGCGGCCGGCAAGGTTTATGTGGAAATCACAAAAGCCGGAAATGATGTTTATGCCGATTGTTCCAAGGGCTTTGTTTATGAAATTCTTCCGAAGGAGCTGACGATTGAAAGCGTAAAAGCAGTTGACCGGGTATACGATAGAACGACTTTCGTGGATGTTAGTGCGACAGTGGAAGGTATTGTTGATGCGGATAAAGGTGATGTGTCCGATACCATCAGCGGAACCGGAGAGATGGCCGATGCCAATGCCGGAGAGAATAAGGAAGTTATATCCACGACGATTAAGCTCCCTGAAAACGGATATGAAAATTATATATTAAAAGAGGGCGATATCGCTAACATTGAGAATGTAGACACCACTGTATCCATTACCAAAAAGCCTTTATTGGTGACAATAGAGGATGGAACGAGGGTATTCCGTGAGGAAAATGAACAGGTCGTTCAGACAGTGACTGAAAAAATGACATTTAAAGGTTTTGTTGACGGTGAGGATAAAGCGGTTCTTAAAAACAGCACAAAGCCATCGGTTTCTATCAGTGTAGAACCTACAAAAGGTATTATCGGTGTTAATAAAAATGCCATTGAGGCAAATTTGGCTGGAGCAAATGATGATGAAAATGCGCCAGTCAACTATGTGTATGCTTCTTCCGTGACAGATGATACAACTTATGAGACGACACCGGCTGTCAGTGATTTGACGATTACGGCAGAAACGGTGGACAGTTTTACAAAATACGTAGCGGTTGGCGGCACAAATGTTTATCAGGAAACAGATGATAATGCGGTTGGAACTGAGACTGTATATTACGGTTACAGCGCTGAGGCGACGTTTAGCATCAATGATGGTACCGGCGTATATACAAAACTGCGGGAGGTAACTGATGTGGTTGGCGGCGTAGAAAGCGGAAATGTTGGAACGGATGTAACAGCGGACGGCGTGACATTATCGGGTGCAATGGAAGAAGAAATTAATCTTACCAATGTCACAAAGACTTTCTATCTGACCAATGGGGACGGAACGATATATTCGAAACCGTTTGATATTACATTTACCGTGGATACAGCTGTACCGCAGGTGGAATTGTCCATGGAGGACGGAACACCGACAGTAAATAAGCTGGCAGAGACGATTACATTTGGTGTCTTCAAAAATGAGCAGACGGCGGTAAGCGTAACAGTAACAGATTCGGAAACAAGTGCGGTTTCAGGCATTAAAAACTGGCAGTATGCTATTTATAATTGTAGTGAAGGAACGGGCAAAAGCTATGAAGACTACAAAGATAGTTTGATATTCGAAGATGCGTCTCGGAACGGTATTGTCCAGATACCGGTAGCTGTTTCAGAAATGCCGGGGAAATATATTTTATTTGTTAAAGCGACGGATAACGTGGGCAATCAGATAATTTATGCCAGCAATGGCATGATTTTTGAGTGTTCGGTTATCGAGACCATTGATATTTATCATGGCGAGGGCGTTCGGAGCTATAATTATGTAAATAGTAATCAGACAGTGACGATTACGGCGACGGACGAGGACGAAAGCAATATTTATTCCGGTGTAGCAAAAATTGATTATGCTGTCAGCATTGACGGAAAAACGACGGAATATTCTTATCTGACAACGGAAGAGGGAAAAATTCCGGATGTGGCAGATTTAAGCGTATATAAGGAAGCTACGGTGGTTGATGGAAATAATCAGAAGCCGATAGTCAGTGTGGATGACAATACCAGCGCGGTTATTAAAATTACGGCGACAGCAACGGACTTTGCCGGAAATGAAATAACATCCGCAAACGCTTACAGTCATGCTTTTGTTATTGATAAACTGGCTCCGGTGATTGCCAACAGCGTAACATCCGCAGCTGCTGTACAAAACAGCAAATATTATAATAAAGACGTCGTTCTGACAACGACGATTACAGAGCGGTTTTTAGATATTAACAATGCTCTCAAATATACAATTAACGGCGAAACGGTGTCATTGGCAGAATTGAAAGCACGGCAGGCGGATTTTGGTATCAGCAGTATCGTTGTTGACGAAGGCGCCGCTGAGGCAAATCGCACGGATAGCTCAAAATCAGTAGTGACGATTACCTTCCATGAGGACAATGTATATACGGTGAAGGTGTCTGTGACAGATAAGGCCGGAAATTCAGATGTGAAATCAGTTTCCGAATTTGTCATCGACCAGACAGCGCCGGTAGTTAATATTACATATTACAGCTTTGGCAGCGGAAAAGAATTTAAAGCCGGTACAAATGCTTCGGCTCCGGCTTATCTGAATGGAGACTACAGTTCCTTTAAAGCTGTTGTTTCTGTGGACGAATTGAATTTTGCCGCTGAGGACGACACAGTCATTTCTACATTGACAATGACAGCGAAGGATTCTGCTAATATAGATATTCTGGCAGATTTTATAGCGGGCCATCAGACGGCTTCGGCAAAGGCTTCTTCCTGGAGTCAGGCGTCAGGAAATACGAAGAATTATGAAATTGCCGTACAGACAGACGCAAATTACAGTTTTGCCTTTGAGTATACGGATTTGGCCGGAAATAAAGCTTCTGTGAATGTGGGCTATGTAACTCTGGACAGAGTGGTTCCGTCGGGAAGCATTACGGCAGACGGACTTGTCAATGACACGGCGGTGACAAAGACCTGGTTTGAGTCTTTCCTCAGCACGATTACCTTCGGTTTATTCGGAAAGAATGATATGGGGGCGACGATGGAAAGCTCCGATATAACTTCCGGCGTGGCGTCCACCTGGTATCTGGCAACTTCCGAGCTGCTCACCAAAACAGACCTGGCAAAACGGACAGACTGGACCGCTTACACGGGAAGAATTTCTTTGACTGCTAACCAGAATGTGATCGTTTATGAAAAGGTTATCGATAAAGCAGGAAATATCAGTTATTTCAGTACAGAAAATCTTGTGGCGGATAATATCGATCCGGCGCCGACAGTCACCATCACACCGACGACGCCGGGATGGGGCAAAGGCGTTTACAGCGCGGGTGATGCTCCGGGATTTGATGTTTCGGTGACAGACCCGTCAACGAATGGGTCATACTCCGGTCTGAAAGAAATTACTTATCAGATTGTTAATGGAACGACGGGTTACGTTCAGTCAGGTACATTGGCAAGTATCGCCCGGACGGCCCATCAGCAGAGCTGGACAGGCCACGTATCCATTGACCCGACAGCATTTTATAGTAACGATGTTCAGATTACCGTATCGGCTGCTGACTGGTCAACAAATCCGGCGACTTCGGAAACACAGCGGTTGAAGGTGGATAATGAAGCGCCTGTCGTATCATTCAGCTTTGATAAGTCGGATGCTTCAAATGGAAAATATTATAATACGACAAAAGTATTAACGATTACTGTCAATGAACGTAACTTTGATGAGTCTTATCAGCCGACAGTAACGGCCAGCAACGGCAGCGGTTACAGCTTCAGCGGCTGGTCCATTAACGGCGAAGTGGCTACAGGTACGATAACATTCAGCGGCGACGGCGACTATTCCGTAACCTATGATTGTTATGATCTGGCGGGCAATAAGTCCAATACGGAAACATTGGAAGAAATTACGATTGATAAGACAAATCCTGTGATTTCTGTATCTTATGATAACAATAATGCCCGCAACGGCAATTATTATAATGCTTCACGAACAGCGACGATTACCATTACGGAGCATAACTTTAATGCGGCCAACGTATCGGTACAGACGACCGCCAGCGGCGCTTCCGCACCGGGCGTGAGCGGATGGTCTACCAGCGGCGACCGTCATACGGCAACGGTAACCTTCGGCAGCGATGCAGATTATACCTTTGATATCAGCTACACAGATTTGGCCGGAAATGCGGCTGCGGACTATGCGCAAGACAGCTTCACCGTCGACCTGACAAATCCGGAGGTCGAGATTACCGGCGTAGCAAATAAATCGGCCAACAAGGGCACGGTAGAACCGGTGATTACCCTGTCTGATACAAATTATGATACTCAGGGTATTACGATTACACTCGTCGGAAGCAATAGGGGACGGGTCGATATTTCCAATATGATTACGACCATGACAACAGCGAACGGTCAGACAATCACATTCCTGAATTTCGGTGAAGGCATGGATGATATTTATACGCTGACTGCGGAAGCAGTGGATAAGGCTGGAAATGAAACGACAACGAGTATTACCTTCTCTGTCAACCGTGACGGTTCCACTTATATTATCAATAGTTCAACGCAGGAACTGCTGAAAAAGGGTTACACAAATAATCCGAAGGATATTGTAATTCAGGAAATTAACGTTGATACGCTGAAGTTCATTGAATTGACTTATTCGAAGGACGGCAAGGTTGTCAAGCTGGTTGAGGGCAAGGATTACACGGTGACGGTCAGCCAGACCGAAGGCCAGTGGAAGATGTATACCTATACTATTAAGGCATCCTGCTTTGAGGACGAAGGTCAGTATGTCATCAATATTTATTCTGAAGACGAAGCAGAAAACGCAACGACCAATAAGGCGAAGCAGACAAGTATAGAGTTCGTTGTAGATAAAACGCCTCCAACGATCGTCATTTCCAATCTGGAAGATGGCGAACGTTATAAAGAAGACAGTCATGAATTTACATTGAGCGTCAAGGATAACACATCTCTGGCTTATGTGGAATATTATCTGGACGGCGAGCTTGTCAGGGTTTATGAAGATGATGAACTTCTTGCGGAGGACGGCGTGATCAAGATTGATCTCGGAAGCGCAGGAACCTATCAGAACGTACAGATTAAAGCCTATGACGCGGCAGGCAATGAAATGGTTTCTGAGGAATACAGCGTACTGGTAACGTCCAGCGCATGGATTCAGTTCTATATGAACAAGCCGTTGTTCTATGGCGTTATCATTGTCATTCTTCTGGCTATGGCGTTGATTATCTTCTTTATCGGAAAACGGAGAAAAGATGACGACAGGAAAAAAGCATAATTAAATTTGTGGGCTGCTGCATTGTGCGGCAGCCCATTTCTAATATGCCAGAAGGGCTGAAATTCCATTGTAAGAAGAATGGGAGGAAAAAATGCAAAGCGGCGATTTGATTCAAAATATGTATCGGATATTAAGGCCTTTGGGGAGCGGCGGCATCGGCAATATTTATCTGGCCTGGCATGAAAATCTCCGAAAGTATATTATTGTCAAAAGAATTAAAGAACATTGTGTCAATCTGGTAAACTGTCGGAGCGAGGCGGATATTTTAAAAGAGCTTCATCATATGTATTTGCCCCAGGTTTATGATTTTGTGCAGATTGGTACAGATGTTTTTACAGTGATGGATTACATTCCCGGACATGACTTAAAATATTATCTGGATAGGGGACAGCAGTTTGATGAGAAACAGATTCTGATTTGGCTCAATCAGTTGCTGGAAGTGCTTGAATATTTGCATACCCGGTCGCCGAAGATTATTCATTGCGATATAAAGCCGGCCAATATTATGATTACGGAGGAAGGCAATGTCTGCCTTATTGATTTTAATATATCTCTGGATGGTGAAAATAATAAAGAGCTTGTGGGCCTGAGTAACCAATTTGCTTCCCCGGAACAGGTTAAAAAGGCAGATTGCAAGCTGCGATATGGCAGCAGTGAAGGAGTTCCCATCGATGAACGCACCGATTTATATAGTCTCGGAGCGGTCATGTATTATATGATGACAGGGATTATGCCGAACGCCCGGAGAATCGATTTTATACCGATAGGCATGGTGGGAAACGATGTGAATTCTTACAGCGACGGACTGACTAATATTGTGGATAAGGCCATGCAGGAAAATCCGGACAGGCGTTTTAAAAGCGCGTCGAAAATGCGGGAAGCAGTTGTTCATATTGAAAAATGGGGAAATGATTACAGGAAGCTGACCCGTATCGGTATCGGTCTTGATGCGGCGGCCTTTATGATGGCGCTTGTTCTTATCTGTACGATGATTATCGGTTATGGCCGGATGAAAACGGATGAATTTTTTAAAGCTTACGAAGCGTATATGTCTGAGGTTCGGACGCTCTATGATGCGGAAATGGCGGCCGACGGGGACGAAGTTACGGAGAGAGAAAACGCGCGGCAGATTCTCAGCGACGGAATTTCATTTTTAAATACGGGTACATATCAAAAAAGATTTGAAAACTATGAAGAAGCCAGGTCCAACGTACTTTACGGTGTAGCACAGGCCTCCATGTATCTTGGAAATTATAATCAGGCATTGTCCTATCTGGAAGAGGCGTTGATGTACAATCCTGAGAATGTTTCGATAAATAGAGATTTGATGATTGTCGGAATCCGGTGCGGTGAAAAAGATAGTGTATCGGCGAACGAACTTCTGACAGAAATGGACACCAGCGAGATGTATCTTATTGAAGCAGAAGCCGCTTACGCTTCGGGGGATTTTGAGCAGGCTTATGAAAAAGCTGTTCTGGCGGCGGACAGCGCCGTGGATTCTGACGGAGAAAACCGTCAGGAAATGATACAGCGGAGCGCCCTGCTTGCCGCGGACAGTGCCGGAAGATGCGGAAAAGTTCTCGAATGTATGGATTTTGCTGTGAAAATGGCCGAAGTATCCGGACGGTTCGACCGGATTTTCTGGCTTCGTAAGGCAGGAGAACTTTCTGTCCGGGCGCTGGACTCCGGCGAGGCGGACAGAAACCGGACGGAGCAGGGCATTTCTGCTTATGAAATGGTGAGAGAAAGCGGCTATGCCCAGCTGACAGATTTGCTCAATCTGGCGGCTCTGTATGAAGCGGACGGACAACTTATCAACTGTAGCTCTCTTCTGACCGAGATGTATGAGGATGCGCCGGATGAGTATGAGATACCTCTGAGACTGTCGTCGATTTACTATCAGATAGAAAATAATAAAACGCCGACAAAACGGGATTATGCCCAGACAGTATACTATTTTGACGCGGCACGCAAAATCTGTGAAACCAGAGGAATTGACTGGGCGTTTGACTCGGCAATGGTTCAGATGAGTGATATTGTGGCCCAGTTGAGAGAAAAAGGTCTGGTGAGAGAGTAGGGAGGCAGACAGAAATGTTTTATGTATCTTGTATTTTGATGGGCCTGTTGATCGTCATCTATGGCAGTCTGCGGGGATGGGTTATTTATAAAAAAGTAAAAATCCGGCGCCGGATGCAGGAGTCGGGGAAATGACGGCTGATATGGAGGGGTAGATGTGGAAAAAGATAAGAAAAATAAAATTGTTTTCGGAATAGCGGCAGTGCTTATTGCGGCTATTGTGGCGGCTGCGGCGTTTCTTGTCAGCGGACAGCTAAAGGAGCAAAGATATTATGAGCAGTTGAAAACTGCTCAGGCTTTCATGACAAATCTTGATTATGACAGCGGTATCGAAGCTTATAAGGCGGCCATTGACATTAATCCGTCGGCCGCCGAGGCTTATATTGAGCTGGCCGAGGTTTATATTGAATTGGGGGATTACAGCGAAGCCTCTTATATGGCGGAGCTTGGAAGCCTGAAATCCGGCAGCTCTTCCTTTGCGGCTTTGATGGAAAAGCTGGATGAAATTCGTGACAGAGGCGAGGTGGTCAATGTCGGCGAAAACGGTACGCAAGGAGAAGATTTGGATGATATTGTAATTAATGATAATGTTTCTTTACGGTATGGCACTATTGAAAATGTGGCGGATTTCTGTTATCAGCAATATGTGAATGAATATGGTTCGGCGACAATGAGCAAAGCTTCAGATGAAGAAGGCTATCAGGCAAAATTTCAGGGGTTTGGCGGTTATGCTTATTTTAAAAATACTTCGGAGTATAAAAATGTAATTAATGAGTCGACACGGCAGCCGGCAAAATCCGCAAAACCGTACAAGGTTGTTATCACATCAACGTCACTGCTGTTCGTAGGCTACAATGGTCCTGTCAGCAGCGCAAGATTGCAGCAGATGTTTAATACAAGCTTAACACCGGTTTATGACGAGACTCAGAACGCCTATTTTGCGGAGTTTGAATATATGGGTTGTCGTATTCGTCTGAAAGTGGACGAAAAAGGCAATATGGGAGCAGAGTCTCTGATTGAGCTGTATCCATTGAACCTGGTGAAAGAAGATTGGGAGGAAGAAGAAACAGAGGAAACAGAAGAAGAAGTTGAGACGTTTACGCTCGGAAGTCATACTTATACCTATGACGTTACGTCGATTGTTATTTCCGGGGAAAATATCGGTGATTTGTCGCCGTTATTTGATTGCAAGAATCTACGGGAACTTGTATTGGAAAATTGCAGCATTGACAGTTTGGAACCTTTAGCCGGGTGTTTGGCTTTGGAAGTGCTGGATTTACGGCGGTCGACGGGATTTTCGGATTTATCGCCGTTAAGTGGTTTATTAAATCTGCGTTATCTGGACCTTCACGGATGTTCCGGAGTCAGCGATATTTCGCCGATTATGAATCTGAATTTGAAATTGCTCCATACATGTGATACGGGAGTGACCCGGGAACAGACACAGGCTTATAAGGATGCTCATCCGGATTGTGAAGTGTGGTATGCCAGCCGTACCCTTTCATAGGATAGACGGTTTTAGATAGACGGTTTTATTGAAAAACGCTTGCATTTTAAATAAATTGGTGCTATAGTTATTAAGATAACAGATTATGATGAAACTAGAGAGTGGACGCAAGTCCACTCTTTGTACGTGTTAAGGGGAATTTTTTTCCGCAAAATGCTCTGGATTGGAGCGGCAAGGAGAGGTAGCGAACATTGGCAAAGAAGGATTATGAAAGCAGAACCGAAGCATTGATTCAGCCGATGATTGACGAACATCATTTTGAGCTGGTCGATGTGGAATGGGTCAAAGAAGGAGCAAACTGGTATTTGCGTGTATTTATTGATAAAGAGGGCGGTATTACGGTGGACGATTGTGAGTTGATCAGCCGCGCCTTTGAGGAAATACTGGACAGAGAGGACTACATTTCGGAAAATTATATTTTTGAGGTCAGCTCGCCGGGACTGGACCGGCCTTTGAAGAAGGAAAAGGATTTTGCCAGAAGCATCGGAAAAGATGTGGAAATTAAATTATATAAGGCACTGAATAAAGAAAAAGAATTTGTCGGCGTATTGACGGATTATGATAAGGAAACGATTACCATCGAGTTGGATGACGAGTCGACGATGGTATTTAAACGGTCGGATGTGGCATTGATCCGTTTAGCCTTTTTTTACTAGAAACAGGAGGAATTTAGAAAATGAATAACGGACACGAATTAATCGAAGCTTTAAATCAGATTGAAAAAGAGAAAGGCATCAGCAAGGATATTTTACTGGAGGCTATGGAAAATTCACTGGTGGCAGCCTGTAAGAACGAGTATGGCAAAGCGGATAATATCCGGGTGAATATTGACAGAGAGACCGGTAATGTGGTTGTTTACGCAGAAAAAGAGGTCGTTGAAGAGGTGGAGGACGATGTGCTTCAGATCAGTCTGGCCAATGCACGGCTGAGAGATATTCACTGTGAATTGGGCGATATTGTTCATGTGGAGGTGACACCGAGAAATTTTGGGCGTATCGCGGCTCAGAAGGCAAAGCAGGTCGTTGTTCAGAAAATCCGCGAGGAGGAACGGAAATCTCTGTATCATCAGTATTATGATAAAGAGCGGGATATTGTGACCGGTATTGTACAGCGCTATTCGGGAAGAAATATAAGTATCAACCTGGGTAAAGTGGATACGGTGCTGACGGAAGCCGAGCAGGTGAAGGGCGAGTATTTCCAGCCAACAGAGCGTATCAAGCTCTATGTTGTGGAAGTTAAGGATACGACCAAAGGACCGAAGATTACGGTTTCCAGAACCCATCCGGAGCTGGTAAAACGTTTATTTGAATATGAGGTTGCCGAAGTTCGTGACGGTACGGTGGAAATCTGCAGTATTTCCCGTGAGGCCGGTTCCAGAACAAAGATCGCGGTACGTTCGAATCATCCGGATGTGGATCCGGTGGGCGCCTGCGTCGGTGTGAACGGCTCCAGAGTCGGCGCCGTTGTAGATGAGCTTCGGGGCGAAAAGATTGATATTGTTAATTGGAATGAGGACCCGGCAATATTTATTGAGAATGCTTTAAGTCCGGCGAAGGTAGTATCTGTATATGCGGATGAAGAGGAAAAAACAGCTTCCGTGATCGTGCCGGATTACCAGTTGTCTCTGGCTATTGGCAAAGAGGGACAAAATGCCAGACTGGCGGCACGTCTGACCGGATATAAGATCGATATTAAGAGCGAGTCCCAGGCTTATGAAGAAGCGGAAGCTGCTCAAGAAGATTATGCCGGGGATAGTTATCCGGAAGGTGATTATATCGAAGAAGATTTTGTCGAAGAGGATTACCCGGAAGATGAATATGCTGAGGATGATTACCTGGAATTTGAGGAGGAATAATGGCTGTAAAGAAGATTCCTATGCGGCAGTGTACCGGCTGCCGGGAGATGAGAAGTAAGCGGGAAATGATTCGGGTGATTAAAACGGCGGAGAACGAAATAGGTATCGATGCCACCGGACGGAAAAACGGCCGGGGAGCTTATATTTGTCCGAACATGGAATGTCTGAAGCTGGCCATGAAAAATCGGGGGCTGGAGCGGTCTTTAAAGACAGCCATACCCGAATCGGTGTATCAGCAGTTGGAAGAGGAGATGAGCCATATTGACAAAGGATAAAGTATTATCTTATCTTGGATTGGCGGCCAGAGCAAGGAAAATCCAGAGCGGTGAATTTTCCACGGAAAAATCGGTAAAAAACGGCAGGGCGGCGTTGGTCATTGTGGCGTCGGATGCCTCAGATAATACAAAGAAAAAGTTTACAAATATGTGTACCTTTTATAAAGTGCCTATGTATATTTATGGTACGAAAGAGACATTGGGAGCTTCCATTGGGAGAGAGCTTCGGGCCTCTTTAGCTTTGGAAGATACCGGTTTTTGTAACGCCATAAAGAAACAGATTGATTCAGAACGGATGTAGACGGAGGTAGGTATATGTCAAAAATAAGAGTACATGAATTAGCGAAAGAATTAAATAAAAGCAGCAAAGACATTATTTACGCATTGAAAGGCCATGGGGTCATTGTGGAAAGTCATATGAGTACCATCGGTGATGAGCATGCGGATAAGATCAGAAAATATTTTACAGCGCCGCCGGTGAAA
>ENA-ORNG01001249-ORNG01001249.1-human-gut-metagenome-genome-assembly--contig:-NODE-1249-length-18950-cov-6.128817_pt1 | contig 18950 bp, 16 predicted proteins | sample MGYA00242113_ERZ509018 | MGnify/ENA primary metagenome ERZ509018 (study PRJEB26280, sample SAMEA2338711) | human gut metagenome | biome: human gut; feature: human-associated habitat; material: faeces... | reverse complement strand
GGACGCAGAAAAACGGCGTGACCATTGCGGTCACACCGTTCTCTGCCCCTCGCAAAGCTAAATAGTACCTTATCACTATTAAGCCTTGCTCTTTCAGATTTTTGAGGGAGTTATAATAGACATCAAAATATTCCACTATAACTTCCTCAGCTTCCTGCGGTATCTGTACATCATGCACAGTGCCGGCAAGGTAGCTGGGTCCTGTATAGCCGCCGCTGTCTTGGGAGGGTTCTTCCGGCTGGTCCGGTTCTTCAACAGTCTCATCTGGAAGCTCTTCCTTCGGCGTTTCTTCTGCGGGTGCATCAGTCTGAGTATCATCCTGCTGAGGACTGTCTTTGGCTCCGTCAGCAAAAACGGCCCATATTATAAGACCAGCTGCCAATATCACAACTGCGGCGATCAGTGCTGCGGCTTTTTTCTTATCCTTCAGCTTCTCTTTCATTATACTATATACTCCCTATCCAAAAAGTCCCAATCTGAAGAAAGTATCAAGCTGTCCCAAAAGTATCATTACCATCATTATAGGTGCTACGAATTTTATGCAGAAATCATAAAAGCCTTTGGTCCTGAACCTGTTGCCGTTTAAAGTGACCTCATCATCCACCCACTTGGTCGGGATAACGATGGCGCAGTAACATGCCCCCAGCGGCATCAGGATGCCCTCAGAAATCAGGTCTATCGCATCAAGCCAGCTGCTCTGTCCCAAGAACTGAGGGAATCCGTTGGCACCCAGCCCGTCCAGTGATACCAGGGTTGAGGTAATGGCTATGGACAGTCCCATTGCCATTACGGTCTTTTTTCTGTTGATCTGCTTGCCTTTTTGCAGGGCTCTGTCCATAGCTGCCGAAACGACACCTTCCAAAAGGGAAATTGACGATGTTATGGCCGCAATGAAAACCAGCCCGTAAAACAGGAAGCCGAATATAGGTCCAAGTAAACCGCCCATGTTGCTGAATACAGTCTGAAGTGTTATGTAAAGCATTCCCGGCCCCTGAGAAGGTTCAAGCCCATAGGCGAATACAGCCGGAAGCGTTGCCAGTCCCGCCATTACCGCCACCGTAGTATCAGCAAGAGGTATGGTCAGCGCATTCTGTTCAAGGCTCTGGTCCTTAGGAAGGTATGATCCGTAGGTTATCATTATTGACATGCCAAGGGAAAGGGAGAAAAACATCTGTCCGCCGGCTACCGCCAGTACGGTTATCCATCCGCTCCCCTCAAATGCTTCCCAGTTAGGCTTGAACATGAACGCAAGTCCTTCGGATGCCCCCGGTAATGTCACGCTCCTGATTATAACTATCACAAGCATGATAAACAGAGCAGGCATCGCTATTGAGTTGAATTTTTCTATTCCGGTAGAAACTCCGCCCCTTACTATGAACACGGTCAGGAGCACAAATACAAGCGTAAAGACCGTAGACTGAAGCATGTCCGATGTAAATGTACTGAAAAATTCCCCGCTGTCGGTTCCTCCTACTCCCCATCCGGCTCCAAACAGGTCGCCAAGATTGGCTACAGCGTATTTGATGCAGTAACCGCCCAACATGCTGTAAAATGACAGTATCAGCCATGGAGCGATGAGTCCCATCCACCCTATGAACGCATATTTTTTCGATATCGCCTTATAAGCCTCTATCACTCCTTTGCCGGTCCGCCTGCCAAGAGACAGCTCCGTGAGCATGATAACATATCCTACAAATATCACCAGGATGAGATAGAGCACCAAGAAAGCGAAGCCTCCATAGGCTCCCATCTTATAAGGAAATCCCCACAGGTTGCCCAGGCCTACAGCCGAGCCTATGGCGGACATTAAAAAGCCAAATCTTGTTCCGAACTGGCCTTTGCTGTTAAGCTGTTTGTCCTGATTCATAAAACTGTTCTCCCTTCTGTTATTCCTAAACACACACTAACTTACACTCTGATATTTTTAATAGTGTTACAAAGACTTTAGCAAAATATAGACCTGTTGTCAATGGCGTACTCTTGTTTGTTTCACAAAGGATCATCTCTTTTTTTGGCCGCAGGTCACAAATTCCTGATAACAGGGCCGGCCTGTGCATCATTTGGATATCTGCTGGACCATCATTTGCGCCAGACCATCATTTATTTGCATAAAAAAGCCGCATAGCCTCTGCTATACGGCAGCCCATTTTCCCAGGCATGGTGCAATTTTTGTTTATATGCGATCATTATGATCCCAATGGCAAAAGGTTCACACTCTTCTCATCTGTCTGCCTGTGGCTCGTCAGGTCTTTTCCTTGACGATACCCAATGCTCAAATACAGTCTTTAGAAGCTTGTCCCTGTCTCCTTCTCTGAAGCAATCGACAATTTCCTTATGATCGTTGTTGACCCTTGTAAGCCAGCCCACTTCCGAGTCTTCTTCCTTGATGAACCATGTGGTCCTGACATATTTGTGCTGAAGGGTATGTATAAGTTCCACCAGGTTGCCATTGCCGCAGCGGTTAAAATACACATTATGGAAGGCCACCTGCTCGTCATGGTACTGCTCATAATCTTGCTGGTCTATGGAAATCTGCAGTCTTTTTACAATGGCATCCATTCTGTTAAGATCCTCATCCGTCAGGCGCCCAAGGGCAAGGGATGCTGCATATGAGTCAAGGCAGGCTATGATAAAGTAATTCTCAAGTACATCCTGTCTGTTAAAACCCTTTATGAAAAAGCCCTTTCTGCTTGCATTCTGTATTATCCCATCTGAGGCCAGCCGGATCAGTGCTTCTCTTATGGGAGTCCTGCTTACACTGAATATCTCCATGAGTTCAGCCTCCGAAAGACGGGTCCCCGGTTCAAGATCGCCTATTTCTATCTGTCTGACTATGTAATCGTAGATCTGTTCGCTTGAAGATTTGATTTTCATATCTATATATCCTTTCGTCCGTCTTAAAATTATAGTTTGGCTGTGGAAAAGTGTCAAGAAATTATTGTTTTTTTGTCAATTGACCATTGACTTTTTTGTATATTTTAATAAAATATATTTTAATAAAATATATTTAAAGTTAAAAAGGAGGGTCAAATGGATTCCATCTTCTATAACGGAAGAATTTATACAATGGATGACGCCATTCCGCAAGCTCAGGCTGTAGCAGTAAAAAATGGCATCATCATGCGTGTCGGATCTGACGATGAGATCTTGAAACTTAGATCCGATGATACGGTCATGTATGATCTCCATGGCCAAACAATGCTGCCAGGTTTTTCTGACAGCCATATGCATCTGCTGAGCTATGGCTACAGCCTCGAAAAAGTAAATCTTTACAGTGCAAGATCTATGGATGACCTTATCCGTCTTGGAAAAGACTTTCTTAGAGATCATCCCGGACTTACATGGCTCCAGGGACGAGGCTGGAATACCGATGACTGGGAAGATACGCGTTATCCCAATCGATATGATCTGGACAAGATAACTACAGAGATACCTATGTTCTATACCCGCTCATGCGCACACATCATTTCGGTCAACAGCAAGGCCCTTGAGGTCATGGGTGTAGACAGGAAGACACAGCAGATTCCCGGTGGTCATATAACTTTTGACGAAGAAGGAGAACCTCTCGGAATTTTTGCTGAAGCTGCCAGAGATCTGGTGTACGATGCGCTTCCCAAACTCCAGGTCAGCGACATCAAACGGCTTATCGTGAATGGCGCCAGGAACGCCCTGGCCTGTGGCATCACTTCCATACATACTGACGATTTTGAAGCCATTTCCGCCGGCGAATATCAGAAAGTCCTTGACGCTTACCATCAGCTGGAGGCTGAAGGAAACCTTCCAGTAAGGATATATGAACAATGTTTGCTGGCATCCGAACCATTATTGAGGAGATTTCTGGAGGAAGGCCATCATACGGGAGAAGGCAGCCCGATGTTCAGGATAGGTTCTCTTAAGCTGCTGACTGACGGCTCCCTCGGAGGTAAGACTGCTTTTCTCCGCCGTCCATATCACAATGACCCATCCACCTGCGGCATTGCCACTTTTACGCAAAGCGAGCTGGATGATCTTGTGCTCATGGCTCAGGAAAAGGGCCTTGTTTCATCTCCCCATAACATAGGTGACGGAGCAATGGAAATGAACCTCAATGCCATAGAGAATGCACAGCTCAAAGCACCTCGTGCCGACATGCGTCATTCCCTTATCCATTGTCAGATAACAGACCCTGAAATCATCAAAAGATGCCGTGATCTCAATGTTATCATGCATGTACAGCCGGCCTTTATCGATACAGATATGCACATAGCCGGTGACTATGTGGGTGCGGATCTTGAACAAACTTCCTATGCATGGAAAACGATGCTCGACACGGGGCTGCATATCGCTTTCGGTTCTGATGCACCGGTCATCAGCTTCAATGTCATGGAGGGCATCTATTGTGCAGTTACCCGTAAAGATCTCAAAGGCCGCCCGGAGGGCGGATGGCTGCCGGATCAAAAGATATCTGTCTATGATGCGGTCTACGCATATACCATGGGCGGCGCATACGCTTCTTATGATGAAGGCAAAAAAGGCAGTATAAGGAATGGCAAATATGCTGATATGGTCATCCTCGACAGGGATATTTTCAATATTCCTGAAGATGAAATAAAAGACATAAATGTACAGGCCACAATTTTGAACGGCAGCATAGTTTATGAGGCAGAGCAGTGAGGGAAACTGAAATCATCTGATATTAGGAGGTGTTTTAATGAAATTTTTTAAGGATAACGGTGAAAGTTCCGTCTCCAAGTCCGGATTCAAGCAAGAGATCGGCCTGTTCGGCGGAGTAAGCTTTCTGGGCGGCATAATGATAGGCGGCGGTATCTTCTACCTGGGCTCCTATGTCCTTATGCGTACCGAATTCAACATGGGACTTGCTCTCATATGCTGGGTTATCGGCGGTATCATCACTCTGCTGGGAGGACTTTGTTTTGCGGAAATGGGCGCAATGATACCGAAGGCAGGAGGCATGACCCTTTATCTAAATACGGCTTATCATCCAATATTCGGTTTTCTCAACGGCTTCAACAGTTGGGTCCTCAGCGGCTCCGGTTCCATTGCCGCAGGCGCTCTGGCACTCACGGGCATATTCGGTCTGACTGGTACCACCGGAAAGCTTATAGCCAGTCTGTTTGTAATAGTCCTGACGATTTATAACCTGTTTGGTATAAAGGCCGGTTCCACCTTCCAGAACATTGCTATGGTTGCAAAAATGATCCCGATCATCATAATCATGGTTGCAGCCTTTACCATGGGAACAGAATCACCGGATCTGAGCCTTACTCCGTCCGGCGGAGATATTTCTTTCGGCGGGATGGTCAGCATGATAGCCTTTGCCACCCTTGCAACCCTGTGGGCATACGAAGGCTGGATAAACCTTAATACGATAACAGAAGAGATGAAAAATCCAAAGCGCAATCTTCCGTTATCACTTATAATCGCCATCGGCAGTATAACCCTGTTGTATGTGCTTTTTAACCTTGCAATATATAAGGTTATACCTATAGATGACATAAAAGAACTGATCGGAGAAGAAGAATATTATCTTGGCACAGAAGTGGCAATGCGCCTGCTGGGCGGCGTCGGAGGCACCATAGTCATAATCGGCATGGTAATCTCTCAGATAGGTTCCACCAACGGTATGATCATCGCTTTCCCAAGGACCCATTACGCAATGGCTGTCGAAGGACATTTTTTCAAAGCCTTTAAAAAGCTCCACCCTAAGTACAGAGTTCCATCAACGGCGATCATATGTCAGGCGGTAATAACTATCATCCTTCTCTGGCTCCGGGATCTTGACCAGCTCACTTCGCTGGTAGTATTCAGCAATATGCTCTTTAATGTCCTAGTCATAATAGCAGTCCCTGTGCTCCGGAAAAAGATGCCAGATGCTGAAAGGCCATATCGCGTATGGGGAGGGCTTCCTACAATCTATATCACCATAGCCATTTATTTTGCAATGATGATAAACACGCTTTTGGAAGATCCTCTTACCGCTTTCATCGGACTCATAGTCCCTGCAATAGGTGTCGTGGTTTACTTTATCTTTGATCGCAAGATCAAGGCTGAAGCCAGGAACGGCCAGACCAACTGCCAGTAATGACCATCTGTATCATCCCATACCCTCTGCTTCAGACAACTTTTCGCAGGCCGGCCCTCCGGGGCCAGCCTGTGTTTTTTTAAATATTTTTAAGCTTTTTTGCCATTCTTTTTGCCTAATATGTTCCATCGTTTCGGTAATTATGTTACAATACTCACTGTAATATGATAAGCATTTGATGAGGTGCGATATGTCCATTGAAAAAGTAAGAAAATATTTTGAACAATACGGCATGGATGATAAGATAATGGAATTTGAAGTGTCCAGCGCCACTGTAGATCTGGCTGCAAAGGCTGTAGGTGTAGAAGGCGCCCGTATATGCAAAACGCTTTCATTTAAAGACGGCGACTCAGGATGTATCCTGATACAGACTGCCGGTGATACTAAAATAGATAACAGAAAATTCAAAGATACTTTCGGGCAAAAGGCAAAGATGCTTTCTCCTGACGAAGTTCTGGAGTTTACCGGTCATGCGGTTGGAGGAGTATGCGCTTTCGGCATCGAAAATGAGAATGTAAGAGTCTTCTGCGACATATCCATGAAGCGTTTCCCCACAGTTTTTCCCGCATGCGGGAGCGCCAACAGCGCCATCGAGCTCAGCTGCGATGACCTGTTCAGATATTCCGGCGCCATCGACTGGATAGATGTATGTAAGATAGTAATACCGGAGGGAGAATAGCTTTAAAGCGTCAAAAAAATCATGGTGTCTTCTAAAAAAAGTAAAATCAAAAAAGAAATCCAGATGATCGTATGTCTGACTTTAGCGTCAGTGATCATGGCGTTTAACCTGAACAGTTTTGTTGCGGCAGGAGGCCTTTTTCCAAGCGGCTTCAGCGGTCTTACCATATTGATCCAGGATATCGCCAGAGAGTTTTTTAATATACGCATACCTTATTCGGCCGTCTATCTTCCGCTGAACCTGATCCCTGCATATATCGGCTTCAGATATATAGGAAAACGGTTCACATTTTATTCATTTTATGTGGTTATCCTGTCCGGTTTCCTGACAGACATCTTTCCGTCCGTAACCATCACCTATGATATGCTGCTCATAAGCATATTCGGAGGGATCGTCGGTTCCGCTGCGGTCAGCATCTGTCTCATCAGCGGAGCGAGTGCCGGAGGCACGGATTTCATATCAATATACTTTTCCGAGAAAAAAGGCCTTGACGCCTGGAACTATATACTTATCGCCAATGTCATCATGCTGGTGACCGCAGGCGCTCTGTTCGGTTTTGATAAGGCCCTGTATTCCATAATATATCAATATGTGACTACTCAGGTCATACAGCTATTGTTCAAGCGCTACCAAAAGGATACGCTGCTCATCATCACATCCGTGCCAGAGGCGGTGTATGGCCGTATCCGGCAGCTCACCAGACATGACGCCACCCTCATCGAAGGAACCGGCTGTTTTGAAGGCACGACACGCCATATCCTCTATTCGGTCGTAGGCAGAGAGCAGGTGGATATCGTCATAGCGGAGATCAAAAAGATAGATCCCAAGGCCTTTATCAATGTGATAAACACCGAACAGATAAACGGCAGGTTTTACAAGAAGCCATACTGATGCTGGCGAAAATGCAGACAGCAAGATTCATGGTCATTGAAAATGCGCAATGTCACTGGTGGAGGCTTTTACTTTTCCATCAGTTCCTGGCGCATTTCATATATAGCAAAAATTTGATGTATTAGAAGGAGTAATTGCAATGAAAAAAGTAGATTTGATAGGCGTCCAGATGGATTTCGGCGCCGGTACCAGAGGAGTCAACATGGGACCCGCTGCCATAAGGTTTGCCGGTCTTGTTAACGGTATCAACGGCCTTGGGCTTGAATGTCTGGATAAGGGCGATCTGATCCCGCCTCAGACCGGAAAGTCATCGGAAAAGCTCAGGAACTATGAACAAGTCAACTATATCAATAAAAAACTTTTTGAAGAAGTCCTGGATTCCCATAAGAATGGACATTTCCCGATCGTTCTGGGCGGTGACCACAGCATCGCCGCCGGAAGCATTTCTGCAACTGCAAAGCATTTTAAAAAGATCGGCCTGATATGGGTTGATGCTCACGGTGACTGGAACAACGAGGAGTCCACACCTTCAGGCAATATGCACGGTATGCCTTTTTCAGCCGTATGCGGCGCAGGCCCTGACATTATGGTAGATTTCGGCCAGGAGCCTGTGTATGTTGACACCGCACGCTGTGTCCAGATTGCCGGGCGGGATATAGATCCTATGGAAAGGATAAGGATGAAGGAGCACGGTATAACCGTCTTTTCCATAGCTGATATTGACAGGATCGGCATGCCTGCTGTCATTGAACAGGCCATCAAGATCGCTTCTGACGGCACCGAAGGTATACATGTAAGTTTCGATGTTGACTCAATAACTCCGGAGTCAGCTCCGGGTACCGGTACCATCGTACATAGCGGTCTTACCGTGCGTGAAGCTTTTTATCTGGTAGAGACCCTTTATGCATGTGATAAGGTGATCGCCTTTGACATGGTTGAGGTAAATCCGATGCTCGACATCAAAAATAAGACTGGAGAGCTGGCAATGGAGCTTATCCTTTCCATGCTCGGCAAAGTGGTTTATTAAAAAAGCAGCCCGATGGCTGCTTACGGTTCAAAAAACATTCCGGCGCCGTCAGCGGCGCCGTTTTTTTGATCATGGGTTCCAGTCTCTGGCCGGTCCAGCGTTCCATTCTCCGGCTCAATATTCCGGGCTTACCGGCAAAACGCTTTCCTTTTTGCTGGGCTTCACTGCAAGATCAGCAGCAGGACAGCGCCAGGCAGTCCCAGTACTCCAACGATAAGCGCATTGAGGATGTTCAGAGGTATAAAAATATCCCATTGTGCGCCAAGTGCATTGACCAGCAGTATGGCAGCTCCCCCGATCAAGCTGTTCAGTGCCAGTTTGAGCACAACTTTCATCGGCCATACAAAGATCCTTCCAAATATGAAGATCAGCAGTATAGCCCCGACATAAGTAAGAAAAATCCCAATATCCAAACCCATTTCTTTCCCTCCGTATCTGTATAAAATATGTCCTTTTGGAATAAAATAGAATTAAATAACTCTGAAAGGTGTGATCATCTTGTCCATATCCCTTAAAGAAAAGTTATTCAAGGGCCCGCCTTTTATAGTAGAAAGGGCCCGCGGTTCCAACGCCTTGAAGGCTGGCTACACTGAAGAAGATAAACTTTATGTATCCATAGATCAGGCCCGCTACGACCTTGAAGTTGCTGTGCGTACTTTTAACGAGCTGACCGACGACAAAGCCGTGGACTATGCTTCTTATAATCTTCTTGCTGCAAGAGCCAGATACTCATATCTGCTTAAACTGGCCAAGGAAAAAAATCTGTCTCTCTGATATTTTCAGAGAGACTTTTTTACAATTCCCTGCGGCCTTCCATGGCTTTCAGCAGCGTCACCTCATCAGCGTATTCCAGATCTCCTCCCACAGGCAATCCGTGAGCGATCCTTGTCACCTTGATCCCTGCCGGTTTTATCAGCCTAGCTATATACATTGCCGTAGCTTCACCCTCGATATTAGGGTTCGTAGCTATGATGAGCTCTCTTACATCACTGTTTTGCAGCCTTTTTATCAGAGATCTGAGGTTTATATCTTCAGGGCCTACCCCCTCCATGGGTGAAATAACACCGTTGAGCACATGATACTGGCCGTTGAATTCTCTGATCCTTTCCATGGCTGCCACATCTTTAGGACTTTCCACTACGCATATCACATCGGTCCTCCTGCTCTGGTCGGAACAGATGGCACATGGATCCTGATCGGTCAGATTGCCGCATATGCTGCAATATTTCATTTCCCGCTTGGCTTCTGTGATGGAATCTGCCAAAGCCTGCGCTTCTGCATCATCCAGCGATAAAATGTGAAAAGCCAGCCTCTGAGCTGTTTTGTATCCGATTCCCGGAAGCTTTGCAAATTCCCCTATCAGCTTTGCAAGCGGTTTAGGATATTGTCTCATGGCTTTTTACTACAGCCCCGGTATGCCAAGCCCGCCAGTCAGTTTGCTCATCTCGCTGTTGGAAATTTCTTCGATCTGCCTGATGCCTTCGTTGACAGCAACGATGATAAGATCCTGGAGCATTTCCACATCATCAGGATCCACCACCTCCGGCTTGATCTCAAGTCTGGTTATTTCTTTTTTTCCGCTGACGGTGACGGTGACAGCGCCGCCTCCGGCAGTTGTTGTCACTTCTTTTTCTTCTATCTCAGCCTGGAGCATTTCCATCTTCCTCTGCATTGCCTGCATCTGCTGAAGCTGTTTCTGCATGCCTCCGCCGCCTGAAGGCCTCTTGCCTGCTCTCATTCCTTTTCCCATCTTTTCCTCCTTAAATTTATTCGATCTCTATGTCTATTCCGAGAATGTTCCTGGCTTCCTCGGCTATCCTGGCAGTTTCATCTTCCTCAACGGGGGTATCCGTTTTATCCTCTTTCAGATGACATATGAGCCTCATGGGCCTGCCCATCCTTCTTGACATCAGCTGTTCCAGCTCATGTCTTTTCTGTTCCGTAAATCTCTTTGTAAAGCTGCTGACAGTAGCCACCGTAAAAGTATCCTCTCCAACATGGTCCAAAGTCGTGCCGCTTCTTATGAGATTGAAGCTGCCTGCCTGGTCATCTCCCTCTTCAAAGATCTCATGCCACAGCACAGCCCTTTCCGATGGGCTCATGCCGGTGTTTTCGGCCTGCTGCCTGGCTCTGCCATCCCCGTCTGCCTGTTTGTATGCTGCGGTGTCGCGTTCTGATATGTCTGTCTGTGTCACCGATGCAGGCTTTTCCTTATCCTCTGCTCTGCTTTTTGCCGTATCCGGCTGCACATCCGCGATCTTGGCCGCAGCTGCGGACTGTGACTCTGTACTCTGCGGCATTCTCCTGATCTGCTGGCCTGTAACCGGCGCAGAATAATTCCCCTCTCCGGAAGATATCGCCACTATGGCCAGCTCAAGCAGCACTCTTGGATTGGTAGACCATCTGGCGTCATTTATAGTCTTTGACAGCCTCCTTATGGCTGCATCAATTTCACCCATGGAGATCCGCCCGCTCTGCTCTCTGATACGCTGAAGGTTTTCTGAGGACATGTTCAGCATATCTTCGGCATTGCTGACAAATTTGGCTATCAAAAGGTTTCGGTAGTGAGCTGCCCAGTCCTTCATTATCTGCTTCACATCTTTGCCTTCTTGGATGACATCGTTTAAAAGGACCAGCGCATCTGCCGTCTTTTTTATGAGTACCAGATCCGTAAGTTCAATGAAAAAGTCCTCACCGGTGGTACCCACATATTCCAGCACCTTATCCCTGTCTATGATCTTATCGCCTCCGGCCAGCACCTGATCCAGTATGCTAAGACCGTCTCTTACGGAGCCATCTGCACAGCTTGCCAGCAGCCTTACTGCGTCCTTTTGGATCTGCACGCCCCTTTCACTGCATATGGCTTCCATATCATCGGCTATTACCTTCTGAGGCACTCTCCTGAAGTCAAGCCTCATACATCTTGACAATATTGTCGCCGGCAGCCTCTGAGGTTCTGTGGTCGCCAATATGAACATAACATGTTCCGGCGGTTCTTCAAGAGTCTTGAGCAGCGCATTGTACGCACCGGAAGACAGCATGTGTACCTCGTCTATTATATATACTTTTTTTCTCCCTACGGCAGGCGGATACTTTACGCTTTCCCGCAGCTCCCTTATGTTCTCGACTCCATTGTTGGATGCCGCATCTATCTCTATTACATCTATAAAGTTCCCTTCTTTGATAGCACGACAGTTGGCGCAGACGCCGCATGGCCGTTCTCCCTCTGAAAGACAGTTGACAGCCTTGGCCAGTATCCTTGCCGTGGTGGTCTTGCCGGTGCCTCTGGTACCGCAGAACAGGTATGCGTGGCTTACTCTCCCTGTTGCTATCTGGTTTTTGAGAATCTTGATTATGTGTTCCTGCCCTAAGACTTCGTTAAAAGTCTCAGGCCTGTGGCTTCTGTATAAGGCTGTGTACATAACGGGCTCCTTCTGAATAAAATTGTCCTCAGAGAGCCGCGCGTGGCGCTGGAGAAGGCTGATCTGCGGCACATAAGAACTTCCGCTTATTGCTGCTTCCTTCCGGACCTGACAAGGTTCACGGCATCCCATTGCGCAGGACCCAAACCATACCAGGCGAAGCTCTCTGAGGACAATTCAATTGTTTATATTATATTATCTTTTATGGATTTTTTCAAGAGGAGATTTGCATACCACGGTCCTTTCGCATTCCGGCGGCTCATTTCGACGAAAAGATTGAGCGACGGCGCGGCTACAGAAAATCTTTCAAATTCAGCTTACGCAGGCGGTAATCCAGCCTCTGCGGAGAAATGCCTAATTTTTCGGCCGCAACCTTTAGCTTTCTGTTTTGTTTCAGTGCTTCCAAGATGATCTTACGCTCGTAATCTTCTAAGAGTTCTTCAATATTTACGCAGCCGGCTGCAAGCATCTGCTTAACCCGCTCAATATCAGAACTCTGTCCATCGGATAAAGCTTTATTGCCGCTTTCTATGAGGCCATGATATTCCGCTCCCTTATTATTTATTTCCTCCAGCAGTTCGCTTATCGATCCCAAGGTTATCTTGTCAGTAGTTTCAAAATTAAAGGCGCTTTCTATGGTATTCCTCAGCTCCCTTACATTTCCCGGCCAGTACCAGTTCATAAACGTTTCCAATGTCATTTCAGTCAGTCCCGTTATGCTTTTGCCCATCTTCCGGTCATACAGTTTGATGTAATGTTCTGTCAGCGGTATTATATCCTCTCTGCGCTCTCTGAGCGGAGGTATGCTTATCTTTACGGAGCTTATCCTGTAATAAAAATCCTCTCGGAACCTGCCGCTCTGCATCAGGACCTGCGGCTGTTCGTTTGAAGCGCATATTATCCTGGTGTCAAACGGGATGTCCCTCTGGCCGCCAACCCTCCTTATTACGCCTTTTTCCATGGCTGTAAGGAGTTTTGCCTGCATCTGTACATCCATGGAATTTATCTCGTCCAAAAACAGCGTTCCGTGGTTAGCCAGCTCAAATAATCCCAGCTTGTTTTCCGCTCCCGTAAAGCCTCCTGTCTCTGTTCCGAAGAATGTGCTTTCCATGAGGTTCTGCGGTATGGCGGCGCAGTTTTGCGTGATCATCGGATGGTTTTTGCGGTTGCTCAGCAAATGGATAGCCCTGGCAAAGATTTCCTTTCCGGTGCCCGTTTCACCATAAAGGAAAACATTGGAATCATTTCTGGCTATCTCAGGCAAGCGGTCCTTTATCCTTTTGAGCTTTTGACTTTTTGTGACTATGGCGCTGAGGACGCCGTCGTCTTCGCTGTCATTTGCCTTATTGTAATTGTAATATTCAAGATATCTTAAGGCGTCCACCACTCCCTGGAGATTGCCGTGATCGTCGAAAATGGGATATGTGTCACCCTCTACCACCACTTTTGTATTGCCGGATATTAGGACTTGTCTTTCATTTTTGGTTACCTTGCCGGAATATATCGTTTTCAGAACGCTGCTGTTATTAACATTAAGATTCTGAAAGGCTTCAAAGATTGTTTTTCCCATCCTATCCTTATCATATGCAATCATATCCAGATCATTCTTTATCCGCTTTGTATACTCTACGATGCCTTCTTTATTGATGATGCTGAGTGAATCGTATTTTTTGCCGCTGGTTTCGATGATACTGTTGATGATCTTTATGTAATCCATCATTACCGTGCATACCTCCGCCCGTGATCATATATTTATTAAAATCTTAACACATGCCCGGCAAAAACTCAATCTTCCTTTTAGTTAATGCCAATGCGACCTGTGATTGATCCGTGCGTTCCGCTGAAGCCCGGTATGGCGTAATCGGCGCCGCCCGTAAAACAATCATATCACTAAGTTAAGGAATTTAGAGAAAATCTCTCTATCGGCGAAATTCTCCCAGGGCCGGCCGCCATTGAGAATTTAAGAGAATTCAGCCGCTGCAAATTCTCTTTGCCGGGCTCTTTTCCGGTCGGCGGAGAGGATCTGCCCGTTCGCCGCGGCTTTCCGCCAGAAAAAAGTTCTCATTTCTGTTAAAACGCCTTCGCTTGAGAACCTGACAAGGCATACTGGTTCTCGTTTCTATATAAACAAGGCCCGCGAGAACCTTTTCTCAGTGAACGGTTCTCAGCAGGCCAAAAAACAGAAAAGCGAGAACTCATATTGGTATAATTTTTCCAGAAAAGGTTCTCGCAAGGGTCTGGACCAGCAATATTGAGAACCTTTTGCTGGCAGGATCGCCGGGCGGCGGGAGGACCGCTCGGCGGGAGGTCTGCTCAGCGAGAGGGTTGCTCGGCGGAAAACTCATCAGAAAAAAGCAGCAGGCCGGGACGAAAGTCCCGGCCTGCTGGCTATGTTTTGTATGGATGTTATATCTTAAAAGAACAGCGCTATTATCTGACAACTGAGGATGACGCAGACCAGCGCGATCGGATAGGTCATCGCATAGGCGCTGGTGACGCTGTCTCCGTCGTCAGAGACGTTGAGCAGGGTGCCCAGGGCGGGAGTGCTCGTCATTCCGCCGCAGATGGAGCCCAGGGATTTCATGAGATCCATCTTGAGCAGCTTGCGGCCGATGAAATATGAGACGAACATCGGGATCGCCGTTATCAGCGCGCCGAAGAAGAGCAGGCTGATACCGTTTTCCACGAGTATTTCCACGAACCCGTTGCCGGCGTTGAGGCCCGCGCCCGTGAGGAAGAGGATCATTCCCAGTTCCCTCATTAGCTCAAGAGTGTTCTTGCCGGCCCTGATATTGATCTTGCCTATGTGGCCAAAATGGCTGATGATCAGGCCCGAAAGCAGAGGGCCGCCCGAATTGCCCAGGCTGAAACTGCCGCCTCCCGGCAAAGGAATGGCGAGGATGCCGGTGATGATGGCAAGGGCCAGGACGAAGAAGCTGTGCTTGTCGATATTGATCAGGTTGGCCCTGATTTCGTGGTTCTTTGAGAACTCCACATCCACGTCCTCGGCTCCGTCCAGACTGCCGGCCTTTGCTCCGATCAGGCGCGGCATGATCTGTACAAAGATCACGACGCCGATAACACCGAAAGGATAGGCTATACCGTAGCCGATGGAAGCGATTGAATCGCCCGTCGCCTCTACGGCGGCGGCCAGTCCCGGCGTGCTCGTCAGCGCTCCCGTCATGATACCTATCGCCAGCGGCGTCTGCACGTCGAAGAATACGATGGTCGCCACGCATATGGCGGCTCCGACCAGGATGGTGATGAAACCGATCAGAATGTAGTTCAGCGATTTGATGCTGATGCTGCGGAAAAAGTCCGCGCCCGCGATCAGGCCGATCGAAGCTACGAAGCACACCAGACCGATCTGCTGGATCTCGTCCGGTATCTGGTAGCCGAAGTGTCCGAATATGAGGGCCATTATCAGCACGCCCGAAGAACCGAGGTTGAATCCTTTTACTTTAATTGCTCCTACAAGATATCCCGTCGCGATAACGAGAAAAATGATCATCGGAGTCGACATATTTCTGTTTCCTCCTCTGTCTGCTTGCTTATTTTGAATATACTTCTCTGCCGCCGACGATCGTCTTGAGCACTACGGCCTTGGTGATCTCGTGAGGGTCTACCTTGAAGATATCGCGGTCTAATACCGTCATATCGGCGAGCTTGCCTACCTCGAGGCTTCCTCTGATATCTTCTTCAAAGGCCTCGTAAGCGTTGCCGGTAGTGAAGAGGCTGACGGCTTCGTCAACGGTGAGTTTTTCCTGCGGATGCCAGCCGTCAGTTACCTCGCCGATCTTGTCGCGGGTAACGGCGATCTGTATATTTTCCAGGACGTCGAAGCTCTCGACAGGAGCGTCCGAACCGCCGCAGCAAACCAGACCCTTGTCGAGCATGGTTTTCCACAGATAAGATCTCGCGGCCGGTTCTTCGCCGGTAAGGCCGGCGACGATGCCCTTGTCGCTGGCGACGAAGACAGGCTGAATGAAGGCGAGGATGCCATATTCTTTCATCTTGTCGAAGAGGTCGTCGCTGACGATCTGCAAATGATTGATGGCCAGGCGGCTGTCTCTGCGTCCGTATTTTTCGATTGCCTTGATATAGGCGTCGCAAACCATGTCGGAGGCCTTGTCGCCGATGGCGTGGATGAGAAGTTGCATACCGTTTTTGTAAGCGTAATCAACGAGGTTTTCGAGGTCCTCCTTGTCGTGAACGGCGGTGCCGCGTTCATCGGTGCCCACGTACGGTTCGTTCATCAGCGCCGTTCTTGCGCCGAGGGAGCCGTCTTCGTACAGCTTAACCGGGCCGATCTTGTAGAAATCGCCGCCGTCGTTTGTGCGGTAGCCCGCGTCGATAAAGGCCTTCATATGTTCAAAAGCCGTGAAGGAAGCCTGTTCTCTGACGCGCAACGTCAGCTTGCCTTCTGCTTCCAGCTCCTTATATGCTTTGATGATGCCGGCGCTCTTGCGGCCCGGCAGGGAAAGGAAGTTGTCCGAATCCACGCCGGTGATACCGTGGGAGTTGATATCCTTTTGCGCGGCGAGGATCATTTCCTTGATCTTGTCTACGGTCGGCTCGTTCATGGCGTCGTAGCAGAGCTTGATCGACGCTTCTGTAAGTATTCCCTTTTCCTGATCTATTTGTTCAATGTAATCTGCCGTCTGTTTGAGACCCATGACGATTTCCAGACCCTTTGTGTTGACGGCCGCCTTGTGGCCGCACACTCTGATAAAGAGAATCGGTCTTTCGGTGGAAATCTTATCGAGGTCGAAGCGGTCGAGAGGTCTCTGCTCGTCGGTAAAGTTGCTCTCGTTCCAGCCGCGGCCGTAAATCCAGTTTTCGGCCGGTTCGTCTTTCATCTTTTCCGCCATCTCGCGTCCGTGAGCGATGATCTCGGCGATAGAAGCCGTGCCCGACATCTGATAAGACTGCTTAACGAAAGCGTAGTTGAGCATGTGCAGATGCGAGTCGGTGAAGCCCGGCAGCATGAGGCTGCCGCCAAGGTCGGTCTTAGCTTCGGCTTCGAGGGCCGCAGCCTGAGCGTCATCCCCCAGGAAAGCTATCTTGCCGTCCTTGACTCCGATCGCGCTGACTACGCTGCGATCAGCGTCCATCGTCCTGATGACCCCGTTGTAATAAATCCTGTCATATTTCATATCGGTTATCCCTCCTAAACTGCCACGAGGGACGAGCACCTGTCCCGTTCCTCACTTTGTATGCGGCCCATATCCGGTGCCGCGGCATTTATTCATTTATTTAGTAGTTTTTCCTACCTGTTCGTAGAAAAGTCTCGTATTCTCGTCTACCTTGCCGATGCCAAGATACCTTGCCTTGTAGTCCTTGAGCAGCATGATGAACTTGTTGCTGAGAAGGAAGAGCATTATAACATTGACAAAAGTAGGTATCAGAGTGATAAAGTCGTAGCAGGTCCACAGCTGTGCCGGGGTTGCGCCTACGTATACGGTGTAAACGGTTACCAGGAAGCCCGGAATCGGGTTATCCAGCTTGAGAACCACCAGCCAAATATCTCTTACCTTATCCCAGAAAGCGCTGTGTCCGCTCAGGAAGTGCTCGATCAGGGTCTTGTAGTAAGTATACCAGCCCGTGCAGGTGGTCAGTGCAAACAGGAATACGCTTGCAGAAATGATCCATGTGGACCAGTGACCCAGTACGGATTCAAAAGCAGCCAGCGAAAGAGCAGCTCCCTGAAGTCCGCTGTCCCAAACGCCTGTAACGATAACTACAAGGCCTGACATGGAGCATACGATTATGGTGTCGATGAACACCTCTACGGCTCCGAAGATACCCTGCTTTACAGGATGTTCGGTATCAGCCATTGCGTGTACCATCGGGGAAGTACCCCAGCCTGCTTCATTGGAGTTTACAGATCTTGCAAATCCGAAACGCATGGCCATGGTCATCGTAACGCCGGCAAAGCCGCCTACGGCTGCGTGTCCTGTAAAGGCTGATTTGAAGATCAGAGCAAATGACGGCAGGATGTTGTCCCAGTTTGCAAATATGACGATCAGAGCCGCGCCCACATAGAACAGGCACATGAACGGCACCATGTAGCTTGCGATCTCTCCCAGTTTCTTAACTCCGCCAAGGATAACGAGATAAACACAGATGGCCAGAGCCGCGCCAGGGATGATGAAGCTGATGTCGAACGCGGTTCCGATAGCTTCAGCTACGGTGTAGTTCTGAAGAGTCATGAAGTGGCAGAAGTAGATACCCATGGCGAAGATGGCACCAGGTACGAACCATCCCTTCCAGCCTTTTTCTTTGAAGAAGTCCTGTATGTAATATGAAGGACCGCCGCGGAAAGTACCATCCGGCTGTGTCCTCCTGTAGTATACGGCCAGCGAAATCTCGGCAGTCTTGATTATCATGCCCAGGAAGGCTGCTACCCACATCCAGAACAGGGCTCCAGGACCGCCGGTGGCGATGGCTGTAGCTACGCCGGAAATGTTACTTACGCCTACGCATCCTCCAACAGCTATACACAGAGCCTGGAACGGGGTCAGGCTTTCTTTTGTTTCCTGCTTTCCCTTTCCCTTGTGCATAACGCTTTTGAGAATAAGTCCGAGATGCGCGAACTGGAAGAACTTGGATCTAATCGTCAGTACGATACCAGTTCCGAGGATGACGACGATCAGTGGAACTCCCCACAGAAAGTCGACCATTTTTTCAAATGCTGCGAACATAAATTTTCTCCTTTCAACAATAAAATTATCATTTCTCAGTTAAAATTTCTATACCCCTTGAAAACACTGGTATTTCCAGCGTTTTCGCCACCTCGGTTTGGCCCTTTTCCCTCATTTTTTCCCTTGCGAGAAGAAATGAGGGAAA
>ENA-ORNG01001246-ORNG01001246.1-human-gut-metagenome-genome-assembly--contig:-NODE-1246-length-18975-cov-4.331448_pt1 | contig 18975 bp, 24 predicted proteins | sample MGYA00242113_ERZ509018 | MGnify/ENA primary metagenome ERZ509018 (study PRJEB26280, sample SAMEA2338711) | human gut metagenome | biome: human gut; feature: human-associated habitat; material: faeces... | reverse complement strand
GTAGTGTCAAAGACTAGAAGTCCTATTTATCGTACTTTAACCTTTACAGTCCTATTTATCGTACCTTCAAACCGCCACTCACCTCGCCCATTTAGCAGTCCGCTTTATCGTACCTCTCACCCAATCCGTAATTAGCATTATACACTATGTAATAATCATTCCTAATTTTACAAAAAGTACAATCTGTATTATTGACTTTATACAGACTGTAAACTATAATATAATCATAGGGAACGGAAGGCACGAATGATGCTCCTAAGCCGTGGTCGGGCGCGTGAAGCGTTACGGATAGGTTTGCGTGACTGCTAGCTCATTTCCTTCCGTCACCCTTAACATGGTAGAACTCTTTAAGAGTAACGGAAAACTGGTCATTGGACGTTAATGGGGTTGTGCCCATTTCTACCACCACGGTTCAAACTATGAGCTTCATCCGGTGCAAAAGCCATAGGAGCCGCGCTAACACGCTTGTTAGCTTGATGGTTTTATAGGTTTGTCATTTCTCCTACTCCCACCATCCAAAAGGGCAATAAGACTTACGAAAGTAAGCATAAAACGAATGCGAACCCTCGGCTTAATATTAAATATGAAAGGAGTGTATTACAATGTCAATGTGGTGGGATTTAAAGAACACATTATCTTATAATGCGCTCTTTAATTTTGTAGTTGGTTCTCGTGGTTGCGGTAAAACTTATGGCTTTAAGAAATGGGCTGCCGAAGATTTTATCAAAAACGGGAATCAATTTATTTATATTCGCCGCTATAAAACTGAAATGAATAAGAAAGCCAAAGAAAATTTCTGGGCAGCTGTTGCTCATGAATTTCCTGACCATGAGTTAAAGGGAACGCCTGAAGGCGCTTATTACATAGATGGTAAATTAGCTGGTCAGACACGATATATCTCAAGTGCAAAATCCGAAGAACTTCCACTTGTTAATAAAATCTGCTTCGATGAATTTATTTCTATGGACGAAACCCATCATGGTTATCTTAAAGATGAAGTAACATTTTTCTGTGAATTATATGAAACTATTGCTCGTATGCGCAGAGTAGTTGTATTCTTCTTCGGCAACGCTGTTACATGGGCGAACCCATATTTTACAGAATTCGATATTAAAAAGCCAATTAACAAAAAGCAAATTGCTACAACTAGAGATGGCTTAGTCTTAATTCAAATTGCTAACAATGAAGAATATATTGAAGCAAAAGAGAAAACTGACTTTGGCCGTTTGATGAAAGGCAGCAAATTTGGTAAATATGCCGTTCATAATGAATTTTATCTTGATAGTGTAGTCGGCATTGCTAAGAAAACTCCTGAAGCTAAATATCAGTTTGGTTTTAAGATTCATGATGATTATTTAGGCTTATGGGTAGACTTCTCTTCTGGTAAATGTTATCTTTCTAGAAAATACAGTCCGGGTAGTGGCGTTATTTATGCGTTGACAAATGATGACCATGATTATAACACCATTTTGATTGCACGAACTCCACGCCCTAACTGGTTATTATATATAATTAAACAATATCGGTTGGGAGGGTTGTACTGTGAAGATGAGATAATTAGGCGATACCTGATGGATATTTTGAAGATTGTAGGTGTATAATGTTAGGAGTTGAGTTTATGCCCTTTGTTATTGTTTTGGGTTTTATCGCATTTGACATTCTAACAGGGCTGATTAAAGCAAAGCACGATGGTTCTTATAATTCCAGTATCATGCGTGAGGGTGGTTATCACAAGTGCATGGAGATTCTTGCAGTGGTAGGCTCTTATGGTATCGAATACGCAATGCAGTATATTGAGCTTGGTATCCCAATTCCTCTTGTAGGTTCCGCGGTTACTTATATTTGCATTATGGAATTTATCAGCATTATGGAAAATATGTGTGCTGTAAATCCTGAACTTTCTGCTCTGTTTAAGCCTTATCTTGAAAAACTTAAAGGAGATGAAGAAAATGAGGAAAGCAAACGGTGATGTCCTTTTCTGTTGGCCTTTAGAGAAGCACATTATCACAGCTGGTTGGACTTACAATGACGGCTCTTCCCACCATGCTATTGACCTGCGAGCTGCTCCCTGCACACCTGTTTATGCAGCTGAGGATGGTGTAGTAAATCAGGTACAGAGCTGGGATGGTAGAACTAAATCTGGGATGCAGTCTTATGGCAACATGGTTAGAATTAGGCATAACAATTATAATGGTTCTAAGCTGGAAACGCGCTATGCGCACCTTAAAGAATGTCTCGTCAAAAACGGTCAACACGTTTACGAGGGTCAGCTTATTGGGTATTCTGGCGCAACTGGTAATTGCTTTGGCCCACATTTTCATTTTGAAGTAATTTATCATGATTGTCGCGTTAATCCTTTGAACTGGTTGGATAGCAATTTTTGTTGTGCAACGCAGACAGTAATGAAACATCTTGGTAGTTACACTTCGGTTCCTAGAGAATCTACTAAAGGTGATTTTATTAAGATTCATGCAACTGGAGTTGATATGCAAGCTATTATCGCTCTCTGTGAGAATCTTAAACTTACTTATGAACGGAGTAATAAATAATGAAAACACGCGATGAAATTTCTGCAATGCTTGGTGGCTTTGTCGATGCCAAACCTGATGAACAGGGAACTCTGATTGCTGGTGTGCTTGACGAATTTGATGAATGTCGTAATGAAGCAGAACAGTTTACCAGCGGTTGTCCAGATGGTGCATCTAACTGGCATGAAGCTTATGACAATCTTCGCAAAGATTATGTTAAAGCATTTCTGAACGATGATAATAAGCCTAATGACGAATATCAGAAACCTAATGGAAATACAATTACCATTGATGAAGCTGCACAGGATTTTGTCAATAAAATGTTTGGTAGAAAGTAAGGTGAGATTATGAGTAGACCTTTCAGCTACAATGATGAAAATTTTACTGTTATTGGAAATGTGCTTTTTTGTCATATTAAGATTAGAAAAGCAATATTAAAGAGTGAACCTATTGTAGAAATCCCACCAGAGATTTATGCCCACATGTTATTTAATACTCAAAAGTTTACTGAGGAAGCTTACGGTACTGGCTTCATATGTACAGGTCCTGCTATTGATGTCGGTGTAAAAAAACAGAGGACGGAAAATACGTTTTATTTGCTCAAGTTAATATCTATGAAACCGGTAATTACCTAGTTGGTTTTTATATTCTTAAAGACATTTAAGGAGATGATTATTTATGGCTGCTGTTGGTATTATTAACGCTGTATTTGGTAGTGATGCTACTTTTGGTGGTGCTCCGAAGATTGAAAACACTACTGAATCCATTAAATCCGCATGGTCGTTTATCAATTCTTATGAACCGCGTCTGAACTATTTCTGTAATGCTCTGGTTGACCGCATTGGCCTGACCGTTATGCGTTACATTTCTTTTGAAGACCCTTGGCATGTTTTTGATAAGGGTGTTCTGGGCACTGGTGCTACTGTTCAGGAAATTTATGTAATGATGCAGAAAGCAACCCCTTACTTCTCTGCTGACCGTGCTACTAATGACGAAGTTATGAAAGCTGAATTTGGTAGCGACCCCGCTGATGTTTACACTGCTTACCATGCTGTGAACTCTCGTATTAAGTACAAGGTAACTGTCAACCGTGAAGCTCTGGAAACTGCTTTCATGAGTGAAGCTAATTTGTCTGCTTTTGTACAGAATGTCATCGACCAGATTTATAAGCCTGCTGAGCTGGATGCTTTCATCATGAAGAAGTATCTGCTGTATCAGCTGGTAAAGAACAATAAGCTTAAGAAAGTAACTGTTTCTGCTGTTACTGACGAAGCTTCTGGCAAGACCCTGGTTAAGAAGTTCCGCCAGATTTACGGCAAGATGAAGTTTATTTCTAAGGAATATAACGCTGCTGGTATTCCTATGAATACTCCGGCTGAACGTCTGTACACCATTGTTCCTGTTGATATTTCCGCTTCTATTGATGTTGATGTTCTGGCAAGTGCATTTAACATGGATAAGGCAGATTTTATGGGGCATCGTCTGGAAGTTGATAGTTTTGCTCTTAATGAGTATGAAGTTGAACGCTTGGAACACCTGCTTACTGGTAATGACCCCTCTGGCTCTGGTTCGGTAACTGTTGCAACCGGTGGCGATAAGACTTATACTCACGTTACCCCTAACGATGAAGATATGACCGCTATTCAGGCACTTATGGTTGACCGTGACTTCTTCCAGATTTACACTAAGCTGAACACCATGCGTGAAACTGACCTTGGCTCCACTCTGGATTGGAATTATTTCCATCATATCTGGCGTATCTATTCTGCATCCCCGTTTGCAAACGCTGTGCAGTTTACTACTAAGGCTTGATAATTGACATTTTCTTAAGCATGTAGGCTTATCCTCCTAAAACGTGGGGCGCGCATACGATATCACGCGTTGCTTTGATTATGGCTACCTATAAACAATGTATCACTGACCAAAGCACAATCAGAGTTTCAGCAGGTTATCCACATTATTCTGATGGTTCAGTTCATGGTGGTATTGACACAGTGCATACAAATCATCAATCTTATGCACCAATGGCAGGTACGGTTGAAACAGCCCATACTTGGCAAGGTGGCACGACTGGTAACGATTCTTGGGGCAATTACATTGTGGTTAAAATGAGCGATAATAGCTATTGGCTTGCAGCTCATTTTGTTAGTCAGATTCATAGTGTTGGTGAAACAATTACTCGTGGTCAATATATTGGTGAGCAAGGACGAACAGGTAATGTTACTGGTATTCATACGCATTGGGAATACTGGATAGGCGGTTATGGCACAGCTTACAGAACTGACCCCTCTGCTATTCTTGGTATTCCTAATGAAGTAGGTACATGGGATGTTGAATGGGATGCTACAAATCCACCAACACCACCTACACCACCAACACCACCCGGCCCAAGTCCTACTCCCACAACTAAACGTAAACTTCCAGTTTGGATGATGTGTAAACCACCCTACAGATTTTGAAAGGAGCAATAACATTGCCAAATATGCAACTTTATATCTGTAAGGGTATCCCTACAGATAAAACCTATAATCATGTGCTTAGGTTTCAGTCTGATTCTTCCCGTTTTGCTTATTTCACTTCTAAATCCGTTCTTCATCTTACCAATTATACTTATCAGCGGTTAGAGCATTATCTCTCTGTTGGTGTTAATGCTGAAACGATTGAACCATGTAATTATATCGTATTCCAGAACGCTGACTTTTCAGATAAATGGTATTATGCCTTTATTGACAAGATAGAATATGTAGCAAACGAAACCAGCAGAATTTATTTTACTGTTGATGTTATGCAGACTTGGTTTAATCAAGTAACATTACAGCCTTGTTTTATTGAGCGTTCTCATACAAATACAGACGAAATTGGTGATAATATCATCAATGATGAACTAGATACAGGCCCATATATTGACGATATTCAACAGTACATTGACTTTGATAAGCGTATCTGCATTGTTACAACCTTTGATAAGCCTGAAAAAGACTCTCCCCCTGCATCCGGTTCTTTACGGTTTGGAATTTATTCTGGCTGCAAAGAAAACTTTTTTACCACAGCTGAATCTGCTAATGACTTTATTGCTAAGGCTGTAGAAGCAGGGCAAGCTCCTGACGGTATTTTGGGAATTTATATGGTTCCTCTTACCTTTGATACTGGTAAGTATGATAAGACTTTTGTAGTTCCTAATAATGTAGCTGGTTATGTTCCTAAGAATAATAAACTTTTCACATATCCTTATTTTTATCTCCGTTATTATTCTACACAAGGCGATAACCATGTTTTTCGTTTTGAACTTGGAGATAGAAAGAAAAGTCTGCATATTGGATATAATGTAATGTCAAATGCTGGGCAGACTACAGCAATATTTGCAGCAGAGGATTATAAAGGTTCTACTGGTTATAATCAGGAAGATGTGTTTGCAATTAGCAACTGGCCTACTTGTGCTTATAACACTGATATTTATAAGGTATATGTAGCGCAGAACTCTAGTTCCATGGCAGTTGAAAATGCAGGTTTGGTAGCTGGTACAATGTTTGCTGGTATTAACCTGCTGACTGCCCCAGCAAGGGATGTTCAGGCTATGAGCGGTAAACATCCTGCTCTTTTCCCCGATAATACTTATGGAGCTATTGAAGGCTTAGCAAATCAAATGCTTAACATTGCTGGCACGCTTGCAAAACGTGATGACATGGACAGATTACCACCACAAAGCCATGGTTCTGTAAGTCCTTATTTCCGTTTTACTGATGCTGGTATTTTACCGACAAGGGATGCAAGTGCTCCATATGCTATGGCTAGTTATCATCATGTTACTAAAGAATTTGCAAAAGTTATTGATGACTACTGGACTATGTTTGGCTATCCCATTCACCAAGTTCAGGTTCCTAACATTGACTCTCGAAGAAATTGGAATTATGTTAAAACGCAAAACTGTTGTTGCTTAGGTGATGTTCCTGCGGATGTTTCTACAATGATTAACGACATCTTTAATCGTGGTGTTACATTCTGGCATAATCCCAGTCTTGTTGGAAATTATGAAGCAGACAATTCTATCTATAAACGTATTCCAGAAGTAGGTGAGTAAATGAGTAAACGTTCACAAAAACCACAGCCACCTTGGATTGATTCATATGACTTAACGGTTGCAACTTATGCTAACTGGTTTAATCGCCTGTATGATGTAGCACTTGCAAGATTCAAATGGGAAGGGCTTGAAGATTCTCCTTTTTTGGATGAACGATTCATTGAACAGTTCTTGTTCTGGCAACCCTTAATGGCTGGTTATCATGACCCTGTTATGGGCAACTTAATTCTTCCTGCTATGCCCAGTGATAACTTTGACATTATTGGCGACCCTAAATATCTTCGTGCTTATGGCTACAATTCTAATTATCAGAAAACTGGCCTTAATAAACAAAACTGTGCTTACCTTTGGTGTAATATGCGCCGCTCCCCTGATGCTATTGTCATTAAACAGTTTGCACAACGTCTTACCAATATAGACAGAACGATTGACTTAAACCTTGCTGCACAGAAAACTCCTAGAATTGCTTATGCAAATGAGAATACAAAACTTTCTGTACAAAACTTGGTGTATCAGCAAGATAAATACGACCCTTGGCTGTACCTTAAAGGCAATCCATCTACTGATGATATTAAGAACATGATTGGTGTTCTTGATTTAGGTGTTCAGTATATTGGCTTGCAGTTAGAGCAACAGAAGAAAGAAACTCTTGCTGAAGCTCTTACCTATTTAGGTATTGAAAGCAACTACAATATGAAAGCAGAGCGGCAGTTTACTACGGAAGTTCAAATGACCTTAGGTCAGGTAGAAGCAGACCGCCTTTCTCCATTGTATTCTCGCCAGAAATTCTGTAAGGATTATAATAGGCTCTTTGGCACTAATATCTCTGTATCTATGCGTTCCCAGCTTGAATTAACCAAGATTATGGAAGGACGCGAAGATGAAGAAAATTTAAGCGATACTAATATTGAGGATGGTGATAAGGACAATGAGTAAATATACAACTCAAGTACGCTTTATCTGTGAATCAAAAGCAGGTATTGTTGAACCTTACACCAATATTTCTTATACAGAAATTATTGAGCGTGCTCGTCCTAAAATCTTTAATTTTAGTTATCCTATCTGGAATGAAAACAAACGCAAAGAGCTTGAAACCAATATTCTTAAGCATTTCTATACAAATGAAATTGGTTCTGAAACCTTCGGTCTTTGGCAGCTGCGTCTGGATGACTGGATGAACAGCCATATGCCTTATTACAATCCTCTCTTTGAAGCACTTGATAAACAGTATGAAATGTTTTTAACTGATGACTTTTCAATTACTAGTGATGAAAATACTGAACATCATGATGTGAATACAGAGGATAGAACCAAGAATAGTAAGGTCAATATTGGCGGCACCAATAATTCCAATTATACTTCCAATTCTAACAGCAACGGAGAGAATACCAATACTCATACTGATACTCCACAGGGTAGTCTTGATAATTTTCTTGCTGGTAAGTATATGTCTGATGCTGACCATAGTAAGGCGAATTCTGTCAATAATTTTAGCTCTAATGCCAGCTCTAACAGTAATAGCAATACCACTCAGGATGATAAGAACAACACAAAAGAAAATCGTGATGGCAATGAACATCGTGTTCTTGACCATGTAGAAAAAGGCTATCGTGGTCGTTCTCTTGTATCTATTATGAACGATTATATGAAAGAAAACACGAATATCTATAATTGTTTATATAGAGATATGGAAGTTCTATTTATGCGTTTATGGTAAAGAGGTGATTAGGTTTGAAGTACAATCCTTTGGATAAGCTTTTCCGTTCTGTAATTCCTGTTGCCTATGATGATAGCATTAGTTACTATGAAATGGTATCTAAGGTTATTGAGGTAATGCAGCAGTACATTGAAACCAGCTCCATTAGTTATGCAGACCCTATTCAGTGGGATATTACCAAACAGTATCCTCGTAACACGGTTGTTGTCACTGTCAATGGTGATGGATATTTAAGCACCCAGCCTGTACCTATTGGCATTGATATTGATAATGAAGATTACTGGACTAAGATTGGTAACTTCTCTGAACTCTGGGGAAGTGTTAAGCTTGCTATCACTCCCGTTGATGAAAAGTTAAAAACTACTGCAAGTGCTAATCGTAATATTAACGACCTTGTTTGGCTTAATAATGATTTGTATGTAATTCTTAAGCCTATGGATGCAGGTACACGGTATATTGAGGGTACCAACTGCGCTAAAACCACAATTGCTGAACGTTTGCACTATATTCTATCGTTAAAAGTTGCCAAATATAATGAAGATGATACTTCTATTTCTTTTGGTTTCTTTAATCCTAATAATGGCACAATCGTTACTGGCGGAGATATTCATATCTATGATGCTCCTGTTGAAACTATCAAAATTGTCGGCAAATAAGGATAGGTGATATTATGCCAACTAATTATGTATCTAAGTTCAACCTTAACGACCAAGAAGTAATTGTTAAAGACAGTGAAGCTCGTAGTACTGCTAATACAGCAAGCACTAATGCTACTAATGCTCTTAACAAAGTTACTGAACTGGAAAAGCTCTCTCGTGTTGAAGTTGCCTATACGCAAGATACTGAAACGATTAGTATTACTGCTGGCACTCATAATGTAGAATAATGGAGATGATAATATATGGCTGAAACTACTAATTTTGTAACGCAAATCAATGTTGATGGTACTATCTGTGAAATTAAAGACTCTGTAGCGCGTACTGATGCAGCTAGTGCTAAGTCTACAGCTAACACTGCTAAGTCTACTGCTGATGCTGCTAAGTCTACTGCTGACACTGCTAAGTCTACTGCTGACACTGCATCCACTAATGCAACTAATGCAGTTAATAAAGCTAATAGCGCTACCACTACTGCCAACACTGCTAAGTCTACTGCTGATGCTGCTGCAAAAGATGCAAGTGCTGCTAAAAATACTGCTAATGCTGCATCTACTAATGCAACTAATGCACTTAATAAAGTTACTGCACTTGAGGAACTCCCTCGCGTTACTGTTACCTATAGCTCTGCTGATACCACTATCAAAGTTGTTACCACTAATACTCATGCAACTACTTGATATAAAGGGGTGACTTAAATTGGCAAATCCTGTTGTTGACAAATTTAAGATTGATAATTCCGTTTATGATGTAAAAGATACTCAGGCTCGTACTGATGTCGCTAAGAAGATTGATAAAAGCACTACTGGCGACCTCAATCAGACTGTAACTGGTAATATGAATCAGGCGGTAGACGGTGATTATAAAATCACAGCACATTCTTTTGCATATAGGTCTACGAATGGTTATCGTGATGTTCTTACCATACCTACTCTCTCTGCCGACCCTATTACGATTGGCAGTGATGGTGGCGTGTTCTTGGATGGCAAAGTTAGAAGTAATATGGTAATTAACCATTATAATGATAATTTTGACTGGTGGCCACTTTTTGACCATAATGGTAACAAGTATAAAGTTGCGATTATCCGTGAGGATGCTGACTTCAGTACAATTCCTAGCTCTCCAGTTGATATTCGTACCTATCAAGACCTTAAAATGGATGGTACTGATGATATTACTGCTACCATTAACACTCACACTAAGAATGAACCTCTGTTTATTCCTGCTGGTACTTATAAGGTAAGTGCTCCTTTGCAGCTTAAGCATAGCCTGTATGGCGCTGGTTCTTCTCGTGACCCTGCGCGTGGTACAAGTGATACTATCTTGCAGTATACTGCAAATCCGACTTCTTTTGGTAGTCAGGGCGTTATTACTGTATCGGGTGATGACGTAACTGGTAATATTGTTATTGCTAATTTAGATATTACTTGTAATGGTATGATTGGTGGCATTGTATTTACTACCAATAAGTACACTGATAACAGCATTTACAATGTAAGTATCAATAAGGTTAAGTCCTATGGTGTTTACTTGCAGCCCAACAATAGCACTCTGAACCGCTACTGCTACATGGATAATGTAATGGTGTGGGGATTTAGCGATAATACTCCGGTAGAACGCTGGACTGGTTCTGTTGCGTTTTTCTGGGGCGATAAAGCTCCCGACTGCGAATGTAATAACCTTGTTAATATGGTATGTCAGGTTGGTTTTGACTGCCGTACTGATGTATACGGATGCAACTGGACTAGCTATCATGGTATCCCCTCTGGTGGTACAGGTGGTACTGATGCTAATACTTGGTGGAATAACACAATCGCTTGCAAGGTTACTAACAATGATATTCATGTTACTAACTTTTATGCAGATACTTGCCGATATGGTTTTGTATTTGACGGCCCTGGTAAGGCAGCAGTTTATATTAACAATATGATTTATACCTGCGATGATGGAACTGCTACCACTGAAACTGGCTATGCTGGTATTGCTTTGATTGGTAGTAGTCCTAATCCTCAGTTCATTGTTAATGGTGGTATTATTAACCGCTCCGCTAAAGTTAGCACAACTATTCAGTCAACTGGTACTTATCCTGTTACCAATGCTGTATGTAAGCTTGATGATGTTTACATTTATACTAAGCGTGAATATATCTTCGGTAGCGGTGCTGAGGAACGCGGTCAGTTTATTTGTGCACCTGGCGAACACCGTTGCATTGATTTAGCTATCACTAATCAGGTGCAATACACAGTCGTTGGGCAGTCAGTTAGTGGAGACCCATACCAGTATAAGGCATTTGCATATATCCCGGTTGATACTAATACCTCACAGGGTTGTATCCATCTCACTGACGGAACCAACATTGATTATAAAATCTATATTACAAAAAACGAAACAGATACATCGCTTAATATTACCGCATTTGACAACCTTAAGCTTAGTCAATCAATTTTTAATGCGTCTGCTGGTACAGGCAAGACAGTTACTTGGGATATTATTGACAGCGAAGATAAGATATATTATTCTAGGGATTCTAAATCTGTTGTCCTATACTGCAAGCGCCATGCATCAACTGAATTCACTGTTAGTTTGTCTGGATTCCAGTCTGGTATTTCTCCTGTAATTCTTGACCGTATTAGAAATGAAGATGGCACTCCTATGGATTATCCTCGTTGGGATAACAACAATGGCATGACTGCTATTAAGGTTCTTCGTCCTAATATTAGCTAAATAATAAAACACCCCTAGGTGGTTATCCACTTAGGGGTGCTTTTCTATTTAGAATGGCAAATCATCGTCAATGTCTGGTGGCAATTCATTATGGAGCTTGTCAGTCATCCTCACTTTCATCATCTTCATCTTCCTGCAAGGCATCAAAAGCATTAAGAATAGAATCGCTCAAAACTTTACGAAACTCTTTGGTCAAAGGGAATGCAGAATCCTTATACTCTCCTTTGCTAGTTTTAATAGACGGCATGGAAACAAACAGACCTTTCTTACCATCCATAATCTTAAAGCCAGTGACAACAAACACGCCGCCAAACGTTACAGATACCATAGCAATCAAATTAGATTTCTTGTCGCCTTCAAACGGATAGACACGAATGTCAGTGATAATAGAACTTGCAGATTTCTTAGCAGAATTGGTTGCCTTAGCGGATGCTTTCTTGTTAGTGTACATAGTTAGTTCTCCTTTGTAAAATAATGATAAGTAAGAAATTTATATTGAGGACAGTTTTTATACTGGCCGCAACAATCGGTTTTAAGGTTGTACTCTTGGCGTGATACTCTCATGCCCTCACAGCGAATGTAATTTGTTGTATGAGATGCATAATAAGGACAGGTAGCTCTTCTACTGATTCTGTAAGAATCTTTTTCTTTCAATTAAATCATCTCCTATCACTCCATTCCCACTGGAATATACTTGCAGGGTTGCCATCAATTAACATAGCATATTCTTTGTCGGATTGTACTTTATGATAAGTTCCGTAAAGTTCCTTACCATTTTCATCGTGGTTTATGCTAACAACTTCGGGCAAATAATCTATATACGATTCTCCACGTAATGAATAACAGAATGAATAATACATTCTATTAACAGGACTATTTGTTGAGCGCAATGTATAACCACAAGGTTCTAGTACAGTTACAGAATATTCATCTAAGTGGTCTGTTTCTCCGTTGTCATCCGTAAAATCTCCTATGATATGTGTTCCTGGGGTTTTACGAATAAGTTTCTTGTTTATGGATTCATCATAACTGATATTAGGCCGAAAATATTCTTGTACTAGATACTCAAAATCTTCATCGTTCACTATTTGCGTAAACAATTCGGAAAGCTGTTTCTTGCTTGCACCTGCTACAGTAGCCTTAACTTTTAAGTGCTTATCTGCATCTAAGTATGTTTCACAATAGCATTTACTTCCCCATGTTACAAAATCCTCATAGTGACCATCAAAGTCCATAATGCCGAAATTGTAACAATCTTTATTCTCGCTGTTGTTAAGAATATTCTCATTGAATCTATCAATGGCTTTTTGAACATTCTCATTGTAGCCAACAAAATAACCACTGTCTGTATCATGATATAGAGGTTCAATGCCTTGGCTTAATACTAGATAGAGCATAAAGCAAATAAGGTGCAGTCTACTATAAGCAACCGTATATAAACCATCTGTGAAAATATTTAGGGAATTTCTGGATTTAAGAAACTTAACCCCGGTTGGAATCCATTCAAATTTATCACCTTCCCCTCCCTGCCGTAATGGCTTCATTGCTGAACACCCATACTGACCGTTCAATCCACCTTTACTTGCCATTAAGGCGAAGTGAACTAAATCTTTGTTGTGGGTATTCATAATTTCTTGTGCTACAGAATCATCATAAAGCTTCAATCCCTCAAATGTAAAATCATTTAACGTTTCTACATGGTCAGCAACTTTATGCTCAAGTTTCTTGAATCCTGTTTTCTGGCGTGCATAATATTTAACTGTATTGCGTAAAGGCTTGTTAATAAACTTGTGGGCTGTTGCATAATAAAGTTCATCACATTCTGAACTACTATAATCATAAAGCATTTGAATTAACATAAAGTCAATATCGCAGCCATGAAATGTAAGTTCATCTGCTTTGACTACTTTACCATTGTCGAAGTTACCATTTTTAATATTGCTGCATTTGGATGTACTGATATAGCTATAAATGCAGTTACCAAAATCTTTAGCGTTAATATTATAAAAGGTAACATTGGCCATGAAGTTATATTTTATTGGCCTTTCAAACAAGATTGATTCACGGTATGCTGCTTGAAGGACTGAATAGAATTTAACATCTTTACGTCCATATAACTCAATCCGCTGGTCGGGATAATCGAAGAACCCTGAGTTAGCGCCGCTTTCGCAGCCAGATAAGAACTCATAGTTTGCAGACTGGAAATTTTGATAGCATTCATTAGGATTAACCTCCTTTCTCCATTTATAAGGGAATTTCCTACCATACATTGCTGATGGGTGCATAGAACTTGCATCAAAGCACCATACATCCTTAAATATTTTACCAACTGCGTAAGGATTAGCATGAGTGTAACCACCTGCAAGACAGTTTTGAAAGAACTCCATAAACGGTTCATTATTCTTAAGTTCTATCGCCGCTGTGAATTGTGCAGTATGAACTTCTTTATCGGTAGCAATATTTCTGTTAAGCCTTGTTTCACGCTTAATCATTGATGTGTTAGATACTCCAATATCTGATACAGTATCAACTTTAGTGAAGTTTGCCATATAGCGACATAGTGCATATAAAACTAGCTTACAGTCACGTTCATTGTAAATGTATTCAGAATCAGGTAAATCTGACCACCAATAATATTTTTGGTCATAACCGCCTTTGACTTCTTTAAGTTTAGGAACTCCAAGCTCTGTACCTATAAGTTCAAGACTTTTACAGGAAAGAATCTTGAAGCTGTCATAAAATTCAAGATGGTCAAAAGCTGCTACTAATGGCTGGTGTGGAGCAACTGCAATGAAACGTTTAGGATTAAAGTTCTTAATGCAGAAATTTATGTTACGCATCATTGCTTCAAATTCATAGCTCAAGTTATGCACAAAGATTTTGACGTATTCATCATTATTCTTAGCGTCCTCATTGATTCTCTCAAATTCAGAAGAAATTGAATCATAAGTTCTAAAGAAATTATAATCCATTTCATTCTCAAAGTCACTAAATGGTGCGTGAGGTATAGGACGATAAGCAAATGAAGCTAGGCCGTGAAGATAAGTGCTTTGCAGATGCTCTTTAAGTTCATCCTCACCATACATTAAGGATGATGTTTCAATATCATAGCAATATATGATAGTTGAATACTTGTGTTCATTGCACTTTCTCACATATAGCACCACCCCCCATAGTATATTTTCTTTATTTGCCTAGTTTCTTATCTATCCAATCAAATAACTTAGCTAATGCTTTGATATATACATAAACAAAAACAACACCAAGAGTTAAAGCTGCAAAAATAGAATAATAAAAATTAGTATATTAACCATAATAATCACCACAAATCATACTTTGACGCAAGTTCTGTAAATTTTTTATAAACTTCTTTATTATTCTCTATAAACTCTTCATTATCCTGCGTAATAGATTTAAGCTTATTACTTGCATTAACCAGAACTTCGCCCATCTGGTCAGAATTTCTTAGCAGATTGTCATATTCAGAATAGGCTCTATCCATATCTGCTAAAGAGCCAAGACCTAACTCTTCACCCAGTTCACATAATTTTTTCAAATCTTTTGGTGGAATATCCCTGCTATAGGTGCCCATAAGGTTATTAAGTATACCAGAAATTGCTCCCCATTTCTTTTTGTCAAAATAGGAGTTTGGATTCCTAAGAATCTTATATGCGGCATCGCTATAATTAAAAACATCCTCAAGACGATTAGCTACTCTCAATGACCTATAACTATCAGTGACAGATTTATTTAATGATTTAATATGCTCTGAATATTTAGATAGATACTCTCGCATTAGCTTTTGTGATATTTTGTCATCGAGATTATCGGATATGTCAATAAGGTCGCTATACAGTTTTTCGGCTTCATTAAGAGCAGTGCTAGCAGTAAATTTCAGAGCATTGGCAATTTCAGGAGATTGTCTACCTCTAAGACTTTCTTTAAGCTCACCTGTTACAGTGATACCTGCTTTTCTGGATTTACGTCTTGTTGCGCCTATCTTTTCCAGTAACCTAGTTGCTTCGGCTTGGCGCTTAAATGTTTTGTTCTTTGCCATACGTTACTCCTGCTTTCGTAAAGCTAACTCTTTTCTAATGTCATTATCATAACAGTCAAGCAGATAACACAACTCTCTAAGCTGACAATCTTGGCAATCCTTATCCATAAAGTGTGTAAGCCATGAGGGGCAGGATTTAATATACCAGTTATCACATAGTTTATTAAGTAGATTAAGGGTTTCTGTATCTAGGTCTTTAATTGTCATAATAAACACCTTCCACATTTTCAGGCCAAACAGAATCTAGGCAATCGCCTACAAAATATTGGTTAAATGTACAGTTAGAACTTGGTGCTACTGAGTAATAAACTACTCTACCATCATGCTCTATAATGTCAATAACCTTACCAATTTTAGCAATGGTAATTGCTCTTTTCTCTTGTCCATCTCCATAGAAATAACCATATTCTCTTACATTGTATTTAATGATTGAGCCTATGGGGATGGGATGAATCGGAACATCATAACGCATTATATAAACTCCTATCTTAAACTAATCGCTTAAATCATCATTATTAACTCCTCTTAGGATGTCAATGATAGCTCCTTATACATAGAATTTAAAATATACGCTTGCAACATATTCATGTACCGTAACTCCTATGGTAAAGTATTTGAATTTAAGCTTGTCATATACTTTTGGTAGATTCTCAAATGTACCAAACCACTTAATTTCTTTATTGTCATTGAAGATTATAATTAAGGTTTCATACTGTAATGAACGACAGCTCACTAAAATGTCATGAATTTTCATTTTGAAAAACTCCTTTTTACTAGTTCATTCTTTACTTCTACCATTGTTAGTTTACAGCTCTGGCAATAGTCGTAATTTTTACAACTATCGCAAGTATCTCCCATATAATGTTTAAGGCAAACCCAGGCAAAGAAGTCTTGGCAGAAAGCATATAAAGCATATAACGTTTCATCTTTACGATGCTTTAAGGTATTTCTCCACAATTCTAGCGATGTATCATCTAATGGAGCAAGGTCTTTTCTTGTAATCATAAGTATCACCTATTTTCTTAATAATGAAGAGGGAGAGGGGAGAGGGGGATTATTGGGTTTAAGAAATTGAACCCCGGTTTATTTTTCAGGCTTCTTGCAACACCCCCGGTGAGCGGCGAGGCAGGGTTGGTGATAAGTATAATGCCACATGCTCACCATTTTCTTAACTGCTGAACGCTTTAGCTCTTTAAAGCGGTAAAGTGTGTTAAGGATTTGTCAATCGCTTTAGAACTCTAAATTGCTAAAGTGTGTTAATTTCTTAACAGGTAAGTCATATTATCATATGAATAACTATTCACATGTTAAGAATATAACAGGTTAGCGGTTAGGCTTAACTATTGCTAGTTATTTATATTTAATAGTAAAGAGTTCTAATTAAAAATTTGCATAAAAAATGCGCTGCTTTTAACAGCGGCGCATATTTTATTTAGGGTCAATGCTGATTTAATGCGGTGGAAATAACGCTTGCAAAGTCATCGTCTAGATTTTTCCGGGCGGCGCGTTTGCCTGTTCTGGAATCGTTATACAGTCTAACAGTTGCCGGATAATTCCAGCCGGTTTTGAACTCATACCGTAGCCAATTCCAAAACTTTGCAACGTGTTGCGCGGTTGTGTTGCTATAATGGCCAAAAACCCACAAAATGCGGGTTGTACGCTGATAGGCCGCTACAATGGTTGAATAGCTTCTCAAGATTATAAAATCGGAATTGTCAGGCATATAAACCCATGCTTTACAGTAATAAAGTTGTTCTACCTGACCTTTTACGGCGCTGTTGTAATCACTAATAACGGAGTCTGAAAGCTCTTTGCGATTACTGTAAATCATTTTGAAAACACCTCCTTTACAAAGTCGTCAATACTTTCATTGACGTTATTCAAGTCGTGTAAAATGGTTGACTTGTAAATGCTGGAAAAGCCGGAAGCGATAAAACCACTATCGCAAGCGCGGAATGTGTCAATGTTGCAATAGGCTGTATCCACAAGTCCGCAATTGTCAAATAGTTCACGCTTGATTGTAAATCCGTTGTCAATGCCGGATTTTTTCGGCTTGATTGTGATAAGTTGCATTTTCATTTTTCTATACCTCCTTTATAAAATATTTTCGCTTTATAGCGTGGAAGCGGGCTTTACAAGAAAACCCGCTGGAAAGTTTTTATTTTACTGTTGGCTCAATGGGCGCTCAATGAGAACGGCAACGGCGTTAAATACCTCTCTAGGAATTCCCATGGTGTTTTCATCTTTGGGCTGCACGTCCAGGACTTGCCATTTGGTGCAAGGCTCAGAGTTGTGCAAGGCTTTTTCGACTTTTTCTGCGTCAAGAACGCCGTCAAACTGTTTTACCATTTCACCGGATTCCACGGAAAAATCGTCGTTAAAGCGTGCATACTTTACGCGGGCAACGGTGCCAGCCTTAACGGTGCGGCTCACACAAGCGGTGCTTTTGGGCTTGTCATTGATGGGGCGCGTGATGGTAATAATCTCTTTATCGCCGTCAACAGTTTTTTCAATTTTCCAAGTAGTCATAATAAAAATATCTCCATTCTCACGCTTTTCGCGTGTGGTATGGTACAATGTGACGCTCATTCCAGCGACTATCACTATCGCAATTATACCAATGATAGCGGCGTTTTTCTGTCAGTCTGTCTCAACCATTGTAAACGCTGGGACCTGTTCCCTTACAAGCCATGGCCATATATAACAATAAAGCAGCGCTGTTAGTACTTATGTGGCTATACCATGCTTTCCACATAATTCCAAGCGCATTTTACTTGATGACGCACCCATATCTTTTATTATAGCGTGGGGCGGCCCTGTTGAATGTTTCTTTTTACATGCAATCCAACTTGCATGATAGCTTTTAGGATTTTGTTTCTATGTTTCTTTCCCTTTGCTATGATACAAGTATAACATACCTATATAGGCAACGCAAGTATTATTTGTTGCAAGTTTTTTAATCGTTACAACGTACAAAAATACATTATTACATGTAATTTTGTATCATGATAATTTGTACTAAAACGTTAAAGTACTATAAATAGGACTATAGGTAAATTATGGATATTTGATGCAATTTTTTATAGATTATTATATCATGGGCAAGCGCCAGCAGCATGATGTGTTAATTATTTGTCAATCGCTTTAGTGCTTTAATGTGGTAAAGTGTGTGAAATATTTAACGAAGGGGAAACAGGAATCATTATCAGTATATA
>ENA-ORNG01001241-ORNG01001241.1-human-gut-metagenome-genome-assembly--contig:-NODE-1241-length-19031-cov-14.730660_pt1 | contig 19031 bp, 16 predicted proteins | sample MGYA00242113_ERZ509018 | MGnify/ENA primary metagenome ERZ509018 (study PRJEB26280, sample SAMEA2338711) | human gut metagenome | biome: human gut; feature: human-associated habitat; material: faeces... | reverse complement strand
GCTGCCTGCTGATGATGTACTACACCACCGTCTCCGGCTGGATGCTGGGCTATTGCTTCAAATTCGCCACCGGCACCTTCAGCGGGATGCAGCCCGCTGATGTGGATGCTGTCTGGACCAGCATGCTGGCCAGCCCCGGCGAGATGGCCCTGTGGATGATCATCACGGTGGTGGCGGGCTTCATCGTGTGCAGCTTCGGCCTGCAGAAGGGCCTGGAGCGGATCAGCAAGTGGATGATGATCTGCCTGCTGGTGCTGATCGTCATCCTGGCCATCAACAGCCTGACCCTGGACGGCGCCATGGAGGGCGTGAAGTTCTATCTGGTGCCGGACTTTGAGCGGGCCGCGGAAGTGGGCATCGGCAACGTGATCGTGGCCGCCATGAACCAGTCCTTCTTCACCCTGAGCCTGGGCATCGCCGCCATGGAGATCTTCGGCAGCTACATGTCCGACGCCAACCGCCTCCCCGGCGAGGCCGTGCGGATCTGCTGCCTGGACACCTTCGTAGCCTTCATGTCCGGCATGATCATCTTCCCCGCCTGCTTCAGCTTCGGCATCGAGGCGGACAGCGGCCCTTCCCTGATCTTCCTGACACTGCCCCGGGTGTTCGTCAGCATGACCGGCGGCCGGCTTTGGGGCGCCCTGTTCTTCCTGTTTTTGACCTTTGCCAGCTTCACCACTGTGCTGGCGGTGTTTGAGAACATCATGGCCAGCTGCATGGACAACTTCGGCTGGTCCCGGAAGAAGGCCACTGTCGTCTGCGGTATCTTCATCCTGCTGGCCAGCATGCCCTGTGTGCTGGGCTACAACCTCTGGAAATTCGAGGTGACGCTGCCCAGCGGTGCCACCGGGCAGATCCTGGACATTGAGGACTTCCTGGTCAGCAATCTGCTGCTGCCCATCGGCTCCATGATCTACCTGCTGTTCTGCGTCAGCAAGTGGGGCTGGGGCTTTGACAAATACCTGGCGGAGGCCAACAAGGGCACCGGCCTGGGGATGTCCCCCAAGCTGAAGCGCTACTTCCAGTTCATCCTGCCCCTGCTGATCCTGGTGATCCTGCTGGTGGGCCTGGACGGCTGGGGCTGGCGGACGCTGATCTGCGCCGCTGTGGTGCTGTTCGTCTGGCTCATGGCCCGGCGCAGTGCTGCCAAGCCAGCGATCTGACCGCCTTCCGTCATCAAAAAGTAGGAGAGGACTGTCCGGAACAGTCCTCTCCTTTTTCATGGCAGCTTCACCTCAAACAGCCCGTGGCGGGAGCAGCAGAGATAGAGCTTTCCGCCGCCCCGCAGCTGGGGCAGCCGCACCTCGCTGCCCTGCTCCGGATACAGCCGCACCAGCAGCAGCCGGTCCGGCGCCACACAGGCGGCAAAGCGGATAAAGTGCCCCTTCTCCATGGGGTGGCGGAAGGTCACATACCAGTCCGTCTCCACCTCCTGCACAGTCACGGCGTGCTCCGCATCCGCGGGGACAGCCCGCAGCGGCTCCAGCTTCCGGCCGCAGCAGGAGAGCTGCCCGCCGGAGCTGGACGTCAGGATGTTGCCGCAGTCCGGGCACACATAGAATTGCAGTCGTTTCATATTTCCTCCATCCGGCGCAGCGGGGTTCAGGCCTCCGTCCAGAAGCCCCTCCACGCTGACGCCAAAGATCTCTGCCAGGTGCGGCAGCAGCCCCACATCCGGGATGCCCTGATCCCGCTCCCATTTGCTCACCGCCTGGGTGCTGACGCCCAGCTGCTCCGCCACCTGGCGCTGGGTCCCCCCCCGCTCCTGCCGCAGCTTTCGGAGCAGTGCCCCCGTTCTCTGGCCCTGCATCGTTCCTCACCTCCCTCTCAGCATACCCGAAGCCGGCGGAAAACGCAAGCAACGCTCCGTTGAATTTCCAGCTCCCGCCGCAAAATGCCCTTTTCCCCCTGCCGCAGCCGGGTGATTTCTGGGCAAGTCTCCCGAATTTGCAGGACGAAGTACTTTTTCCTGCAAAACCGCTTTTCATCCGGCCGGCGGTATGGTATATTGAGGGGAAGAAGCACGGCTCCCCCGTGACACACAGGAGGTCTTTGAGAATATGATCACTCTCCATGACAACGGCGTGTTCCTGATCGGCGGCATCCCCCAGGCGGACGCCGGCATCTCCCCGGAGGAGGGGCGGAAGCGCACCATGGCCTGGTCCATCCTCCAGGCCCACAACACCTCCGGTGACCCGGCGCATCTGCAGATCCGCTTTGACGCCATGGTGTCCCACGACATCACCTATGTGGGCATCATCCAGCAGGCCCGGGCCTCCGGGATGAAGGAATTCCCCATCCCCTACGCCCTCACCAACTGCCACAACAGCCTGTGTGCCGTGGGCGGTACCATCAATGAGGACGACCACGTGTTCGGCCTCTCCGCCGCCAAGAAGTACGGCGGCATCTACGTGCCCGCCAACCAGTCCGTCATCCACTCCTACGCCCGGGAGCAGATGGCCAGGGGCGGCGCCATGATCCTGGGCTCCGACTCCCACACCCGGTACGGTGCTCTCGGCACCATGGCCGTGGGCGAGGGCGGCCCGGAGCTGGCCAAGCAGCTGCTGAAAAACACCTGGGACATCAACTACCCCAAGGTGGTGCTGGTGTACCTCACCGGCGCGCCCCGGCGGGGCGTGGGGCCCCACGACGTGGCCATCGCCCTGGTGAAGGCCACGTTTGCAAGCGGCTTCGTCAACAACTGTGTTTTGGAGTTCTGCGGCCCCGGCATCGCAAGCCTCCCCATCGACTACCGCAACGGCATCGACGTCATGACCACCGAGACCACCTGCCTGTCCTCCATCTGGGAGACGGACGGCGTCACCAAGGGCTTCTACCAGGCCCACCAGCGGCCGGAGGATTACCGGGAGCTGCATCCGGCGGACGGGGCGTATTACGACAAGTACATCGAGATCGACCTCTCCAAGGTCGAGCCCATGATCGCCCTGCCCTTCCACCCCTCCAATGCCTGGACCATCCACGAGTTCCTGGAGAACGCCGCCGACATCCTGGCGGCGGTGGAGGCGGACGCCCAGAAGCGCTACCCCAAGGCCCATGTGAAGCTGACGGACAAGATCCACGACGGCGGCGTGTGGGCGGACCAGGGCGTCATCGCCGGGTGCGCCGGCGGCCTCTTCGACAACATCACCGAGGCGGCGGACATCCTCCGGGGCGGCTCCACCGGCAACGGGGCCTTCACCCTGGATGTGTATCCCACCAGCGTGCCCGTCAGCCTGGAGCTGACGAAGATCGGCGCCACGGCGGACCTGCTGGCCACCGGCGCCATCATCAAGCCCAGCTTCTGCGGTCCCTGCTTCGGCGCGGGAGACGTGCCCGCCAACAACGGCCTCAGCCTGCGGCACACCACCCGGAACTTCCCCAACCGGGAGGGCTCCAAGCCCGCGGAGGGCCAGTTCGCCGGCGTGTGCCTGATGGATTCCCGCTCCATCGCCGCCACAGCCCTGAACGGCGGCAGGATCACCGCCGCCACGGACATCGACTACACCCCCGTCCACCGCGACTACCACTTTGACAAGGGCGTCTACGACCGGCGGCTGTACTACGGCTTCGGCAAGGCGGACCCCAGCGTGGAGCTGGTGATGGGTCCCAACATCACCGACTGGCCCAAGATGCAGCCCCTGGCGGAGAACCTGCTGGTGGAGCTGGCGGCGGTGCTCCACGATCCCGTCACCACCACCGACGAGCTGATCCCCTCTGGTGAGACCTCTTCTTATCGCTCCAACCCCCTGCGGCTGGCGGAGTTCCCCCTGTCCCGCCGGGAGCCGGCCTACGTGGGCCGGGCCAAGGCCGCGGCGGAGATCGAGGCGGAGCGGCTGGCCGGGAACGCCCCGGACAAGCTGACCGCCATCCTGGACAAAGTGGGCGACGGCAAAGCGCTGGCCCAAAACACCCAGTTCGGCTCCTGCGTGTTCGCCAACAAGCCCGGCGATGGCTCCGCCCGGGAGCAGGCGGCCTCCTGCCAAAAGGTGCTGGGGGGCTTCGCCAACATCTGCTACGAGTTCGCCACGAAGCGGTACCGCTCCAACTGCATCAACTGGGGCATCCTGCCCTTTACCCTGGATGCGGGCACGTCCTTTGACTACGCCCCCGGCGACTGCGTGTTCGTCCCCGGCATCCGGAGCGCCATCGAGACCGGCGTGGAGGACATCCCCGCCAAGGTCATCCGGGCCGACGGCAGCGTGGAGGATCTGATGCTCCACGTGAAGGGCCTCACCGATGACGAGAAGGAGATCATCCTCGATGGCTGCCTGATGAACTACTACGCAAAGCGGAGCAACTGAGCAGATAAAGGTGAAAAGATAAGAGATAAAAGATACTTCGCCGAATATCTCATATCTTTTATCTCTTATCTCATATCTCAATTTGAGGTGTTGATATGCAGAAAATTCAAATGACCACTCCCCTGGTGGAGATGGACGGCGACGAGATGACCCGGGTGCTGTGGGGCTGGATCAAGGAGAAACTGATCCTTCCCTTCGTGGACCTGAAGACGGAATACTATGACCTGGGCCTGCTCCACCGGAACGAGACGCGGGACCAGGTGACCATCGACGCCGCCAACGCCACCAAGCGGCTGGGCGTGGCAGTGAAGTGCGCCACCATCACCCCCAACCGCCAGCGGATGGAGGAATACCCCCAGCTCACAGAGATGTGGAAGAGCCCCAACGGCACCATCCGGGCCATTCTGGACGGGACGGCCTTCCGGGCGCCCATCGTCCTGCCCATGATCCACCCGGTGGTGAAGAACTGGGAGGCCCCCATCACCATCGCCCGCCACGCCTACGGCGACATGTACAAGGCCGTGGACATGGTGACGGAGGAGCCCGGCACCGCCACCCTCACCTTCAAGGGCGAGAGCGGCGAGGAGAAGACGGTCCTGGTCCAGAAGGTGGACGGCCCCGCCGTGTGGCAGGGGCAGCACAACACGGAGAAGAGCATCCGGGCCTTTGCCCGCAGCTGCTTCCAGTACGCCATCACCCAGAAGCAGGACCTGTGGTTCTCCACCAAGGACACCATCTCCAAGGTCTATGACGGGGAGTTCAAGCGGATCTTCGAGGAGGAGTACGAGAACACCTACAAGGCGGAGTTTGAGAAGCTGGGCCTCACCTACTTCTACACCCTCATCGACGACGCGGTGGCCCGGGTCATCCGCTCCAAGGGCGGCTTCATCTGGGCGCTGAAGAACTACGACGGTGATGTCATGAGCGACATGGTGGCCACCGCCTTCGGCAGTCTTGCCATGATGACCTCCGTGCTGGTGTCCCCCGACGGCACCATGGAGTTCGAGGCCAGCCACGGCACCGTCACCCGGCACTACTACCGCTACCTGAAGGGCGAAAAGACCTCCACCAACCCCATCGCCACCATCTTCGCCTGGTCCGGCGGACTGAAGCGCCGGGGCGAGCTGGATGACCTGCCGGAGCTGGTGCGGTTCGGTCAGGCCCTGGAGGACGCCTCCCTCCAGACCCTGACGGACGGCGTCATGACGAAGGATCTGCTGGGCCTGGTGGAGCCCGGCTTCACCGCCCGCGGCGTGGACAGCGAGGAATTCCTGGACGAGATCGCCAGGCGGCTGGCGGCCAGGCTGGCGTGAGCTTCAGGTCCCGGCGCACCCTGTGGTGCGCCGGGACCTGCTTCTCTCTTCCGCCGGCCCTCCCCTTGACTTTGCCGGCGTTCTCCTTTAAACTGGTCCCGTCCCGCCAGTCCTCCGGCGGACGCTCAAATCACCGAAAAGAGGGTTTTCCATGCACATTCGACAAGAGACCCCCGCCGACTATCCCGTGGTCTACACGCTGATCAAAGACGCCTTCGCCTCGGCGGAGCACTGCGACGGCAACGAGCAGGATCTGGCCGCCGCCCTGCGGCAGAGCACCAGCTTCGTCCCGGAGCTGTCCCTGGTGGCGGAGGCGGACGGCCGCATCGTGGGTCACATCCTGTTCACGAAAATTCGGATCGGCACCAGCACCCAGCTGGCGCTGGTGCCTCTCTCCGTCCTGCCGGCGTTTCAGGGGCAGGGCGTGGGCTCCGCGCTGGTCCGGCGAGGCCACCAGATCGCCCGGGACCTTGGCTATTCTTACAGCGTCGTCCTGGGCAGCGAGACCTACTATCCCCGCTTCGGCTACGTCCCTGCGGAGCAGCTGGGCATCCAGGCGCCGTTCCCCGTGCCGGCAGAGAATTTCATGGCCGTCAAACTGACGGAAGATGCGCCCCCGGTCCGGGGCATGGTGCAGTATGCCCCGGAGTTTGGGATCTGACGCCGCCTCAGCCGCGCCAGACGGCCCGCCGCAAGTGCGGCGGGCCGTCTTTATGTCTGCGTATCCCCCAGATGCTCCCGCAGCACCTGGATCACCCGCCTCATGCCGTCTGTGAGATACTTGCCCCGGTGGCGTACCAGAAAGTAGTTCCGGCAGAAGCTGCCGCCCACCACCGTCAGTTCCCGGAGACTGCCCTGTGCGACGTCCCGCTCCACCAGAGAGCGGGGCAGCAGCGTGATTCCCAGCCCCGCCCGGGCGCAGGAGAGCAGCGCAGCGGTGCTGATGCTCTCCACTGCGGGCCGGATCGGAACGCCCGCCTGCTGGAATCCCGCTTCCACGCTGCTGCGGGTGCCGCTGCCCTGCTCCCGCAGCAGCAGTCGCTCTCCCGCCAGCTCTGCCAGGGTCAGGGTGTCCTTCCCCGGCAGATAGACGGGGGCGCACACCGCCGCCAAGGACTCTCCGCACAGCGGCTCCGCCAGATAGTGGGGCGAGAGCGTGACATTGTCCACCACGGCAAAATCCAGCTCATTCTGCAGGATCATCCGCTCCGTCTCCCGGGAGTTCTGGACACAGGCCCGGATTTCCATCTCCGGCAGCTCTGCCGCCAGATGGATCAGGATCTCCGCCAGCCGGGTCTCTCCCAGTGTCACATGGACGCCGAAGGCACAGGTGCCCCGTGCACCGCTCTCCCGCAGGACCTCCACCGACTCCCGCATCTGGGAGAGGACTGTATCCGCGTACTGCCGCAGAGTTCGCCCTGCCTCCGTGAGGTAGATCCGGCGGTTCATCCGCTCAAACAGCCGCACATTGTAAAAGACCTCCAGCTCCCGGATAGCCAGGCTCACCGCCGGCTGGGCCATATTCAGCTTTTCCGCCGCCCGGGTGAAGCTGCCCTGGGCACAGACGGCGCAGAAGATCTCCAGATGCCGCAGCGTCATGTCGTCCACCCCATTCATATCATTTTTATTATGGATATTATTTTATCATATGGATTGATGAATGTCACGAAAAAGCGTATGCTGGGAGCGAACTTCAAGAGAACGAGAGGAGCGTTTCCCATGCGTACAGACCTCGGCAAAGCCCGCCTGCTGTTCTGGACCTTTTTCAAGATCGGCGCCTTCACCTTTGGCGGAGGGTATGCCATGATCCCCCTGATCCAGCGGGAGGTGGCAGAACGCCGCCGCTGGCTGAAAGACGGAGACATTCTGGACATCGTGGCCATCGCGGAATCCACTCCGGGACCCATTGCCATCAATTCCGCCACCTTTGTGGGATATCAGGTGTGCGGCACTTTCGGAGCCTTCTGCGCCACGCTGGGCGTGGTGCTGCCCTCCTTCCTGGTGATCTACGTCATCTCCTTCGTGCTGCGCCAGTTCTCCCAACTGCTGGTGGTGCAGTATGCCTTCAACGGCATCCGGGCCGGTGTCCTGGCCCTGCTGCTGAAGGCGCTGCTGTCCATGTACCGGCAGAGTCCCAAGGGAGCTGTGGCCTACGCGATCATGGCTGGTGCCTTTGTGCTGACGGCCTTCTGCGGCGTGGATGCCGTGCTGGTGATCCTGGCCAGCGCCGCCATAGGTCTGGCCGCCTCCCACATGGCCAAAAGGAGGGCTGCGGAATGATCTGCCTGGAGCTTTTTGTCACCTTTTTCAAAATCGGCCTCTTTACCATCGGCGGGGGCTATGCCATGCTGCCCCTGATCCAGGCGGACGTTCAGGCACACGGCTGGATGACCGCGGAGGAACTGGTGAACTTCATCGCCGTCAGTGAGAGCACGCCGGGCCCCTTTGCGGTGAACGTCTCCACCTATGTGGGAGCGGAGCTGGCCGGCCTGCCCGGCGCCCTCTGCGCCACGCTGGGCGTGGTGCTGCCCTCCTTCCTCATCATCCTGCTGGTGGCCCGGTTCTATGCCGCCTTCCGGTCCAGCGCCATCATCAGCGGAGCCATGAGCGGCCTGCGGCCGGCGGTGATCGGCATGATCGGTGCCGCCGCGGTCTCTGTGGGACAGACGGTGTTCGCTCCTGACGGCGTACAGGCGCTGGCCGGCTATCCCCTGGCCTGCTCCCTGGCCATCTTTGTCCTGATGGCGTTCCTGACCCACAGGAAGCTGCATCCCATCGCCATCATCCTGCTGTCCGCCCTGCTGGGGATCGCCGCCGGCTATCTCCGGCCCATGTGATCTGCACCGGTCCTTGTTCGGATTTTTGCCGCTCTCCTCTTGACTTGGAGCGCACTCCAGGTGGTATTCTCTTGGTAAGAGGGGCCGCCTCAGGGCGGACGGAGGCTCTTTCCATCCAGGCGCGGATGGCAGAAGTGCCTTATAGGGCTGCGGGGCTCCGCAGCCGGAATTTCGGAAAGAGGAGTGATTGCAATGATCTACAGGGACTTTCAGGATCTGAAGCTGTCCGCTTTGGGCATGGGCTGCATGCGCCTGCCTGTCATCGGCGGCGACGATGCCCGGGTGGACGAGGACGCCGCGGCGGAGATGGTGGACTACGCCATGGCCAACGGCGTCAACTACTACGACACCGCCTGGGGCTACCACAGCGGCAACTCGGAGCTGGTCTTGGGCAGGGCCCTGGCCAGACATCCCCGGGACAGCTTTTACATCGCCGACAAATTTCCCGGCTACGACCTGTCCAATATGCCGAAGGTTCAGGAGATCTTCGAAGCGCAGCTGAAAAAGTGCCAGGTGGACCACTTTGACTTCTATCTCTTCCACAATGTGTGCGAGATGAACATCGACGCCTACCTGGACCCCCGGTACGGCATCCATGACTACCTGATGGAGCAGAAGAAGAACGGCCGCATCCGGCATCTGGGCTTCTCCTGCCACGGCAATCTGCCGGTGCTGAAGCGGTTCCTGGAGGCCTACGGCAAGGATATGGAGTTCTGCCAGCTGCAGCTGAACTACATCGACTGGAGCTTCCAGAACGGGCGGGAGAAGGTTGCGCTGCTGGACAGCTATCACATCCCCGTCTGGGTCATGGAGCCCCTGCGGGGCGGCCGGCTGGCCCGGCTCAGCGAAGCGGAGTCCGCGCCTCTGAAGGAGATGCGGCCGGAGGAGCCCCTCCCCGCCTGGGCCTTCCGATTCCTGCAGTCCATCCCCAGCGTCACCATGATCCTCTCCGGCATGTCCGATCTGGAGCAGATGAAGGCCAATATCGCCACATTCCGGGCGGACGCCCCCCTCAGCGGCAGCGAAATGGACCGTCTGCTGGCCCATGCGCAGGACATGGTCCGCAAGGCGGGTGTCCCCTGCACCGCCTGCCACTACTGTGTCAGTCACTGTCCCCAGGGGCTGGATATTCCCGGCCTGCTGGCGCTGTACAACGAGCATGCCTTCACCGGCGGCGGCTTCATCGCCCCCATGGCCCTGTCCGCCCTGCCCAAGGACAAGTGGCCCAGCGCCTGTCTGGGCTGCCGCAGCTGCGAGGCGGTCTGCCCCCAGCAGCTGAAGATCTCCGAGGCCATGGCCGACTTTGCCTCCAGACTGTGACCCCAGCATGCAGACGGCCCCGCCGGAAGCGTTCCGGCGGGGCTCCGTTCTATCTGAAGGTCGTTGCTGCGTCCGGGAATGCGGCTTCAAGAGCCTCCAGCAGCTTTGCCGGGGCCAGCTGCTCCCGGGTGCATCGCTCCGCAAAGCGCCGCACCGCCGCCTCATCCTGTGAGACATGCGGGATAAACGAGGTCCCCACGATATGCCCCTCTTCCAGTTCCTGGATCAGGATGCCGCAGGTGTACGGGTGCTCTGCCCCCATGCCGAGGACACGGATCCGCACAGAGGTATAGCGGTACATGAGGATCCCTCCCTTCCACGGCCGGCAGATGAGGGCGTGCACCGTACAGCCGTAGATTGCTGCGATCCGGTCCGCTGTGCTGAGCTTCGGTTCGGCCTCACCCGCTTCATAGCATTGAAGTGTCCGCACAGAGATGCCGATCAGCTCTGCCGCCTTTTCCTGGCTGAGTCCCGCCCGTTCCCGCTCTGTGCGATAGACGATCCCCGCCTGGGGATCTCTTTTTTTTTTTGCTTCTTTTTCACCACAAATCCTCCTTCTATGGAGGATTTTACAGGAATTCCCAAATATTGAACACGAAGGAATCTGCGGGTCCTGTAAAAAAGGGCGAAAAATATCGAAATTTGTCGTTTTCGACAAAACACGGGCCCCGTACCGTCATACGGGGCCCGTTGGCTCAGACAAATCCCTCCAGCCTGGCGATCCGGTATTCCAGCACCGCGAACTGCCGGCGGGTCAGGGGCTGATCCAGCATCAGGTCCCCCTGGCTGTTCCCCTGCAGGACGCCGTTTTCCGTCAGCCAGGCCACGGCGGCCTGCACCTCGGCCTCATAGCCCGGATCCGTCTCATCCTCCGTCCATGGGATCCCCAGGTACTCCAGGATCCCCCTGGCCTCCGCAACGGCCAGCTTCTGGCGGTAGGCAGCCTCCTTCAGAAGCGGCACCTCATCCTGATTGGTGTGGAAGCCGTTCTCGATCAGGACGGCCGGGGCCTTGGTGTGTTTCAGCACATACAGTTCCGGGGCATAGACGATGGGCGTGGACCGCACGGTGATCCCGGCCGCCCGCACCTGCTCCAGAATGTCCTGGGCCGCCTGCTCCCGTCTGCCGCCGGGGCCATAGAGATAGATGCTCCACCCTTTGGCAGAGGACCAGCCGCTTCCCGCGGCGGCGTTGCTGTGGAGGCTGACGAACAGATCCAGATCCGGGATGCTGTTGGCGATCTCGCACCGTTTGGCCAAACTCACCGCCTCACCGCCGGTGCGGGTCATGGTGACGGCCACGCCCCGGTCTGTCAGCAGCTTCTCCAGCCGCTTTCCCAGGTCCAGGGTGAATTCCTGCTCATAATAGGTCCCGTCCGGGCTCCTGTTGGCCAGATTGCCTGCGTCATGTCCCGGGTCCAGACAGACGCGTCCAGATGGTTCGCGCAAAGGCGCACCTCCCCTCTGTACAGATTCCGCTTGGCAGCGCAGGGGCGCATTGCCCCTGGTCCAGTGTATCAGAATCCGGCCTGTCCCGACACCGGAATGTCGCTCTGCCGTGCCGCCGCGCATATCATGGGTTGACTCCATACTCGATCGGGGGGCTCCGCCTATGTACTCCATCCTTCTCAAACGCCTGAGCAATCTGCTGTGCGTCAAGAGCATCGTGACACTGATCCTCACGTCGGTCTTTGCGTATCTGGCCGCTGCCGGACAGGTGTCCAGTCATGATTTTCTGACCGTATTCTCCGTAGTCATCGCCTTCTATTTCGGGACCCAGAGCGAGCGGCTCCATGAGCAGGGCGAAACGGGCACCGCCCCAAAGCCATGAGCGGGCTCAGCCCAGGGCTACGTCCAACACCATCATCACGCTGAAGCCCAGAGCGAAGGCCAGTACCCCCACGTTGGAGTGGCGGCCCTGGGACATCTCCGGGATCATCTCCTCCACCACCACGTAGAGCATGGCACCGGCGGCAAAGCTCAGCAGATAGGGCAGCACCGGCACAAACAGCCCCGCCGCCAGGATGGTCAGCAGCGCTCCCAGCGGCTCCACGATTCCGGAGAGCACACCGCCGGCAAAGGCCCGGAGCTTGCTCTCTCCTTCCGCCCTCAGGGGCAGGGAGATGATGGCGCCCTCCGGAAAATTCTGGATGGCGATGCCCAGGGCCAGGGCCAGCACCCCCAGGGAGGAGATCTCTGCATCTCCCGCCAGGTATCCGGCGCAGACCACGCCCACCGCCATCCCCTCCGGGATGTTGTGGAGCGTCACCGCCAGAACCAGCATGGTGGTCCTGCGAAGCTGGCTGCTGGGCCCCTCCGGCTGGCCGCTGCTGCGGTGGAGATGGGGAATGATATGGTCCAGGGCCAGCAGGAACAAAACGCCGATCCAAAAGCCTGTGACAGCCGGCAGGAACGCCCACTTCCCCAACTCCGCCGACCGGTCGATGGCCGGGATCAGCAGGCTCCAGATGGACGCTGCCGTCATGACCCCTGCCGCAAAGCCGGTGAGGCCCCGCTGGATCCCATCCGATAAGTCCCTTCTCAGAAAAAATACGCACGCCGCGCCAAAAGTGGTCCCCAGAAAGGGGAGCAGCAGACCATAGACCGCTTCCATGCCAGCACTCCTTTTCCTCTTTTATTCTGAATGTTTCGTTAGTTTACACTAACTATATAGGAGATCCAGCGGTTTGTCAATGCCTTTTTCCGGATCAAACGCCAGGTGCCCCGCCGGCAGACCGGCGGGGCACCTGCTGTGATACGGATCTGGGTCCTGTTCACTTTCCGGCTGCCCGGACCTCCGCCCGCTCCCGGCGGAAGTGCACCATGCCGGTGCGGTCCAGCGCCACCATCAGCGCGGGGATGAAGATCAACTGCAGAATGATGCCGGGAATTGCGTTCACCAGCGCCTCCGTCAGGAAGATCTGCCAGGTGAAGGGCACGCTGGCCACGCCGGTCATCACCACCCGCACGGCGGCCCAGACCAGCCGTCCCCCGATCATGGCGGCGATCAGGGAACGATAGAGGGCCACCACGCACTGCCAGCGGGAGCGGCTGTACAAAAATCCGGCGATGCCGGCATAGGCAGCCAGCTCAAAGGCCATGGCCACCGCCGTCATCAGCGGCGGCATACCGAAGAGCACCATCCGCAGCAGCGGCATGATAAAGCCCACCACCACGCCGAACTGCCAGCCGCAGATCAGCCCGCAGAGGAAGGCGGGGATGTGCATGGGCAGCAGCATCCCGCCGATCTGGGGGATCTGTCCGGTAAAGAAGGGCAGGACCAGGCCCAGGGCCAGGAACATGGCGGACAGGACCATGGCACGAATCTGTTTGCTGTGTTTCATAGGGAATAACTCCTTCTCAAAAAGTCTTGTCACGGCGCCTTCTGGCGCTGTACCAGCCTTCTGGCTTTTTTTCCGGAGTTTTTGCATGGGTCATTGGAGTGGATGTCCGGCCTTCTGGCCGGGAGATTCCATTGTGGGCCTTGAATCAGAAAAAGGCGCTGGTGTCAATCACCAGGTCGCTGCCGTTCTCCGGCCCGCACTGCTGAAAGTATCGCTCTTCCAGCGGCATCCAGCGGCTCTCATAGGCGGCGAAGTGACCGCCCTCCCGCCGCTCCAGGCGGCGGCGCTGGACCTCCGGACCGCAGGTAAGAAACAGCTTCAGGTCATACCGGGCGGACAGCAGCGGATGCTGGGAATAGCTGCCCTCTACCACCGTCAGGCTCCGGGGCGGCAGCGCCGCCGGAACGCCCAGGGTCCCGCTCCGGCAGTCAAAGGGCCGGTAGCAGACCGGCTCCCCCGCCTCCGCCGGGATCAGGACCTCCCGCAGGAAGCGGGCAAAGTCCATGTTCCCGCCGGGAATCTCCGTCCAGTTCTCCGCCCGCAGGTCCGGCGGCAGATAGAAGTCGTCCATATGGACCACGTTGCAGGGGATAAGCTGCCGGATCAGCTCTGCCAGGCTGGTCTTTCCGCTGCCGCAGCGGCCGTCGATGGCCACCACCGCCGGAGCACCTCTCCCGGCCAGGACCGCGATCTGCAGCAGAGCCGGGAAACAGCCACCGTATGCCGTCCGCATCACCCGGTAATGGGGATGGTATGCCTCCCGGTAGGCTGCGGAGTGATGGACCGGCGGACAGCCCTGACCGCGGTACTCCGCCAGCCAGGCCGCCATGCCAGGCAGCTCCGCCGCCTCCAGCACCGCCAGCCCCGCTTCCAGATCTGCCGGTGTGCCCTGGCACCGCTCCGCCGTCATGCAGAGCAGATCCGCTGCCAGCTGCGCCGCCAGGGGCAGATGGTCCGTCCCCGCCAGATACAGGCGGCACAGTCCGTTGCCGATCTTCTCCGGCGGACGGGGCCGGCTGTCAGCCGGGATCCGGCTCCACTCCTGCAGCAGGCCCCGCAGGACCTGCTCCCGTTCCGCCAGGGTGTGCGCCGGGCCAAGTGCGCTCTGATACGCCAGCTTGGCGCAGTCCTGGGGCTGCATCAGCGGATATCGTGCCAGATGCTCCCGCAGGACAGCTTGGAATTCCTGATCCATACGCGCTCCCCTTCCGATCCCGGCAGCTGCCGCCAAATCTCTGCGGATCTCCGTCCGGAGCCGCCGCAGCCCTTCCCCTTTGGGAGGGCCGGAGTCCCCGGCCGGTCCGGTGCCGGCCGCCTTCTTCTGAACGCAGCCGGCCACCACAGGATGCTGTTCGCATCCACTCGTTGACATCATGTCAAGTGATATTATACGCCTGCGTCTGACATGATGTCAATACGCTGTCCTGGCCCGCGGCCCATCCTGTTTTTGGTCACAAAGCCAAAAGTTTGGGGTAAACTTTGACATTTCCAGCATTGACAAATGGGGCAAAAAGAAACTATCATAAAATACGAAGTATCGTAAACGTTTGCACAATCTGTCAAAACCGACCCACGGCCTTCTCTGAGGCCCGCGCTGCCGATGCGTCTGTTTTCGACCCTGATGAAATCAAAAAGCAAGGAGGAGCCTTATGAATGCGGAATCCCGTTACAAAGCCGTGATCTTTGATCTGGGCGGCACCCTGCGCATCGCTCTGGAGGATGAGCCCTATATGCGGCATGCCCGCCGGAAAATGGCGGAGATCGCAGGCACTACTCTGGATGTGGAGGCGTTCTATCAGCTGGTGGAAGATCGCTATGAGGACTACCGCCGCTGGGCGCTGGCGGAAAACAAGGAGTCCGGAGACGAAGAGCTGTGGCGCAGGTGGCTGCTGCCGGACTATGATCCTGTCCGCATCTCCCAGGTCTGCCACGAGCTCTCCTTCCAGTACCGGCAGGCCAAGGGTCGCCGTGTGCTGGTGGACGGCGGCAGAGAGGTCATCGAGACCCTGCACGCCCGGGGCTACCGGCTGGGCATCGTCTCCAACCTGATCGGCGAGCATGAGGTCCCCGACTGGCTGGAGGAGGACCGGCTGGATCCCTATTTCAGCAGCGTGGTCCTGTCCTCCGTCTGCCATCTCCGCAAGCCCGGCGCGGAGATCTACCGGATTGCTCTGCGGGAGCTTGGCGTGGAGCCCGGCAAATGTGTCTCCGTAGCGGACAACATCAAGCGGGACATCACCGGCGCCAAGGAGGCCGGGATCGGCTGCAATGTCATTTTCCGCTCCCCGGAAAAAAAGCATCCCGTGGTATTTACGGAGGAAAACCGTCCGGACGCAGTCATCTCCCAGTTCACGGAGCTGCTGGATCTGCTGCCGGCGCTGAACTGAGAGGAGGCATCTTTCATGTCTGCATCTGACCGAGGCGGCGCAGAGCTGGCCCAGGCCGTCCGGCGGGCCTATGAGGCCGGGCAGGACGACTACCATCTGCAGCCGATGGTCCTGACGGAGCACGGCGTCCCCGTGGGCCGCATCCGGGACCATGACGCCGTCATCTTCTGCTGCCGCCGGGGCGAGCGGGAGGTGGAGCTGACGGAGCTTTTCACCCAGCCGGACTTCACGCCGGTGGAACGGCGGTCCCTGCGGGATCTGTACTTCGCTATCCTGACCCTGTATCACGACAAGTTCAAGGACCTGCCCGTGGCCTTCGCCCCTGCCCATGTGGAACGGCCGCTGGCGCAGGTGCTGTCAGAGGCCGGAAAGACCCAGCTCCACTGTGCGGAGTCTGAAAAATTCGCACATGTCACCTTTTTCTTCAACGGGGGCGAGAATCGTCCCTTCCCCGGTGAGGATGATGTGTGTATCCCCTCGCCCAAGGGCATCGACTTCGACCAAAAGCCGGAGCTGTCCCTGCCCCAGGTGGCGGAGACCGTGACCCGGGCGCTGGGGAAGTACGACTTCATTGTCACCAACTTCGCCAACGGCGACGTGATCGGCCACACCCAGAACACCGCCGCCAAGCTGGAGGCCTGCGGCCACGTGAGCCGCCATCTGGGTGCCGTGGTAAAGGCCGCGCTGGCGCAGAACTATGTGGTGGCTATCACCGCTGACCACGGGAACATCGAAAAGCTCTACACCGCCTCCGGCAAGCCGGACGGCGCCCACACCACCAATCTGGTCCCCTTCCTGCTGCTGGATCCGGCGCAGAAGGCGCCGGTCTCCCTGCGGGACGGCTCTCTGTGCGACGTGGCCCCCACAGTCCTCGACGTGATGGGCGTCCCCCAGCCGCCGGAGATGACGGGCCGCTCTCTGGCGGAAGGCCATGCCTGGGGACCTGACCGAAAGATGCTGCTGATCATCTGCGACGGCTGGGGCCTGGGGACCGGCGACAGCGGCGACGCCATCCACCTGGCGGATACGCCGGACTGGGATCGTCTGCTGGCGGAGTGCCCCTCCTGGTCCCAGCTCCACGCCTCCGGCGAATTTGTGGGCCTGGGCAGCGGAAAAGCCGGCAACTCCGAGGCCGGTCACACCAATCTGGGTGCCGGGCGCTGCGTCCCCCAGGACGACGTCCGGCTGGACGCCGCCATCCGGGACGGCAGCTTCCAGCACAATCCGGTCTTTCTGCAGGCCATCGACCACGCCAAGCGCAACGGCTCTGCCCTGCATCTGCTGGCGTATCTGAGCCGCAAGTCCTCCCACGGCTCCATAGACTATCCCCTGGCCATCTGCCGGACGGCGAAGGAGCAGGGACTGGCAGACGTATATCTCCATATCATCTTCGACGGCCGCTCCACAGAGCCCGGCTCCGCCCCCGCTCTGCTGGCGGAGCTGGAGCAGCAGCTGGCAGAGATCGGCACGGGCCGCATCGTGGACGGGGTCGGCCGGGGGATCGCCTTGGACCGGGACCGGAACTATGAAAAGGTGAAGCTGGCCTATGACGCTCTGGTCGACGGGGCCGGTGCCCTCTATTGATGGTGCTTTTTCTGCGCGAAAAGGATAACGTTTGCGAACAAATTTGCAGGAACAGGGCGTTTTATGTAAAGAATGCGCAAGTTCTCTAATCTTTTTTCACAGAAAAATATACAAATATTTGTTTATTCTTCTAAATTAAAAGAGCATTATTGACAAAAACATTTTTGAGGGGTATCTTTAGTAATAAGAGGAAACGAAAACGCTTGCGAAACATTTGTAAACAGCAAACAGTTAGGAGAGAGGGTGCAAGAGGAAGATGAAACCACAAGAGCAAACGTATTCAAAAAGCCGGCGGCTGAAGAATCAGATCAAGGCCGTGGTGACCAATCCCTACAACATCATCGTATTGGTCGCCATCGTCCTGTTGGTCTATCTGATCGTTCTGCCGCTGCTGGACATGATCACAACTACCTTCGAGCTGGCCCAGCGGGATCTGCGGGCCGTGGGCGGTACCATGGATGACGTGGGAACGTTTACGCTGTATTACTGGCAGCGGCTCCTGGCCAGCGAATTGTCCTGGACCATGCTGATCAAGCCGCTGATCAACTCCCTGACCATCGGCGTATGTGTCTCCGTGTGTGCCATCCTGCTGGGATCCATCCTGGCATGGCTGATGGTCCGCTCGGATCTGCCCTTCAAGAAGTTTTTCTCCCTGGCAGTGATCATCCCCTACATGATCCCTTCCTGGTGCAAATCTCAGGCTTGGCTGTCCATGTTCAAGACTTCCCGCCTCGGCGGCGCACCGGGCTTCATGGCATCCCTGGGGCTGGACGTGCCGGAGTGGCTGGCCTACGGCCCCATCGCCATCATCATCGTGCTGACGCTCCACTATTACGCCTATACATATCTGCTGGTGTCGTCGGCACTGGACTCCATCAACTCCGAGCTGGAGGAGATGGGTGAGATCCAGGGCGCCGGCAAGGCCATGATCCTCCGCCGGATCACGCTGCCTCTGGTGCTGCCGGCCATCCTCTCCGCGGTGATCCTGACCTTCTCCAAGGCCATCGGTACCTTCGGCACCATCAACTACCTGGGCTCTCCGGTGCAGTACTACACCCTGTCCAGCCAGCTGTACATGAACAGCAAGTCCCAGAACACCCAGACGGCGTTTGCCATGGCGATCCTGATGATCATCATCGCCTCCATCGCCGTGTTCATCAACCAGAAGCTCATCGGCTCCCGCAAGTCCTACGCCACCATCGGCGGCAAGGGCGGACGCTCCACCCTGATCGGTTTGGGGAAAGTCGGCAAGCCGGTGATCACCGTGGTGCTGCTGGCGTTCTTCGCCGTTGGCCTCATCATGCCCATCGTCATCCTGATCCTGGAGAGCTGCATGCTGAAAGAGGGCATCTACTCCCTGGAGAACTTCACCCTCCACTACTGGATCGGCGACCCGGACCCGAAGATCATGGAGGGCATGCCCGGCATCTTTCAGAATGAAGATTTTATCAACTCCCTGCTGAATTCCCTGCGGCTGACGCTGGTGAACGGCGTGTTCGGCACCATCTTCGGCCAGCTGCTGGGCTACATCACGGCCAAGGGCCGCGGCAAGCTCCATGGCAAGCTGGTGGAGCAGCTGGTGTTCATTCCCTACCTGATCCCGTCCGTGGCCTTCGGCGGCATCTATCTGTCCATGTTCTCCAAGCCCCAGACCCTGTTCGGCGTGACTCTTGTCCCCGCCCTGTACGGGACCTTCGCCCTGCTGACGCTGGTGTCTGTGGTGAAGCACCTGCCCTTCGCGGCCCGCGCCGGCACCTCCAACATGCTGCAGATCAGCGGCGAGCTGGAGGAGGCGGCCACCATCGAGGGCGCCGGCTTCTTCCGCCGGTTCGTCAAGATCGTGTTCCCCCTGTCCAAGGGCGGCTTCATTTCCGGCTTCATGCTGATCTTTGTTTCCATCATGAAGGAGCTGGATCTGATCATCCTGATCATGACCCCCACCACCT
>ENA-ORNG01001239-ORNG01001239.1-human-gut-metagenome-genome-assembly--contig:-NODE-1239-length-19041-cov-5.835721_pt1 | contig 19041 bp, 16 predicted proteins | sample MGYA00242113_ERZ509018 | MGnify/ENA primary metagenome ERZ509018 (study PRJEB26280, sample SAMEA2338711) | human gut metagenome | biome: human gut; feature: human-associated habitat; material: faeces... | reverse complement strand
ACAACCAGACAGATCACATCGGCCAGAAAGTCTTTGATTCGCCTTCAAACAAAAAATAATTTCTTTAGTTTTCCACTTGACAGGTTTTGGCCGACTGTGAATAGTAACGAAAATATAGAAAATATTGACGATTTTTAGCACTCACATCTTGACAGTGCTAAAAATATGACTATAATGATAAGTGTAATCGGGGGATGCCCCGATGGAAAGAATTCCATGAACGGCTGCTTGAAGACAACCGTGAGGATGTTTGAAAATGGAGGCGATCAATATGAAATTCTTCCCGAGAACCACAAGCTTATTTGACGACATGTTCGATGATATGTTCACATCACCGTTCTTCGCAAACCGCAGTGATATGGCCATGAAGACCGATATCACAGAGAAAGATGGAAGCTACATGCTGGATATGGAATTGCCTGGCTGCAAGAAGGAAGACATCCATCTGGAACTGAATGACGGCTATCTGAATGTGAGCGCATCCCACAACACGAGCAAGGATGAGAAGGATGACAAAGGCAATGTGATCCGGCAGGAACGCTACAGCGGCACCTTCTCCAGGAGCTTCTATGTGGGAGAGAACGTAAGAGAAGAAGACATCAAGGCAAGCTATGACAATGGCGAGCTGAAGATCACTTTCCCGAAGGCTGAGCAAAAGCTGCCGGAAAAGAAGACCATCATGATCGAGTGATGACGAAGGCGGGGACCTCATGGAGATCCTCGCTTTTTCATATATGCAAAAAAACGCCACTTGATGGCGCTTTTCTATTCATCTTGACCATGATGTGCATGTCCCTGATGGTGTCCTGGAGAAGCAGATTCTGTGTCTGTCGCTTCCAGCATGGCACGGATCTGTGCCATGGAAAGACCGGCGATATCGTCGGCTGTGATGTTCGGATCTTGTTTCTGCAGTTCCAGCAGCAAACGGTATCTTCCTACGGATAAGCCAGCTTCATGTGCCTGTTCGACTTCGTGATGGTTTTCGGTGCAATGGATGGAAGCTGAAGAAACGCGCTGGGAAAGACAATCTTCCATTGCACGCGCTCTTTGCATGGATCCACAGACGACGGTGATCTCAGGCTGCTCGCCGTCTTCCAGCAAAGCTTGGACAGCTTCGCTGTTCAGCAGATCGGCGATCGCGTCTGCATAATCCATGTGATCGACGCTGACATCCGCAAGCAGCGCTTCGCCATCCTCGTTGATCCCTGTGGCAGAGATGACCCGGCCATAGATGTTGACGGAAAGCTCTATGGAAGGATCGATGTCTACGCTGATGACGCTGGCTTCGGTAAAATAGGAGAAATAGCCGCCCAGCCCGATCATGAGGATCAGCACGGTGAGCACTGTGACGAGGCGCGGTGTGCTCAGCCATGGCCTGTGTCTTCGCTCCAGCTGGCGCATGACCGATCGTCTTGTGCTTTCTTTGAGTTCCTCTTCCGCATGCACGGCATCAAAGGCTTTTCTGATCCGCTCATTCAACCTCATCACCTCCCAGCTTTTCTTTAAGCAGCTTTCTGGCCCGTGCCAGCATCGTGTAAACGGTGTTCACCGGCTTGTGCATGATATCTGCGATCTCTGTGGCAGCATAGCCTTCATAATAATGCAGATAGATCACATTGCGATATTTCTGCGGCAGGGAAAGCACAGCTTCCAGGGTCTGTGTATCCTGCGGTTCCTGTTTGACGGCCACAGGCAGCAAGCCATCCAAAGAAACAGCATTGCGGCGGAAAAAGCTTTTCAGCACATCTTTGCACTGATTGATCGTTACCCGGATCAGCCATGCTTTTTCATGCTCTTCACTGTCGAACGCAACGGTGCTCAACGCATATTTCAGGAATACTTCCTGAAACACGTCCTCTGTATCAGAGGCGTTTTTCAGATGAAGCAGGCAGATCCGGCGAACGGTATCCGCATGACGCGCGATCGCCCTGGTGATTTCCTGTTCTGACCGCATCTGATTCACGCGTCAGTGATGACGTCCCTGATAACGATGTCCCTGATGATGTGCATGGTGCTGATCGCACCAGCTGCAGATGCCGTTTCCATCCGCGTTTCCCTCCTTCACGCAATTGGGCTGCTGAGCATACGTCCCGTTTTCCTTATTATCACATACTCCGTTGTCATTTTCATCAATAAACGGCATGCAGTGATCAGACACAGGGGTGGTCACAGGTGCCGCAGAAGCCGTCCAGGCATGGACAGAAAGGAATAATGCCCCGGCAGCACCAAGGCCAGCAACTAACATCGTTCTCTTTTTCATCTTCTTTTCCTCCTTGAGAATCAGCTCTCTGTTCACCTTATATACGAATGGCAGAGGATGAACCTTTCATGATCGGTCTTTTTTCAGTATAAAATGCAAGAGCTTAACAGAATCTTGACTAAATCTTTACAGTACGTAAACAAAGAGAGGCAATGGCGATGGTAAGATGAAACGCGGGTAAGAGGAAAGGAAGTTTTGTATGTGTGTACAACGACATAAGCAGATCATCAGCGCTGCGATATTGTCTTTTGCTATTTTGCTTATCTTTGTCATCGCGTTATTTCCTTCGCTGGTTGATCGAAGGACATCTAGCGTGATAAGTCCGGAACAGTTGAATGAAGGAGTTCAAATTGCCCTTTTTGATCCTCGCTATCGGCGGGATCAGCACGCATCTGCGATTGATTATCAAGAAACAGCGCTGAAGTCGACCGCAAAGCAAGGACTTTTATTGCAAGGCCCTGAACTTACGCTGCCTGCCGGAAGATATATATTGGAGATCAAAGGGGACTGTGAACAGATCGATGAGCGTGTAAAGCAATTATCCATAAAAATAAGCTCATCCCAGAACCATGATCTTCTCGATCAAGATGTAGATGCAGAAACACTTTCCAATGGTGAGATCATTGTTCCGTTTACATTGGAACAGGACAGTACCTATGTCAGCTGGATGATTTCTTATTCTGGAGATCTGCGCATCTCATTAAAAACGATCCGTTTGAGGAGGGATCTGTGAAATGAATGGAAAGCTGAATGAAAAAAAACAGATCGTCCTGTATGTCGTGATGGCTCTGATGCTGATCTTTTTGCTGATCAATATCGTATACGCAGTCATTCAATATCATGATGTCGGTGTCAGCGATTTTACCCGGCGCTATCGTGAAAGCCGTTACATGATGGCAGGCGTCTCTCCATTCGATGTGATATATGGGGCACATCCTGTAATCGATGCCATTGGTGAACTGCCGCGAAATTCTGGCTATCCTTCCTGGGCGATGGTCATTGGGATAATCACAAACTTTGCTTTTCTTCCTGAGCGCATCGCGGAAATACTGACGTTTTTCCTCATGATTGCGAGCATCGCTCTTGCCGCAGCTCTTCTGTATCAATTCGGGAAGCGTATGAAATGGCATCGTGAGCATTGTGTGCTGCTCACATTGGCAGGTCTGTGCATTTCAGGATTCTGGACAGGATTGCCCTATCTGAATTTTGGCCTTGTTGCCGGTGTGCTTTTGCTGGGATTTGTTTTGTTAGAAAAAGAACATCCCCTGTGGGCCGGCATACTGTTGGGCATAGCCAGCGTAAAACCAGTTCTGGCTGCACCTTTTTTTCTGGCAGTACTGTTGAGACGCAATTGGAAATGCTTTGTGGTTGCCTCCGCCATTCCGCTGATTGCGCTGATTATCGGCTGGATCCTGACGGATATTTCTCCATTTACCATGCTGTCTCAGATGAACGCAGAAGGGAATACTTATTGGAACAATGCCTTTTTCTCCGGATGGAACTGGATGCTGCAAGGAGGTTATTCCACGAAGGTATGCAATACGATGAGCATGATTTTCGGCATAGCGACAGCTTTATTGATGTGGCTCTGGCTGTATCCTTCTGAAGACCGTCTGGTTTGGTACGCTATTCCAGCGGTAATCAGCGGTTTCTGGACATATTCACAGGAACATGATCGCACCGTACAGCTAATCTTGTTGCTGGCATTGGCTGTATATATCATGAAAGAAAAACGCCTCAGCAAATGGATGATGCTGTGCATATTTGCCTGCGTGGTCTATCGGCGTTACCTGGTCATGATATCGGAGGCCCTGGGCCTGCACATTGCTTATCAGACATTTGATATGATATATGACCTGATCCTCATTGCGGCACTGATCGTGCTGATCGTCAGGGCACGGAAAGAACAGGAAATTGAGAGGATATCACATGAAGCGAATGCTTGAGCAAGATCAAAGCGAGCTTTTCCGCTATTTGTTTTTCGGCGCATGCTCAATGATCCTGAATTTTGGATGTTTTCGCTTGTGCGTGATGGCAATGCACTATCAGGCGGCAAATCTCATCTCATGGATCATTACTGTCCTGTTTGTGTTTTTGACAAACAAGTATTGGGTGTTCAAAAGCGAAGCGAAAGATAGATGGAAACATGAGCTGCTTTGCTTTACAGGGGCAAGGATAGCTACATTGATCATGGAAGTTTTGTTGATGGCGCTGTTCATCGAAATGCTTCTATGGAATGAGATGTTCGCTAAGATCATCGTGCAGATTGTCGTCGTAATCATGAATTATATCCTGAGTAAATATCTGGTCTTTCGAAAAGGGGGAGAATGATGGAAATGGACAAGAAGATCGCAGTATTGATTCCATGTTACAATGAAGAAATGACCATCGGAAAAGTCATTGATGATTTTCATCGTGTATGCCCGGATGCAGATGTATATGTATACAACAATAACTCAACTGACGCCACGGCAGCAATCGCTGCGGCAAAGGGTGCCATAGTCAGAGAAGAATACCGGCAAGGAAAAGGAAATGTCATTCGTTCGATGTTCAGGGATATTGATGCCGACTGCTATATTATGGTTGATGGGGATGATACTTACCCTGCCGAAGACGCATGGCAGGCAGCACAGATGGTGCTGAAAGGGCAGGCTGACATGTGCATCGGAGACCGTCTTTCTTCCACCTATTTTGTGGAAAATAAGCGTGCCTTTCACAATATGGGAAACCGAATGGTACGCTTTTTGATTAACTGGATCTTTCGCAGCGATATACATGATATCATGACCGGATGCCGTGCGTTCAGTCCATTGTTTGTCAAATCATATCCGGTAATCAGCAGCGGATTTGAGATCGAGACAGAGATGACCATCCATGCACTGGATAAAAACATGGTCATTCAGGAAATTCCCATACGATATCGAGATCGTCCGGATGGCAGTGAGTCAAAGCTGAATACATATAGCGATGGGATCCGTGTGATCTGCACGATCCTCTCATTGTTCAAGAATTACCGCCCTTTTCAGTTTTTTTCGCTGCTCTCGCTGATCATTCTCACTCTTGCATTGATCTTATTTTTGCCAGTATTTGCGGATTTCCTGCAAACCGGGGAAGTGCTCCGCTTTCCTACGCTGTTTGTGGTAGTCGGCATGCTCATCATGGCTACTTTCAGCTTCTTTACCGGATTGATCCTGAATACGATCAAGCGGTATGAACGGCAGTTCTTTGAGTTAAACTGCAATACGATAAAATCGAGACAAGAGAATAGATAGTTTACAATGTTTTTATATATACCTGAATATCATATGATGTAAAGTAAATAAAATATTAAATGAAGGATGTGGTTTTAAATTTTATGGAGGTATTTATGAAAATGAAAAAGCTTTTTGCGATGATTATGGCATTAACAATGCTTTTGTTCTCTAATACACAGATTTTTGCAAAAAATGAGATGGTAGTTTCAACTTCAAGTAATCCAGATACTCTTGCACAAGAAGTAGACAAATATGTGGAAGACCATCTTGAAGAATTGTTTGAAAATGCTGCGAGAAGTAGAAGTTGTGAAAAGACTTTTGCAACGGTAATTGATGATGAAGGAAATTCAGAAAAAGTAGAGGCATATGTGATAGATACTACGAATGTGGTTGAAAATAATACTGATGTTAAATTTCAAACCGTTGTTGCAAGATCCTATTATGAAGAAAAAAAGGAAGATTTAGATCCAGATGGGGGAATTAAAGGATACGTAACAATGGGTTATGTAGAAGATGGAAATAGACATAAACTGACACACGCCGGAGGAGGATACTCAAAGGCTCTTTCAAGTTATAGAGTATCCAGTCAATTGTTAAAATATGAAAATAGCGAGTACCATTTGATAGCATCGGATATTGTGCAAACAGGTCAAAAAGAACACAGAAATGAAACATCTTTTAGTCATCCGACTGGATTTACACAGTATACATCTATTGGAGCACAAATGGTGGCATCTAATAGGCTTACGATTAGAACAGGCACTGGAAGTCAGATGAAAGTGTATACCTTTATTGTCGAAAATAAAATCTAGTAGAAAAAACACATCCTTCAATTATATTTTACAAAGCCTGAACTGTTCGACAGCAGTTCAGGTTTTTATCATCTACCACAGCGTGCAAGAAAAAAATTGTCATTTTTAGCACTCTCGACTTGACAGTGCTAAAAGAATCTCAAGTTTTGAATGAAAACGCCAGAAAGCCTTTATCTATAGGCTATCTGGCGTTTTCTCTGTGTAGTGATATTTTGGCCGCTTTGTCAGTATTTTAAAATTCTTCGAATTTCTTCCTTCGTGCGATGCTTTTTGCCCGTGTCGATGTCATGCAGCGCCCCGCACTGTTTCAATATCTCATTCGTATATGTCATCCTGTATATGTTGGAGCTTATGTTGACGCAATTGAATTGTCTGAGCGATTCGATGATCTGCGGCGCTGGATATTTGTTCCCTAACGAGATCTCCAGCAATCGTAATAATGTGATCGCCGCAAAACATGTCGTAAAATGAGATTCGATGTGCTCGTTTGTCGTCACGTGGATCGGTCTTGTATCCAGTTCGGATTTTGTGATCCGGAAGGTCTCTTCGATCCTGGACAGCCCTTTGTAGATTTTCCGGATCTCGATGTCTGACATGTTCAGCTCACTTGTGACGATGGAATAATACCCATCGTATTTTGACTCTTCTTCTATTTTTTCTACATCCAGCTCCAGGTTCAGATCGATCACTTCGCCGGTTTCTTTGTTAAATGCAATATTCTTTACATATCCGCTTGCGCCTTTGGCGGAGACCTTATCATATTTCTTCGGATGCCGGATCAGATCCTCGGCCCGCTGTATGGCGCGCTGTCTCTCCAATGCCTGTTTTTCGGCATACTTTTGTGAATAGTAGACCATCTGCTTCTGATCCACCGTGATCTCCTTTTTCTTTGGATGATCCGTGTCCTTATCTACATTGACATGGATGGTCTTCGGATAGATCCGTGATTTATGCCTGAAGATGATCGTATCACATCCATCCGTGATCTTATCATTCTGATAACCTTCAGGGTCGATACACCATTTCTTGAATTCTTTGTCAGCGCCCCGTATGGATTGGCCATATACATAACCGTCTCTTGGATTATTCTCTTTTTTATTGTTTCCGTTGAGGTAGAAGATGTTGTCGGAAGTATTCAGACCTCGGTCAGCCACGACGATCGTCCTTTCAAGGCCAAATCTGCTCTTTGCCTTTTTGATGATCGGAAGCATGTTCACTTTTTCGGATTCATTGCCAGGAAACAATCCATAAGATAAGGGGATCGCGTCCGCATCGATCAACAGTCCCATCTCGATGATCGGGTCCTTTCTGTGATTCTTTTCCGGACCATACTTTCGGTATCTCTTTTTCAGGATGTTCCCATCTTCATCGAGCTCGTCGATATCAGGTTTTGAAATATCATAATAATAGTTGGTACAGTCAAAATAGGTCGTACGGATATTGCGCTTATAGAGGGGAGCTGAATGATCATACAGCCATACCTGGAATTCAGCATCGTACTTTGTGTAATAATCCAGCGCCCTGTAGACATCATCCAGTTTGATGTCATCAAAAGATTCGAACAACATATCTTTGTGCTCATAAGTGTCTTTTTTGGAACCAGGGCGGATGATGCGCATGAAGACGAGCAAGGAAAAGATCTTTTCCAGGTCAATATTGGTATTTTCTTTCTTTGCGACACCTTTCCAGAATTTATCGATCTCAAGAGCCTTATAGATGCGTTTGATGAAGCCGTATCCAACATTTTTGAGATCAGAGGAATCAGGAACGAGGGCTTCATCCATGTCGATGAGGACAGAAAGTGAAGAAACATGTTTCTGTTCTTCGTTCATCTGTTTGACGACATCCCTGAAATGAGCGATAGGATCATCATAGAGGTGATCATAGGTATCGGCGAAGCCCAGGGAACGAATGATACGGTCCTTAGGCTTACGAGTGATGGGATCGCGGTATTTTTCACAGATCGAGAGAGAAGCGCGACCTTTGGCGTTACGGCTAATTTTAAGATACATAGGCAATCAGTCCAATCAAATACAAGTACAGGAATATTATATCATAAAAGGCCACAAAAGGCTACACAGAAATGCAAAATAATTGACAAAAGGAGATAAAAAAATCTGCCTAAATAAAGCAGAATCGGAACTTTATGTTATATGCGACGTTCAAAACTCAGGTGATGTGGAAAAGCAGATCGATGCATGCGGAAAGAAAGGAATGATCGTTCACATTGAATCGATTTCCCCCGGTTGACTTATACCGCCATTTTATGTATAATAATCAGGCAATGCTCAGAAATGTATAAATAGAAGGAAGCGGAGGTGTCTTGAGTATGAAAAGAACTTATCAGCCGAGCAAGAGAAAACACCAGAAGACTCACGGTTTCAGAGCCCGTATGGCTACTGTGGGAGGACGTAAGGTATTAGCACGTCGCCGTAAAAAAGGCAGAAAAGTGTTATCCGCATAAAAATCACCTTCGGGTGATTTTTTTTGAGAATGACGGTGAGGTAAACAGCGATGAAGAAAAAGTACAGAGTATGCAAGAATTATGAATTCAGCGCCATCATGAAGGAAAAACGCTTTTATTCCTGCCCTGCGTTTGTGATCTATGTCAAGCCGAGAGCGATGGAACATGCCAGGGTCGGCATATCTGTCGGAAAGAAGCTCGGCAATGCGGTGCAGCGCAACCGCATCAAGCGTCAGGTGCGCATGATGGTAGATGAAATTTTTGATTTTCATGAGGATTTTGATACAGTTTTAATCGTACGTCAGAAATATGACAGCGAAAATTATCTAAACAACAAAAAAAGCTTGGAAAGATTAAAGAAAAAAGTTAAAATGATATAGTACACCTGATTTATGCTTTTAGCGAGGAGAATGTAGATGAGAAAATTTTTCAAAAATAAAAAAAAGCTGTTGTTCGTCTGCCTGATTCTGATGGTTTCTCTGACCGCTTGTTCCTCACCGAGAGGAAATGACGGAAAAACGAAGGTAAATGAGATCATTGCTTCTGAAACGTTCACGGTAAAGAAAAGCTATGTGAATACGACAGATGTGCCAGAGGAAGTAAAGGAGCAGTATGCCGATTATGCGGAGGATGATGAGATCACCATCGAAGCGACCACATTCGGTGACGCGATGAACACCGGATGGTTCAACGGACTGATCGTCTGGCCGATCGCACAGCTGATCAACTGGATCGCAGGGATGACAGATGCCGGCTTCGGCATCATCGGAACGACGTTCCTGATCCAGCTGCTTGTCTTCTTCATCACGATCAAGTCTCAGGTATCGTCGCAGAAGATGCAGATGATCCAGCCTGAGGTCATGAAGATCCAGAACAAGTATGCCGGAAAGACCGACGACCGCTCTCGCATGCTCATGGCGCAGGAGACGCAGGCACTGTATAAGAAATACAACATTTCCCCGTTTGGATCGATCCTGGTCATGTTCATCCAGCTGCCGATCCTGATGGGCATGTATTATGCGACGATGCGCGCAAGTTCTATCGTCGTGGGTTCCTTTGCCGGAATCGATCTGTCCAACACACCGATGTATGGTCTGCAGCATGGAGAATATATCTATCTGTTCATCTTTGTGCTGATGGTCGTGTTCCAGCTGTTGTCGTATAAGATCCCGCAGTGGCTGCAGAAGCATGAAAAGAAGAAGCAGCACATCAAAGAGAAGAAATATGCGCAGCCGAAGAACAACGGCGGCATGATGGGAAACATGAACATGATGATGTATATGAGCACCGGTCTGATCGCCATCCTGGCGTTCTCCTGGCCGCTTGCCATGTCATTCTACTGGCTTGTTTCTTCTGTATTCCGCGTTCTGCAGAATCTCGTGGTTCACAAATTCTTTATTGCCAAGAAAAAAGCAGCATAATAAAGGAGGGATGCCGATATGACAGTAAAGGTATATACAGGTAAGAATCTTGATGATCTTCTGAAATCAGTTGCGGCTGAAAAAGGAGTGGCTGTAGAGGAGCTTACGTATACAGTCAAAGAGGAAAAAGCCGGTTTCCTTGGTATCGGCGGAAAAGTGGAAGCGGAGGTCTACTGCAGCAAAGATATCGAAGCGTTCCTGAAAGCTTATCTGGAGCGGTTCTTTGAGAATATCGAGATGCAGGCGGAAGTCACCGTGGAAAATGATGATGGATTTTATCGGATCCAGATCAATGCGGAAAACAATGCGGTGCTGATCGGCAAAAACGGCACTGCGCTGCAGTCTCTGAATACGATCGTCAAAGCGGCGGCTTCATCTGAATTCAGAAAGCGTGTCGGCGTCCTGATCGACATCAACGGATATAAGCAGGAAAAATATCACAAGGTATGCGCGCTGGCCATGCGTGTGGCCAAGGATGTCAGACGCACAAAGACAGATGCGATCCTGGATCCTATGCCGGCTGATGAACGCAAAGCGATCCACAATCATCTGGCTGATATGGACTGCATCACGACGGAGAGCGAAGGCGAAGGCAATCACCGTCGGTTGAAGATCATGTATACGCCGGACAAGAAAAAGAAAGATTAAATGAAAACGAGCCTGAATTTCGGGCTCATTTTTTTAAACCCCCAGATAGTCTGGCGGTCAAAATAGCTTAAGCAAAGAGACTTAAAAAAAACTCCTTCTGATACTAAACTTGCGGTCCGACAACTGCAAGAAAAGAATCAGAAGGAGGCCATGAAAATGAATGAACTTAATGGCATACATGCTTTATCACATACAACTTGGAATTGCAAATATCACATCGTGTTTGCACCAAAGTACAGAAGGAAAGTATTTTATGGAAAAAAAGGTGAGAAATAGGAGCGATATTAAGAGAAATGTGCAAGTGGAAAGGGGTAAATAGAATAACAGCAGAAGAATGCCCTGACCACGTACATATGTTGGTAGAGGTCTCGCCAGTGATAAGCGTATCAGGATCTATGGGATCCTTGAACAGGTAGAGCAGCATCTTGAAGAACCGTTCATGATCAGTGGTGCGATGTAATCGTGCCGTTTTTTTTTGTGATCGAGGTCATTCGCAGCTGAGTCATTCATGGGCGTATGCTAAGATCCTCCAGCTGAGCTGGAGGATCTGGATTCGTCGATCAGACATCAGAGGTGATGGCCATAAAAAAGCTGTGACACGCTTATATCAGCATGTCACAGCTGGATCATCGGGAATGGATCATTCCTGATTCTTTCTGCGTCTGATGGCGAGCAGAGCTCCTGCGGCTGCGGCCAGCACGCCGGCAAACAGTCCGGTCTGTGCAGCTGCTGCAGTGTTCGTCGTATCTTCAGCATTTGTGCTGTTCTTGACTTCAACCAGGTTGTCTACAGATGCCTGCAGGGTCTTCACCATGTCGTCCACTTCTGCCTGTGTGATTTCAGGATCATTGGTCATGATCTCTGCACGTGCGGCCTCCTGGATGACAGCCTGTGCGCTTTCCGTCGTGTATGCGCTCAGGTCAAGGCTGTTCACATATGCGATCAGCTCTTCCAATGCGCTGGTGTCCGCTTTTGTTCTCGCATTCAAGCGTGCTTCACGCAGCGTCTTGGTCGCTTCATCGATCTCTGCCTGTGTCGTCGCGTTGTTCAGGGCCGTCTTCGCTGCATCCAGCTTCTCCTGCAGTCCTTCTACGCTGCTCGGCACATAGTTGCCGATGTTGGCGATCATCTCGGTGACGAGCTCGATCTCATGCTCGAGCGCGCTCGTATCTAACGTAATGGTCTCCAGGTTGGCGATCGCATCGCTCAGGTTCGTGATGGCTTCTGTGACTTCTGCCGTCGTGGCGTCGTCATTGTCTGCCACGCTTTGTGCTACGGTGATCGCATCCTGCAATGCCGCGATGCTTTCTGCGGTATAACTGCCTTCCGCGTATCCGTTTGCGGCCGTGATCATCTCGTTCAGCTCATTCTTCGAAACGATCTGCCACAGTTCCTGTGCTGCTTTAGTGAGTGTTCGGTTTGCTTGTTTCAGCTGATCGGCAGTTGCTTCTTCATCATCAAGCACATCTTGCGCAGCGGTGATGGCATCTTTCAATGCCTGTACTTTGCCTGGGCGGACATTGTCCACATTCGGCAGGATATTGGCATTGATGAACTGGATCGTTTCTTCCAGGTCTGCTTTCAGCGCATCTGTGCTTTCACCGGCATTCAGTGCCTGCATCGCTTCACTCAGGTCGAGCAATGCGCTGATGAGTGCGGTCGCGGAAGCATTATCTGGATCAGTAAGCAATGCGTTGGCATTGGCGATCAGATCGTTCAGCTCATCGTTCTGCAACGCTTCTGCCTGATCGACGATATCTTGCAATGCGGCCATGGCGGCCTCGCTTGCCTTTCTCTGCAAAGCATCCATCGCGGCACGCAATGCCGCTGCGGCCTCATCCGTGTCGGCCTTTGTCGCCTGCTCATCGGCAGCGGTCTCTTTTGCCTGATCCAGCGCTTCCATAAATGGCGTCCAGCTGTTTGCCGTGTATTCATCCTCATTCCATGCTGACGCCTGTGCGATCAGATCATTCAGCTCATCCTTGAAATCGGCGATGACCAGTCTGCTTACGGCTTCCTGCAGCTTCCATGCGGCCTGATCGACTTCATTCTGGGTCGCATTCGCATCATCATAGACATCCTGCGCATTGAGATATGCTTCTTCATATTCCGCATAGCTGGATGGCGTGTAGGCGTCGGCCTCAATCTTCGTCTCTAACAAGCTGCCCAGCGCGCTCTTGTCGAGCTTCTTTTCCAGCGCTTCGCGCGCGGCGACTAGCTGGGCGGCAGCTGTGTCGATCTGCGGCTGCGTCGCCTGTTCATCAGCGAATCCCGCTTCGGCCTGTGCCCGAGCCGCTTCATATGCCTGTACGCTCGCTTCGCTGTAAAGGCTGAGATCCACTTGTTTGTTCAGCTCTTCTTCCAATACTGCCTTATCCTGGATCTGCGCTTCGTTGAACATGACTTCTGTGATCTTCCACCAGTATTCGGCCGCCTGGGTGACGGTGATCCGCACGGCCATGACCGGCGTTTCTTCCAGTGTAACGACCTCATGTTCATTTTCACCGATTTCCGCGATGCTCTGCCAGCTATTGCCATCTGCGGAGATCTCCACTCTGCCATGATGCAAGATATCTGAGCCGGCATTGACAGAATAAATGTCAATCTGCGAAAGAGCTAACGGTTCCCGGAAACTGAACTGAATGTAGTCTCCTTGTGCCTGGTTGTTCTGCAGCCAGGTCAGTGAAGATGTGTCGCCATCGATCAGCCTGGATAACGCATAATCCTGATAGACGCTCTTGTTGCTGGAAATGGTGATATAGTTGCGCATGCTCAATCCGGCCTTAGCTTCTTCGATGCGTGCGCATGCATAGTCGACAAGCGCCTGATCCGCGCCGGCATGATAATAGATCGTGCTGCCATAGTCCAAGGCCTGTGCATATTTGTTCCAGCTTTGTTCAGAATACTCATTTTCATTGAGCGTTTCTCCCAGCAATGCCTGCAACGCGGACTTATCCGGAACGGCTTGCGGCGCATTGTCATTTTCCAGCATCGTCAGCTTGTCAGAGATCATATTGGCCAGCTGATTCATAGTGCTGACCGGTCCGGTCTCCAGCATCGCCTCCAATGTCTGCAGATCTGTATAGACAGACTGTGCAAAGGCGCTGCCATCATCACAGCTGCTCAGCCGCTCTTGCGCTTCCGCGATGAACTGCACGAAGCGCTCGGTGTCATAGCCATACACCTCAAGTTCAGTAAAGTTGCCAGAGTACCTGCCGCCGGTCGGCCCATAAGTAAAGCGCTCCAGCTGCTGATATTTCACATAACGCGCCTTGACCAGGTGATCAAAATGCACGGTCACGGTCTGTTTGGTGCCGCCATTGAGATCACGATATTCCGCAACCTGGGTCCAGGACTGCCCGTCTTCGCTGACCTGAATGGCATATGCGTTGGGAAGCTCATTGAAGCGGATGATCACACGGTCCAGCAGATAAGGCTTTTCCAGATCTACGCTGACCCATGCGTCATCATCGGTGTTCAGCGAGATCCTGGTGGACTCACTGCCATCGGTCGCGTTGGCCGGATCAAACTGCGGATAGACCAATGTGCCGTCTTCGTTATATCCGCCTTCGACGCCGCTGACTTCCACGTTTTTATGCAGGGCGATGTTGCCGCTGTCTTCGCTTTCTGAAGCACCCGCTACCTGCGCGGCGCTCATGGCATAGTTGTAGAGCTTCAGATCATCCATGGTGCCATAGATGCCCTCACCGATCTTCTCGGTCGGCATCACAAAGGTAGAGGAACCTTGGCTGGATGCGCCGCTGACCTGATAATACTCACCGCTGCCGACAAACATGCCATTGATGTACAGCGAAGTGTTGGTCTCATCGCAGACGATCGTCATGGCAAAGGTCACGCCGAGCGGAATATCCGCATCGATGAGGTAAGCATAGCCTTTGCGTTCATAGCCGAAATGACCTGTGCCATCATAATTGTAATAGAACTTACCGTCTTTGCCTGAGAATAACAGTGCGTTTTCTCCGGTCGCGGAATCGATGGTGATATCACATTGCAAAGTATACGGATAGCCAAGCGTATCAAATGGCAGTGAGAGATATCCTTCTCCTTTCAGCCGCAGCGCATCGTCTTTCGCATACAGATCATGCACTTCTGCGTCATAGCCGTTGCCGCTGGCATCTTCCGCGATACCATCCGCGATATCATCAAAATCATAAGAAGCCACCAGCGAGGACTCACTTTCCACATAACGGCCTGGATTGGCATTCGGCGCATGCGTGCCTAATGCTTCCACGCGTTCCATGAACTCATCGCTCGTCTCATCATCGTCTTCGCCATACCAGCCTTTTTCAGCCATGAGCATGACCTGATCGCGCTGACGGTCAAAGATATCAAATTCGCTGGCGCCTACTTTCATGTCATACCACAGCGCTGCTTCTCCGCCCAGCAGCTGCGGATGACCGGTCTGCAAGTAATGTCCGCCATTGAGGTTGGAATATTCCCAAGTGTCATACAGGCTCGCGATATTGAGATAATTGTTATAATAACCGGCCCATGGCACGATGTACAGGATGCCGTCCGCATTATTGATGAAACGATAGCCTGCGTCCTTCATCTCATCAAAGCTGGCCCAGCTGTGGCTCCACATATGCGCGATGACATCGGTGCTGACCGGTGTCTCCCCGGCAAAGCCATTGGTGCCCAAAGAAGCCCAGAAGCGTGTCTCATAGCCTTTGCCATTGACATATTCGATCAGCTCGTTCATATAGCGGCGCACGACTTCTGAATATGACTTGTCATACTCATCTGTGCCAATATGGAACTTGCCGTTCTGGAATACCGGATCTTCGCCATCGAGGAATTCATCAAAGACATTCTTCATGACGCCCACGGCATTCTGATACGCTTCCTCGGTGCGCAAATCAAAATGATAGCCATCCATGAGCAGCGATTCATCGATATTGGCAAAAGCGCCCGCGTGCGCCGGCGTATCGATCTCGGTCACGACATCCACGCCATATTTTTTCGCGTCTTTCTGATACGCTTTATAGGCTTCCTGAGAGTAGACCTGATCTTTTGGCAGCCCTTCATTCAGCTGCGGATACACTTTGCTTTCCACCCGGAACGCCACTGTCTGTTCGCCGCCATTATCATTGATGTGATTGCGGAATTCGCTCAGCTTGAAATAGCCGGCATAGCGTGTCAGCTCGCTCAGATAATCGAGCGGGATATATTGTCTGGCTACATCGAGCATGACCGCACGCACCGCATACTGCGGATAATCCCGCACTTGTCCCTTCGGGATCTCATCATGTCCTTCATCCTGTGAGAGGATCTGCGAGATGCTCGTTCCGCCATACAGGATGCCCTTTTCGCTCAGGGCGCTGACCGTGAGGATATCGCCGATATCCATGGCATAGCCTTCTTCTCCCAGCACGCTGCTTTCATCCAGACGCAGAACGATATCGCCTGTCTGCGGGTCATCCTGGGTGATCACACAATCCAGATCAGACATTTCCTTCAGATACATCGCGATCTGTTCGGCTGTCTGCTGCAGCTGCGCGTCTTCGATCACGATCCGACCGTTGAAGACAAAGCTGCCCGTATCGCCTTTCCACTCCCGCAGTTCAGGGATCACATCTGGTTTCTCGTTTATGCTTTCCTGCGGGGCATATTGTCCGGCGATCGTCACTTTCTTGGGATCATCCCCTTGCAATACATTGCCCTCAGCGTCGCTGATTTCATAAAACAAGTTGACATTCATGTCTTCCAGCGGTGTGATGATCTTGCCTGCTTCGCTCACTACTGCAGGATTGCTCGTGGCATACAAACGGATCGTATAGCCTTGCGGCACTTGCGGCAGCACCAGATCGTCCCCTTCTGCCTGCACCGGCTGTTCCAGCGCCTGGGCGAGCACATCCTCCAGCGTCACTTCGTCCGAATACGGATAGACTTCCAGCTCATACAGCGATATGGTCGGACACTGCATATTGTCGATCGAGGCGATGATGGTGCCCAGCCGCGCATAGATCCGCACATAACGCGCGCTGACCGGAGCATCCAGGCTCAGCGTCTCGGTGTAGTCTCTGCCATCGTTGTCCGGATCGACATAATGATGCAGCACGGTCCATTCCTGAGCATCGCTGCTCACTTGCACATCGTAGTCTCGGGAATTGGCGTTCTGCCATTTCATGACGATCGTGCCGATTTCTTTTTCCTCGCCCAGATCCACCATGGCCCAGACATTCTGATCCGGATTATCCTCCAGGTCGATAGAGGTCAGCGCCTCATCGCTGCTCCAGCGCGTGGACGCATTGCCATCTGTCAGGTTGGCCGGGTCAAACTGCGGATACGTCAGCGTCCCATCGTCCTGAACGCCGCCTTCGACACCGCTGACCGTGACCGGGCGATTCAGCGCAAGGTTCTCTTCCTGCGCGGATGCGCTGATGCCGCTCCATGAAATAACAGAAAGCGCCATGAGCGCAGATAAAATGATCTTTGATATTTTTCTCAGCATTTTCCCACCTCCGAATCAGAAAAATATCATTCTTTTCCTATCCCTGTTCACCTTTTTCATCCTCTTCTCTCATTTTGACAGATGTGTGCCACAGATGTGAAGAAATTCTGGACAAGTGGCAAGATCAGACGGTTTTCCGGCAAAAAAAAGACCATATCTCAGAGGATATGATCTTCATGGTCACTCCTCTTGCTTATTTCCTGCCATGTCTGCAATTCATCCAGGCGCCCTTGCAGCGTCATCTGCGCCGCCTGCAGCGCGTCGCTGCCCAATATCAGCCGCAGCGGCGCATCTTGGTGCAGTGCTGTATCGACGATGATCGCTCCGCCTTTGGCCGGATCACCAAGCTGATCATGCCGCACTGTCTGCTTTCGATAATGCTGCGCCAGCGCATCATAATCAAGAATCCGCATCTCGCTCTCTTTCAGTTCGCTGTCATAAAATGCCGTGCGGAAAGCGCCAGGCTCCACGAGCATGACGCGTATGCCTAAATGTGCTGTTTCTTTGGCCAATGCCTCACTGGCCAGTTCCAGCGCGCCTTTGGCTGCGGAATAATAGCCATTGCCTAAGGCACCGCGTACCGCCCCGATCGAAGATACATTGATGATCATGCCGCTGTGGCGCGCCCGCATGCCCGGCAGCGCCAGCTGGATCAGACGCAACGGCGCAAAGAAATCGGTCTCAAACAATTCCCGCACTTGTGTCGGCTCACTTTCCTCGATGGCCGCGCGATAACCATGGCCTGCATTATTGACGAGCATATCGATGCGGCCAAAACGCGCATAGACTTGGTGCAGTGCTTTTTCCATGCTTCCGATCCGATCCAGTTCCAGCTTTACGGCCATGGCCTGCTTAGGAAATTCCGCAACCATCGCATTCAGCTTTTCTGGTGATCGTGAGGTCAGCGCGACGGCATCCCCGCGGCGCAAGGCCGCTTCCGCGATGCCTTTGCCCAGTCCGCCGGAAGCGCCGGTGATCATCCATACGTTTTGCATCCAGATACCCCCCTTCAGCGGATATAGTTGGTGCTGATGCGCTTCTCTTGTTCAGGCAGCGGCAGTCCTGCATCCGCGGCGATCTTCAGGCTGTTCAGCATCCAGGCCATGTTGCGGCCGAGCACCCGCATGATCTGCATGCCCTCTTCATCCTGGCGCACCTGCGCAGGCGTATGCCCGAGCGAGGCGATCGTTTCGGAGTAACACGGAATATCCGAAAGAGAAGCACACCTCGGCAACGGGGTGTGCTTTTTGCGGTTTGAAAAGCCGCTTCCCCCACCCAACAACCAACGAATCATGGGCGATCTCGAAAAAATGAAAGCCGGGCTTTGGCTCCACGCCATCTGTCCTGAAATCGGCGGCGCGCTGCTGCGGACCGAGGAGCTGGTGTTCCGGCTCAACCAGCTGCCCCCGAGCCGCCGGGAGGAGCGGGAGGCGATCATCCGGCAGCTGTTCGGACACGTCGGCAAGTCGGTCTGCATCCACAGCCCGTTCCACTGCGATTTCGGAGCGCAGATTTCGGTCGGCGACCATTTCGTCGGCAATTTCAACCTGACGATCCTCGACGAAGCGCCCGTCACCATCGGCGACCACGTCTTCATCGGGCCGAACGTCGGCATCTACACCGTCAACCACGCCCTGCTGCCCGACCAGCGCAACGCGGGCATCATGCGTTCGCTGCCCATTGCCATCGGCAACAACGTCTGGATCG
>ENA-ORNG01001236-ORNG01001236.1-human-gut-metagenome-genome-assembly--contig:-NODE-1236-length-19075-cov-3.265142_pt1 | contig 19075 bp, 17 predicted proteins | sample MGYA00242113_ERZ509018 | MGnify/ENA primary metagenome ERZ509018 (study PRJEB26280, sample SAMEA2338711) | human gut metagenome | biome: human gut; feature: human-associated habitat; material: faeces... | reverse complement strand
AGCCCCGGACCGTAAGTTACACCGATTGCATCAATATCATCCAGTGTAACCTCTGCATTTTCCAGAGCCTCTTCTATTACCTGATTAATCTTTTCAATATGCTTTCTCGATGCGATTTCCGGAACCACACCACCATATAATTTATGTAGATCTATCTGTGATGAGATCACATTTGACAACACCTGTCGTCCGTTCTTTACAACGGCTGCTGCCGTTTCCTCACAGGAACTTTCAATTGCCAGTATTAATATATCCTTTTTCTCTGTATCCATATTTTTCCTTCTCTCTACTGCTTTGCTTATTCCGGGAAATCCAGTTCTGTTGTCATACGGTCTTTTCCTGCGATCGCATGTGGAAAGATTGCCCGCACTTCATCCATATATTCTTCCGGATGGCGCAGGGACGGGCTGTAATGCGTAAGCCACATTTCCCTCACACAAGCTTTCTTTGCCATTTCTGCTGCCTCATAAAATGTCATATGTTTATATTCGACTGCTTTCGCCTTCTTTTCCGGCTCGCCATACATTCCTTCGCAGATAAATAAATCGGCATCTTTTGCATGTTCCACAATGGAATCCGTTGGTCTGGTATCGGTTGTATAGGTGCATTTGATACCTTTTCTTGACGGTCCGAGAACCAGATCGCTTGTAAGTGTTCTGTCAGGCAGCTCGATTGTCTCTCCCTTTTGCAGGCGATTCCAGTACTGCATCTCTACGTTATTTTCTTTTGCCTTGCTCACATCAAACTTTCCGGCACGGTCAATCTCAATCGTATAGCCATAGCAGGTGATATTGTGATTCACACGAAATGCAGTAATACGGCAGCCGCATACATCAAGCACTTCCTCTTTTTCCTTTAATTCATGAAAAACAATCGGAAACGGTAAGTCTGGTGCGATGACTCTTAATGAGTTTACTACACGCTCTAATCCTCTTGGTCCTACCATTAACAGCGGCTCGGTTCTCTGTGCATTTCCCAGTGTTAAAAGAAGCCCTGGCAGGCCACTGATATGATCGGCGTGATAATGGGTAAAGCAGATGACTTCAATCGGCTTAAAACTCCAGCCTTTTTCCTTGATCGCCACCTGTGTTCCCTCGCCACAATCTATTAAAATACTGTTTCCATTGTATCTTGCCATCAATGATGTCAGTTTGCGGTATGGCAGCGGCATCATTCCTCCGCAGCCAAGCAAACACAATTCCAGCATAACATCCCTCACTTTTCTATAGCAGTTCTGTCTGTTTCTCCACTTTTACAGGAAGTTTAAACTGCTTCGTCCATATATCATAACAGGATTCACACAGAAAAATACTGTGTATTTCCCCGTCTTTTTTTGAGAAGTATCCCCATTCCTTTTTGATGGAAAGGTAATCTTCTCTCTTAATATTGTCTGTTGTCTCTATCTTTTTTCCACAGGAATTACAGTAAATTTCATGTACTTTTTTATCCATTGTATCCTCCATTTTCAAAAATGTTTCAAAAACTTTTCTTCTAATTTTAATATCGTATCTCACCATAAATCTCATAGGCCATTTAACTATAGAAAGAATCGTTCTTAAAATAAAACTATTTTTGTAATTCTTCCGATACCATTATACAAAAAAATACGACAAAAAGTACTGGTAACTACTGGCATCCTTATGCCTCCCAGAGCATAAGTCTTGCATCTTCCCGCGGATTATCGTAATAATTCTTTCTCTGTCCGACTTCTTTAAATCCAGCGTGTTCATACAAGGTAACCGCCGCTATATTGGAAGCACGGACTTCGAGATAAATGCTGTGCAGATTCTGCTTTTTTGCCTCTTCTAATAACTGTTTTAACAGCTTTCCGGCAATTCCCTTTTTTCGGTGAGAAGGCAGTACCGCCACATTTGTAATGTCTGCTTCATCAAGCACCATTTTCATACCAACATAGCCGATTACCTCTTCTTCTTCTTTTGCAAGGAAAGAACAATAGCCTTCGGTATGAAACATCTCTTTTAAACCTTCTACAGACCACGGAACAGAAAAACATTCTTTCATCAGAAGTCCTGTCTTTTCACAGTCTGCTTCGGTCATTGGGCAAATTTTCATTCTTCTAACTTCTTTCCCTTTGCTTCAAGCTCCCGTTCTGCCTGTGACTTTCTTAAATAAATCGGCGCATGGTCGCTCGCTGGCTCTGCTTTGCCTTCTTCGTATAACTTCATGGCACGAATGGCAACCGCTCCGGCTCTCTGGCGACTTAAATGTGCCGGTGCGTAAGAATGCTCTACGTTACAAAGTTCCTCAATAATATCTTTATATACTGGAACGCCATCTCCTAAAAAAATAACTGGCTTACCAAGTTTTTGTCCAAGCTCGTTGCACTTTTTAATAATATCTTCAACCGGGCCTGCCTCCTGTGCGACAAGTTCTTCAAACTCTGTTCCACCTGCAAAATGATAGATTCCGGTATATACCTGCTGTCTTCTCGCATCCATCATCGGACAGATAATGGCATCTGTACCATAAAAGTTGCAGGCGATTCCTTCTAAAGTTGGAACGGAAATGATTGGCTTATTCAGTGCCAGTCCAAGTCCCTTTGCTGTTGCAGAACCAATACGAAGCCCTGTAAAAGAACCTGGCCCTGCCGCTACCGCAATGGCATCCATCTCAGAAAGTTCTGTCTGTGTCATTTTCACAATCTCATCAAGCATCGGTAAAAGTGTCTGTGAATGTGTTTTTTTATAATTTAATGTATACTCTGCAACAAGAGTCTCCCCGTCTAAAATGGCAACAGAGGCCACTAATCCAGAGCTGTCTAATGCAAGAAGTTTCATCTATCTTTGCACCTCCTCAACGGTAATCAGACGATAGTCAAATCCCTTGGATAAGTCTTTGTCGATATGAATTTCTGTATACTGTGCCGGGAGAAGTTCCTCTATCAGGTTCGCCCACTCGATAAAGCAGACGCCTTCTCCCTCGATATATTCTTCAAAACCAATTTCGTACATTTCTTCCGGGTCACTGATGCGGTACACATCAAAGTGATAAAATGGAAGTCTTCCCTCATCGTATACCTGTAAAATAGTAAAGGTCGGACTACTGACTGGTTCTTTGATTCCAAGTCCTGCCGCAAATCCTTTTGTAAATACGGTTTTTCCGACTCCCAAATCACCGTAAAGGCAGTAAACCTGACCTGCTGCTGCCTTTTCTCCGCATTGTTTTCCCAGTGCAAATGTCTCTTCTGCGCTGTTACTTTCTATTTTCATGTTTACCTCTTTTTATCTATCTTGTCCTCACAGAGTTTTCTTTCTCTCATATTTGCAATTGTTCTTTCATCATCTCATAAAACCAATCACAGAAAGCCTTCGAAAGGACATGATTCTTTATTTGTCTTTGACTTTTTTGCTTATCTATTTTATTTGTCTCTTATCTGTTTTTCATTTCTTCAATGAAGTTTAAAATATCTGCCCGCTGTGCTCCCATTGCCTCTGTAGGAATCAGGAAAGCATTATTCTTTCCTGTATAAATAACCGCAACGGATTTATAGAAAATTATCTTTGTTACTTTCTTCCACTCCACATCAATCGCATTTTCTGATAATTCCAGATGTAAGCCCCACTCGTCAAGCATGTAATGGAATGTCTGCTCATAGATTGGATTTAACTTCCTTGCATTCTTGGCACGAAGATATGTCGTAAATGGAATCCATATCAGAATAAATAAGGAACAGATTAATGGCATAGCAATATTACCCTGTTTTTTAACGATAACGGCAATCGGCCATGCAATTGCTAAAACAGTGACAAGAATCATCAAAGGCTGACGATACGTATGCCCAAAAAGGAAGGTATTCAGTGCCGACTGTGTAATGTCTGCATCAATGCGATAATGCTTCCCCTGTGGCTCCATCATCACTTTTTTTTCTAATTCCTCTGGCTGCTTTTCTTCTTCATTATCGGAAACTGCCGCTGACATATTTATAGAAGTTTCTAAGTCATCTGCACCGGGTGTTCCTGCCTTTTCCGCATCACTGACACTGTGATTTCCAGCCGCTCCGGTAGTTTCTGTTTCTAATTCTTCCTCTCCGACCCCAACTGGTCTGTCGAGTTCTGCAAGATTCATCTTGCTTATTTCTTCAAAACTCTTCACGTTTTGCCCCTCCTATTGTGACCACAGCCTTACTTGTTGTGGTCAATCTTCATCGTAAGCTGGATTCTCTTTTTGTTTAAATCCACGCTCATTACCTGCACATCTATAATATCTCCCACACTGACTACTTCAAGCGGATGCTTAATGTAACGATCTGTCATCTGGGAAATGTGTACTAAACCATCCTGATGCACGCCAATATCTACAAAGGCACCGAAATCAATAACATTGCGGACCGTTCCTTTTAAGACCATGCCTTCTTTTAAGTCTTTCATCTCAAGGACATCTGTTCTAAGTACCGGCTTTGGCATTTCACTACGTGGATCTCTTCCTGGCTTTTCTAATTCTTCTATAATATCGTGAAGTGTCATCTCACCAATGCCAAGATTTTCTGCCAATCCTTTTTCATCTTTAATCTGAGAATTAAGAGAGCTAAGACCACCGCCACGGATGCTTTCTGATGTGTAGCCCAAATCATTTAATAACTTTGTCGCTGCCTCGTAGGACTCTGGATGTACGCTTGTATTATCAAGTGGTTCTTCTCCACCAGGGATTCTTAAGAAACCTGCACACTGTAAAAATGCTTTTGGTCCAAGCTTTGGCACTTTTAAGAGTTCTTTTCTGGTGTGGAAACGCCCATTTTCCTCACGGTAAGCAACAATATTTTTCGCAACTGCCTTGCTGATTCCGGCAATGTAAGAAAGCAATGGGACGGAAGCAGTATTTAAGTCAACACCGACTTTATTTACACAGTCCTCAACAACACCATTTAACGCTTCTTCTAATCGCTTCTGGTTCATATCATGCTGATACTGTCCAACACCAATTGCTTTTGGCTCAATCTTTACAAGCTCTGCCAACGGGTCCTGCAATCTTCGGGCGATAGAGGCCGCACTTCTTTGTCCTACATCAAATTCCGGAAACTCTTCGGTTGCGAGCTTACTTGCAGAATAAACAGATGCGCCTGCTTCATTTACAATAACGTAAGCAACCTGTTCTGGTATTTCCCTGATCAGTTCTGTGATAACCTGTTCTGATTCACGGCAGGCAGTACCATTTCCCACACTGATTACAGAAACATTGTATTTCTTAATCATATCATGTACCGTTTTCTTGGCCTGTTCTACCTTACACTGTGGTGCAGTTGGGTATACAACAACGGTATCTAACACCTTACCCGTAGGATCTACCACAGCAAGTTTACATCCAGTACGGAATGCAGGGTCCCATCCTAAAACTGTTCTTCCTTCCATTGGCGGCTGCATGAGAAGCTGTGTTAAATTCTTTCCAAAGACAGTAATGGCACCTTCCTGTGCTTTTTCTGTAATTTCACTTCGAATATCTCTTTCGATGGATGGGGCAATGAGTCGATTGTATGCATCAAGTATCGCTTCTTCCATGAGTGCTTTTGTATTTAGATTATCCTTCACCATTGTTTTATTTAATGCATTGACAATCTGCACATCTGGTGCCTCTACCTTAACAGTAAGGAACTTTTCTTTTTCTCCACGGTTAATCGCAAGAACCCGATATCCCGTAACTTTAGAAAGTGGCTCTCTGAAATCGTAATACATTTCGTATACAGATTCTGCTTTCTCATCTTTTGCTTTTACAACAAGACTTCCCTGTTTCATCGTACAGTTACGGATGCTTTTACGATAATCTGCCATATCTGCAATCATTTCCGCAATGATATCCTTGGCTCCGGCAATCGCTTCTTTTGCGTTTGCCACACCTTTTTCTGCGTTCACAAAGGCTGCTGCTTCTTCTTCCATGCTTTTTGTTGTCTTCTGTAAAAGAAGAATATTAGCCAATGGCTCTAAGCCCTTTTCCTTCGCTTTTGTCGCTCTTGTCTGCTTTTTCGGGCGATATGGGCGGTATAAGTCATCTACTGCTACCAGAGTTTCTGCTGAGAGAATCTTTTTCTTTAAATCTTCTGTCATCTTACCCTGATCTGTAATCGCATTGATTACCTGCTCTTTTTTCTCCTCTAAGTTGCGAAGATAGAGAAGGCGTTCATGTAAATTACGGAGTGTCTCGTCATTAAGAGCTCCTGTCATTTCTTTACGGTATCTGGCGATAAACGGAATCGTATTTCCCTCGTCAATCAACTTGATCGTGGCTTCCGTCTGCCACGTTTTAATATTTAATTCCTGACTTATCGTCTTTATAATGTCCATAGCTTCTCCCATCGCAGAAACAGGCCGCCCATTCCTGTGCAGCCTGTTTTTCACATGTGTCCGCCGTCAGCCCAGCCTGCCGGCGGCATTCCGGCCGGCTACTCGCCAAGCAGCCGGTCAATTAATTTATAGCCTTCTTCTATCACAATGTTTCCGCTTTCAGCGGCTTCCTTTTCGTTATAATTCCAGCTTTTCTTCAAGTCCTTTCGGCTGTCATAAAGCATAAACGGCACCGGATTTGAAGAATGGGTACGAATACAGATCGGTGTCGGATGGTCCGGAAGAACAAGCAGACGATAGTCCTCGCCCGATGCGTCCATAGCTTCCACCAGAGGCTTAATCAGACGGGTGTCCATATTTTCAATGGCCTGAACCTTCCGTTCCACACTTCCCTGATGTCCCATTTCATCTGGGGCCTCCAGATGAATATAAACGAAATCACTGCCGTCCTTTAACAGTGTATCCACTGCCGCCTGGGCCTTGCCCTCATAGTTTGTATGCAGTCCGCCATTAGCGCCCTCAACCTGAATATTTTTCATGCCTGCGCCCACGGCAATGCCTTTCAACAAGTCTACCGCAGATATCATAGCCCCCTTCATATGGGTCTTTTCCTCAAAGGATGTGAGAGATGGCCGGGTACCGGCGCCCCAGAACCAACAGGAATTTGCCGGTTTTAAACCTTTTTTTCGGCGTTCCACATTCACCGGGTGATTTTCCAGAATATCATAGCTTTTTTTCATCATTTCCCGAAGAATTTCATCCTTCGGAAGGAAATCTTTAATCACCTTTCCAAGATGATCATGGGGCTGAGCCAGTTCGACAACCTGCCCCCTATCCCAAATGAGCAGATGTCGGTAGCTTGTCCCAAGATAGAATTTATAGGTTTCGGTTTCCAGTTCCTTCCGGACAGCCTCCAAAAGTACCGCCGCATCCTCCGTCGAAATTTCATCGGAGCTGTGGTCGATAATGGTCCGCTCTTCATAAGGAATTCCCTCTTCTTCGGAAAGGGTTACAATATTGCAGCGCAGGGCAATGTCTGTCTCCTTCATATCCACGCCGATACTGAGCGCTTCCAGCGGAGAACGTCCGGTATAGTAGAGTCTCGGATTATAGCCAAGCACGGACAAATTGGCTGTATCACTGCCCGGGCTCATACCCTCAGGTACTGTATGGGCCATGCCGATTTCCGACTTTTTAGCCAATGCATCCATAGTTTTCGTTTCAGCATATTCCAACGGTGTTTTTCCGCCCAGCGCTTCCAGCGGCTCATCAGCCATGCCATCGCCTAACATTACGATATATTTCATAATATTTCCTTCCTCTCTACTCTCTGGATAATATTTTAAGATAATGAACGCCCTGAGCTTTTTCCAACGCATCAATCAGTTCTGACACATCGCCCGTGGTATTTAAAATCTCAACACTCAATGTCACCGAAGCGATTCCGTTCACCGGAATGGCCTGGTGAATCGTCAGTATATTCGCCTGATATTTTGCCACACAATTGAGCAGTCCCGACAAAAATCCCGGTTCGTCATCCAATTGGATCATCACCGTAAATGTCCGTCCTCTGGAATGCTCATGAAAAGGGAAAATATCATCCTTATATTTGTAAAACGAGCTTCGGCTGATGCCCACCTGCTCCGCCGCCTCCTGGACCGTCGGAACCTTAGCCGACTCTAAAAGGCGTTTTGCTTCCACCACCTTTAAGAGAACCTCCGGCACCGCCTTTTGCTTTACAACATAATAATCGCTGCGTTCCTTCATAACTTTTTATGCCTCCGGCATTATTCTGTCTTGTTTTTATCAATACTCCGCCATTTTAGATAAGCGTTGATAAACGGATCAATATTGCCGTCCATCACACTGTCCACGTTGCTGATTTCCGTGTTTGTCCGGTGATCCTTCACCAGCTTATAGGGCTGCATGACGTAGGAACGGATCTGGTTTCCCCAGCCAATCTCTTTCACCTCGCCGCGGATATCCGAAGCCTTTTCTTCATTTTCCTGTTGTTTTAAAAGATAGAGCTTGGCTTTCAGCATCTGCATGGCTTTATCCTTATTCATATGCTGAGAACGCTCATTCTGACACTGAACAACAATCCCCGTCGGTAAGTGGGTAATACGAATCGCCGAAGAAGTCTTATTAATATGCTGACCGCCGGCGCCGCTGGAACGGTAGGTATCAATCCGCAAATCCTTGTCGTTGATTTCCACATCCACATCTTCCTCAATATCCGGAATGACGTCGCAGGAAGCGAAGGATGTCTGGCGTTTACCCGCCGCATTAAACGGAGAAATCCGCACAAGACGATGGATACCCTTTTCTGCTTTCAGATAACCATAAGCATTGTCCCCGTTAATCTGCATGGTGATCGCCTTAATACCGGCCTCATCTCCGTCCAGGAAGTCTAAAACCTCTGTGGAAAAGCCGTGTTTTTCCGCCCACCGGCTGTACATACGATACAGCATTCCGGCCCAGTCACAGGCCTCCGTACCGCCGGCTCCCGCATGAAGCGTTAGAATTGCATTATTGTCATCATATTCATCGCTCAACAGCGTGGAGATGCGCAGCTCTTCCAGTTCTTCAATGAACAGATTCAGCGCCTCCTCAATTTCAGGAATGAGACTTTCATCATTTTCCTCATAGCCCATTTCTATTAAAGTTTCCACATCCTCATAGGCAGTTTCCAAAGCTTCATACTTTTCAACCGTATCCTTCAGATGCTTCAGCTCCTTCATGGCTTTCTGGGAGTTCTCCGGATTATCCCAAAATCCGGGCTCCTCCATAATATTTTCTAATTCACCGATTCTGGACTTTTTGTAAGCCAGGTCAAAGTGAATCCCTCACTTCCGCTAATGGTGTTTCGTAACTGATCAACGTTACTTTGAACTGGTCTAATTCAACCATTGCTTCACCTTCTTTCTTATATTTCAATAATTGGCTACAGCTTATTTTTTACGTCCGCAGCACTGTTTGTATTTTTTACCACTGCCGCACGGGCAAGGATCGTTTGGATATACTTTTCCTTCTTTTCTCCGGGTCGGCTGCTTAACGGCCGAATCATCTTTATTTGTTCCGGTAACCTTGGCAACCTCTTCCCGCTCAACGGTCTGCTGGATTCGGATGTGCATCAATGCCTGAACCGTATCCTCTGAAATTCCCTGGGTCATCTCGTCAAACATATCGTAACCGGCAAATCGGTATTCTACCAGCGGATCTCTCTGTCCATAGGCCTGGAGCCCGATGCTCTGACGAAGCTGTTCCATATTATCGATATGATCCATCCACCGCCGGTCGATCATCTTAAGAAGGACAACCCGCTCCAATTCTCGGATATGCTCTTCCTCAGGAAATTCCTTTTCCTTTGCCTCGTAAATTTCAATGGCCTTTTCCTGAAGCTCCTGAATGAGCTGTTCCGCATTTTTACCGGCATAATCCTCCGGATTCCACGAAACATTTGTATATGGAATGATGCTTGTCAGTCCCTGCCCCAGACTTACCATATCCAGATCGGCCACTGCAATTTTCTGCTCCAGCTTTTCCAGATCCTTTTCTTCCACCTGGCTTTCTGCCGGAATATGCATATGCACATGATTTTTGACAACATCGCGGATCATCTTAAAGATAACATCCCTCATATTGTCGCCATCCAAAACCCTCAGACGCTCTGCATAAATGATTTCACGCTGTTCGTTCATAACCTGGTCATATTCCAGGACATTTTTACGAATACCGTAGTTGTTGGACTCAATCTTCATCTGGGCCTTTTCTACAGCGCTGGAAAGCATCTTATGCTGAATCGCCTCGCCCTCCGGAAAGCCAAGAGAATTAAAGACGCCCATCAACCGCTCTGAACCGAAGAGTCGCATCAGATCATCCTCCAGAGAAATATAAAATCTGGATTCACCCGGGTCGCCCTGACGCCCGGAACGGCCACGGAGCTGATTATCAATACGGCGGGACTCATGCCGCTCCGTACCGATGATCATCAAGCCGCCCAACTCCGCAACACCTTCGCCCAGTTTAATATCCGTACCACGACCTGCCATATTGGTGGCAATCGTTACGGCTCCGGCCTGACCGGCCTGAGCAACGATTTCCGCCTCAAGCTCGTGGAATTTGGCATTTAATACTTTATGCGGAATTCCCCGCTTTTTCAGAGCATCACTGAAAATCTCTGAGGATTCAATCGTAATAGTTCCGACCAGTACCGGCTGTCCCTTGGCATGGGCCAGGGCAATGGTATCTGTTACCGCACTGACCTTTTCCCGTTTCGTCTTATAAACCAAATCCTCATGGTCCACACGGCGTACCGGCTCGTTTGTCGGAATTTCAATAACGTCCATTCCGAAAATATCACGGAATTCCTGTTCTTCCGTCAACGCCGTACCGGTCATACCGGCCTTTTTCTCATATTTATTAAAGAAATTCTGGAAAGTAATCGTAGCCAGCGTCTTGCTCTCCCGTTTTACCTTCACGCCCTCCTTCGCCTCAATGGCTTGATGAAGTCCATCAGAATAACGACGGCCCGGCATAATACGTCCCGTGAATTCATCAACAATCAATACCTGATCGTCTTTAACAACATAATCATGATCTCTGTGCATCAGATTATGGGCCCGCAGCGCCAGGATAATATTGTGCTGGATTTCCAGATGCTCTGCATCCGCCAGGTTATCGATGTGGAAGAACTGTTCAACCTTCTTCACGCCGTCCTCTGTCAGAGATACGGTCTTTTCTTTTTCATTGACAATATAATCGCCGGTTTCGATGATCTCTTCACCCATAATGGCAGTCATTTTCGTCATCTCGCCGCTGGCCTCGCCCCGTTCCATCTGCCGGGCAAGAATATCGCAAGCCCGATAAAGTTCCGTTGACTTACCACTCTGGCCCGAAATGATCAGCGGTGTTCTGGCCTCATCAATCAAAACCGAGTCAACCTCATCGATGATGGCATAGTGAAGTCCGCGCTGAACAAGCTTTTCTTTATAAACGACCATGTTGTCTCTCAGATAATCAAAGCCCAGTTCGTTATTTGTCGCATAGGTAATATCGCAGGCATAAGCCGCCTTCCTCTCCTCCGGCGTCATGCTGTTTAAAACAACACCCACAGTCAGCCCGAGGAATTCATGAACCTTACCCATCCACTCTGCATCTCGCTTGGCCAGATAATCATTGACCGTAACGATATGGACGCCTTTGCCGTCCAGGGCATTCAGATAGGCCGGCAGCGTAGATACCAAAGTCTTACCTTCACCGGTTTTCATCTCAGAGATACGTCCCTGATGAAGAATAATGCCGCCAATCAGCTGCACCCGGTAATGACGCATCCCCAAAACTCTGTAGGCCGCCTCACGGACGACCGCGAAAGCTTCTACAAGCAAATCATCCAGGGTTTCCCCATGCTCCAAACGTTCTTTGAAAGCAGTCGTTTTATTTCGCAATTCATCATCCGAAAGCTTTTCCATCTCCGGGCCAAGGGCCTCGATCTTGTCCACCAGGGGATAAATCCGCTTTAACTCTCTCTGGCTGTGAGTTCCCATAATTTTTGAAAACAAGCCCATTTTATCACTCCTACTAATTTTCTATTTCATTTACAGTAGCTTCTATAAAACACGTACAAATTATTGTAACACAGAAATATCCGTTTGCCAATGAAAAAATCTCTCATCTGACGGACAACGGTCCATCCTGGACGCACAATGTCTTTTAAAAAGAAGCTGCCGCTTCCCGATCTTTCAATCGGACAGCGACAGCTTTTTTAAACTTATTTAAGAACTCTATTTTAATATTCCGGTTCGATCAAACCGTAAGTATTTCCTTTACGTTTATAAACCACATTAACTTCATCCGTTTCCCCGTTCCGGAATACAAAAAAGCTGTGTCCGGACAATTCCATCTGAATACAAGCCTCTTCCGGGTCCATCGGTTTTATCGCGAATTTCTTGGAACGAACAATCCGAATTTCTTCCGCTTCTTCGGTTTCCATCTCAATAAAAGCTTTCTGGAAGTTACCGCCACCCCGATTTCTGTTCACCAGGCGGGTTTTATGCTTTCGCATCTGCCGTTCAATAATTTCCTGTACCAGATCAATAGAAACATACATATCGTCACTCACCTGCTCGGCCCGAATCACGCTGCCTTTAATCGGTATAGTGACCTCTATCTGCTGACGATTCTTTTCAACACTGAGTGTAACAATCGCTTCAGTTTCCGGAGTAAAGTATTTATCCAATTTGCCTAACTTTTCATAAATCGCATCCTTAAGTCCCTGAGTCACATCGATGTTTTTTCCGCTGATAGTAATACGCATACATATCACTCCTTACTCTGTTATTATGTTTTAATTATATCACATCCTCCCATTCTTTCAAGCCAGCTTGTTGTATTTTCTGAAAATATTTTATAATTTCAAATATTTTCAATAAAAAACAGATAAAGCAACGCTATTCGACAGTAAAGAATAAACAACTAAAAAGTCAAGAGGTTATCCACAATTTTAACGTTTTTTACGTTTTCACCAAAACATATTTTTGCCTTTTTTACTTTCATTCACCCATTATACATTGTGGATAAAGTGGATAACTCTGTGCATAAGTCGATTTTTCCGAAAAAAATGGATTTTTCAATGTGGATAACCTTGTGAATTGTGGATAATCCAAAATGTATATTTTTCTCTTTATGCAATCCTTCGACAAGTTTTTTGTGCAATTTTAATAAAATTCCCTTTTTCGAGGTTATTTTACATTCTTTTTTCCACATCTTATACCCCATTCGGTGGATAAAAAAACACCCGATAAACCATATAGATTTATCAGGTGTTTTTTTAGATTATTATCAGAAAAAGGAAATCAAATTAATTAACGATACGTGTTGCACGGACAGGCGTTCCGCCATAGTACATGCTCGTTTCAATAATACCCGTGCTGTAATCACTGGCATGAACGATATTGCCATTTCCTGAATAGATTGCAATATGACCAATCTCGCCGCCGTAAGCGTATCCAATCAGGTCGCCCGGCTGAAGTTCATCAAAGGATACGGAGTATCCGTAATTCAGCTGTGGTGTACATGTTCTAGGAAGAGAATATCCAAAGTTCGCGTAAACACTCTGAACGAAACCGGAGCAGTCGGCTCCATTCGTCAGGGAAGTTCCGCCCCATACATATGGATTTCCGATAAACTGTCTTGCAAAATCAACAATCTGCTGTCCCAGGCTGCTTGTATTTTCTCCGCTGCCAGACGGCTCTTCTTCATTATTTGATGGCGTCTCAACAACCGGCTCGCTGGTCGTCAAATAATCGCTGTGAATATAAGCGGTAGTGCCGTTGTAATCTACACGGCTCCAGCCATTATCACAAATACCGGTACGTGTCACGCTTTCGCCCTGACCCAATGCACCAACTTTATCTGAAGAAGAATCCGCATAAGCTCTGACGTTCACCCCATCTGTAGCCCATACAGTTTCCCATGTATCCTCAACATACACTTCATTTACCGGAGCTTCTGTCTCTTCGGCCGGAGCCTCAGTTTCCTCTGCAGGTGCCTCGCTCTCTTCTGCTGGAGCTTCCGTTTCTTCTGCTGGAGCTTCCGTTTCTTCCGCTGGCGCCTCGGTCTGTTCTACCAAAGCTTCTGTCTCTTCCGATACTGCTTCAGTCTGCTCTGCAGCCTGTGCTTCCTCGGCTAATCGAGCTTCCTCAGCCAGGCGCGCCTCTTCTTCCAGCGCTCTCTGACGTTCAGCCTCTTCCTCCATAGAAACAGCAGAAGCATAGTCAACGCCAACTTCAACAGCATGATTCTTTACATAGCCTTCAACGCCATCCTTGCTTACCTTTGTCCAATCAGACTCCGGAACGATGGCTACAACATCAAGGATTTCATCATTTCCTACAGTTGCAATCACTTCCGCATCATCCGCTGCTTCCGCTTTAATCTCTACACCATCTGCAATAATCTTCGCATAGCTGTTTATTGCATCTGTATCTTTGGCAACTTCTTCTACAGCCTTGCCTGTAACAACATAATCTGCTGAAACATATCCTTCACAGGATCCAGACTGAATATGTATCCATTCGTCTCCATCTTCAAGGACCTGGAAGCCGGCGCCAAAATATAATTTACCGACCGCTTCACTGTCTGCGCTTGGCTCTTTACGAATCATGACACAATCTTCCGCCGTGGAAATACCCTTCTTATAAAATGGGGAAGCAACCTCTTCAGTCGCTGTATAAATAATTTTTCCCTGGATATCCAAATCTCCAAACGAAACATCATATTTTGTTGTAGTAACCGGAGCTGCCTGAACACCTATTGGATTTGTACCGAATACAACTGCCGCGGCGATACCGAAAACACACGGTGCAAATTTTAATGTACCCATTGGTCTTTTCCTCCTTAATTTCAGTAATTCTACATTTCGTTAAACTGTTTGTTACATTTGCGAAATATATATTACATTTCTGTTACAAATAGTATTCTAACAAACTCCGATTCAATTGTCAACCGATATTGTAATTTTTTTGTAATAATTTATTTACAATTTTTACATTTACATATTCATCCGTATCTTATGATTTTCTATCCGAATTTTTTTTAATTTAAGCAAATGTCCTACAGCCCGTTTAAATGCCGCCTTGGACATATTTAATTCCCGTTCAATGACCTCCGGAGAAGCCTTTTCCGAAAAAGGAAGAACGCCGTCGTAACTCTCCAAAACATCCATGACAGTTTCTGCATCCTTTGCCATCTGTACCTGAATCCGTTCCCTCATGCTAAGTTCCAGCTTTCCATCCTCCCGGACAGCCACCACCCGCGCCTGGATCGTGTCGCCAATACGGAACTCGCCATGGGCATTTTTCTTCGGAATCATCCCATGATATTTGCCATCCACCGCCACAAAGACGCCAAAATTCGGATTTACCTGATAGACAATTCCCTGTACCGTCTCATCCTTAGCATAAGGCGCTTCAGCCAGGAGATAATTATATATTTTCATCGTTGCACAAAGCCGTTTACTTTTGTCAATATATAAAGCCACCGGATAGCTTTTTCCAGGACGCACCTGAATTGTCTGCTCTTTATATGGAAGAAACAAATCCTTTTCCAATCCCCAATCCAAAAAAGCGCCGATTTTTCCAACCTCTTTCACCCGAAGCAGACCAACCTGCCCCAGAGTAAGCATCGGCGTCTCTGTCGTTGCAATCAACCGGTCGCTGGAATCCCGATATACAAAAACTTCCATGGAATCACCGACCCTTATTCCTTCAGGAACATATTTTTTAGGGAGAAGTACCGCCTCTTCCGACTCACCCACATACACCCCGAAGTCCTTTGTCCGAAGGACGCTTAATATTTGTTTTTCACCCAATCGTATCATAAACCGCTCCTATTCTGTAAATTCTGTAATTACGCATATTTCTCCGTGGTTATTTTCTAAAATAATGATGACTCTATCTGTCTGAATCTGTCGTTTTGGAATTAATACATCTCCATAACGGGCTGAATACTTATACTCCACCCGCACCTGCCGTACAGAATAATCCTCCGGCAAATATTCCATCGCCGCCGCCACATATCTTCCATTATTCATATGATGATTCGTATCAAGGCAGGCCCTCATGACCCGAATCGGCTCAAGAATCTCAAACTCACCGAATATCCGGATTTTACGCCCCGCATAGGCCATTTCTTCCCTCGGCTCCATCGGATAAGCTTCAATCTGAGTTGCATCGACACGAACCGGGCGCCCCGTCGACACATCAATCATCGCCCACACCGAATTCGCCCGGGCAATCCGATTGCCCGACGCATCATCAATAATAAAATTACGCATTCCCAGAGGTCCTTTAAAATCATAGGGCCAGGTGGCCACTGAAATCTGCTCGCCATATTCCGGATATCGATCCACAATAATCTGCCAACCGTTTAAAAGCCACACCTTCCCCAACGTCTCCATATTCTTTGGACCAACGCCAAGGCTATCCGACTGGAAACAACTGCAATCCTGAAAATAATTGATCACCTGGGCCATATCCGCCTTATAATCCGGCCCGACCTCGCTGTAGGTCACTGGACGGTTCATCCGATACATACCTTCCACCTCTTTGCATTCTTTATCCGAATTTTTGCTGTACATGAAAAAACAGACATTTCACTAAAGTTATCCTTTAATAAAATGTCTGAATAATCGCTGGGCTGGAAGGATTCGAACCTTCAAATGCTGGAGTCAGAGTCCAGTGCCTTGCCATTTGGCGACAGCCCATCATTGGCTCAACAATTGCATTATATACTATCATATACATTTTGGCAAGTGTTTTTTTCAATTTTTTTGATTTTTATTTTTTTAATTTTATGCCCTTGATGAGCCTGTAATCGTCTGTCTTTCCATCAATCATCCATGGTCGACAGCATTTGTTTTAATTCAATTAATTTATCCCTCAGTTCGGCGGCCTGCTCGAAATTCAAATCCGCCGCCGCTGCCCGCATCTGTTTTTCTACTTTTCCAACGAGCTTTGTCAATTCCTTCCGGCTCATGGATTCCGGGTCTTTAATCAACTGGTCTTCGGTTTCTGCAATAGCCTTAGAAACAGCAATCAAATCTCTGACCGCTTTCCTAATCGTCTGCGGCGTAATTCCATGCTCCTCATTATAAGCCTGCTGAATCTTGCGGCGTCGGTTCGTTTCATCAATGGCCCGCTTCATGGAATCGGTCACCGTATCCGCATACATAATAACGTGCCCTTCGGAGTTTCGTGCCGCCCGGCCGATCGTCTGAATCAATGATGTCTCGGAACGCAGAAAGCCTTCCTTATCCGCATCCAGAATCGCCACCAGCGTAATTTCCGGAATGTCCAGCCCTTCCCGCAGGAGATTGATGCCGACAAGCACATCAAACACGTTCATACGCAAATCCCGCACAATTTCAGTTCGCTCCAGTGTATCGATGTCTGAATGAAGGTATTTTACCCGTATACCCGCTTCACGCATATATTCGGTCAAATCCTCTGCCATCCGCTTGGTCAAGGTAGTAATCAGGACTTTATGCCCCTGCCCAGTCTCCCGATTAACCTCACTGATCAGGTCATCAATCTGTCCCTTCACCGGACGTACCGAAATCTCCGGATCCAAAAGTCCTGTCGGCCGGATAATCTGTTCCGTCCTTAGCAGTTCATGTTGTGCCTCATAGACATTCGGCGTAGCCGAGACAAATAACATCTGGTCGATCTTGCTTTCAAATTCCTGAAAGTTCAGCGGCCGGTTATCCTTCGCCGACGGCAGCCGGAATCCATAGTCTACCAACGTCGTCTTTCTCGACTGGTCTCCGGCATACATCCCCCTCACCTGAGGGATTGTCATATGAGACTCATCCACAATGATGAGAAAATCATCCGGAAAATAGTCCAATAATGTATGGGGTGTTGCCCCCGGTTCCAATCCGGCCAGATGTCGGGAATAATTCTCAATACCAGAACAAAATCCGGTCTCCCGCATCATTTCGATATCAAAATTTGTCCGTTCCGAAATCCGCTGCGCCTCCAGCAGCTTGTCCTCGCTTTTAAAATACTGTATCCGCTCCTCAAGCTCCTTTTCAATATTGACAATCGCCGCTTCCATTTTTTCCTTGGAAACAACATAATGGGAAGCCGGAAAAATGGCAATATGCTCCAGTCGCGCCTTAATTTCTCCCGTCAGAGGGTCAAAAGACGTAATCCGGTCCACCTCATCGCCGAAAAATTCAACCCGCACCGCCTCGCCTTCAGCTGCCGCCGGATAAATTTCCACCACGTCGCCATGGACCCGGAAGGTCCCTCGCTTAAAATCCATGTCATTCCGCTCGTACTGAATATCGATCAGTTTTCGGACCACATCGTCTCGATCCTTCTCCATCCCCGGACGCAAAGATACAACCATCTCCTTGTAGTCAATCGGACTGCCCAACCCGTAAATGCAGGATACCGAAGATATGATAATAACATCCTCCCGCTCCGTCAGCGCCGCTGTCGCCGAATGGCGCAGCTTATCAATTTCATCATTAATCGCTGAATCCTTCGCGATATACGTATCCGTCTGCGGCACATAGGCCTCCGGCTGATAATAATCATAATAGCTCACAAAATATTCCACTGCGTTATCAGGGAACATCTCCTTGAATTCTCCGTACAACTGAGCGGCCAGTGTTTTATTATGGGCGATGACCAATGTGGGTTTCTGCAACTGCTCGATCACGTTGGCCATCGTAAACGTCTTTCCAGAACCCGTAACCCCTAGTAAAGTCTGGCATTGATTGCCTTCCTTGAACCCTTTTACAAGCGCCTCGATTGCCTGCGGCTGATCGCCTGTGGGCTGATACGGGGCCTTTAAAACGAATTTATCCATAGCAAAATCTCTCCTTTGTGACTTTTGATACGTTCAATATCAGCCACCCTCAAAAAATTCATTCGTAACGAAAATGTCAAAATAATAGCCTTATAGGACTCCATTACGAATCCAGAAAGGCAAAAGTCACATTACGAAGTATCCCTTGGGAAAACACTTTTTCGAGGACTAAATAACACGAAGTAACACTAACGGGCAGAGCACCTCGAAAAACCTTCGGTTTTCCTCGGTCGCTTCGCTCGTCAGATATATGCAATACCGACTGTTCATGCAAGCATGACAGTCTGCCTTGCATATATCTGTCTCTGCCCTTTCGGACATTATAGCAAAGATAATGATAAAAGTATATTGGTGCTAGAATATAAATAGTGCAAGTCAAAATGAGAAAATTCCAAATAGACAAT
>ENA-ORNG01001235-ORNG01001235.1-human-gut-metagenome-genome-assembly--contig:-NODE-1235-length-19082-cov-5.007778_pt1 | contig 19082 bp, 19 predicted proteins | sample MGYA00242113_ERZ509018 | MGnify/ENA primary metagenome ERZ509018 (study PRJEB26280, sample SAMEA2338711) | human gut metagenome | biome: human gut; feature: human-associated habitat; material: faeces... | reverse complement strand
ATATACTATTTTTCGGCTTGAAATAATTGTTGTTTTATCTAACTGTTAGGCTGTCGTACAATATCTATATAATGGGTAGTGTTTTCTATTTTTAGACTTTTTATACAATATATTGAGTTATTAAAAATTGGTAAAATAAAATGTTACAAATTGTAAGAATTTAAAGTGGCATTTCTAACGATTTTACAAAAATATACTTTCTCACGCTAAATCGCTAAAGAATATAACCACAAGATATAGTGTAACCGTTTTGTAACCATACCACAATGTTAAAAACGTTTGTGCATATTATACAAAATCTTATCTTCGGAAATATTGACACATTATGCATTTGTCACTATAATGGCAATCGCTCGAGGAAATAATAACGGTGAAGCAGAAAAAACAACTCTGCTCGATATGAAATTTTTGTAGCTACATTCGTATCGGTATTAGGAACAATGTTTCAAAGCGAAACCCTAATATTTCTATCACAAAAGGAGATTAAGATGACTAACCAATCAACAACCGGCGACATACGCGGCGTAAGCCATAAAGTCGTAACGGCAGTAATTGCGTTTGTGTTAGCAATAATTATTTTTGCATCAACTGCATTTGCACAGATGGTATCAAACTACACTGTTGAAATTAAAGTTGATAACAACACTTATACAATTACGACAAACGAAACGGAACCTATCGAAATCCTGTCGCAAGCAAATGTTACTTTGAAGGATACAGACAAACTCGATATAAGCTCTTTTAACGCAGGTAAGGGCGGAGTTATTAAAGTTGACAGACTTAACAACATAAATGTTGAATTCAATGGAGTAACAAACACATACAGCGTATACGGTGACACAGTTAAGGAAGCACTTGACGAAATCGGATTTAACACCGAAAAAGTTACTCTTAGCTGCTCACTTAATGATATTGTTACAGACGGTATGGAAATTAAGTATATATCATCTAAAACAACCACACTTAAGGTTGACGGTGAAATATACAAAGTACCGGTTGTAGACGGAACTGTATCAACACTTCTTGATGTAGCAAATGTTACACTTGACGGTGATGATTACACTACCCCATCTGTAAATAAGCAGATTACAAAAAAAACCAAGGTAACTGTTAACCGTGTAACATACAAGGAAGTTACCAAAAAAGAAAGCGTTAAATACGGTACCATTGAAAAAGAAAATGATGATGTTTACGAAGGCATTGAAACCGTAGTAAAAAAAGGTAAAAAAGGCAAAGCCAATGTAACTTATCAAGTAAAATATGTAAATGGTAAGAAAAAGACTAAGAAAGTTATTGACAAAGATGTTATTACCAAAGCTAAAAGCGAGGTAGTAAAAGTAGGCACAAAGGAAACAGACGGTGCCAAGGTCAAGACTAACGGAGTAAAGAATAAAAAGGGATACAAAGTAGGCCAAGTAATTTCAGGCAGATACACACACTACTGTGCTTGCGGCACTTGCGGTACAGGTACAGGTAGAACTGCAAGCGGCAAGCGTGTTTCAAACGGAATGAAAAACCCGTACTACATTGCTTGTAACTGGTTGCCTATGGGTTCAATAGTAAATATTGACGGAACAAACTACACAGTAGTTGACAGAGGCGGTTCAGGCCTTTCAAGCGTAGGCAGAGTAGATATATTTACACCTGAAGGACACAGAGCATGCTATAAATACGGAACAGGCAAATGCACACTTACAATTATGCGTTTGGGCTGGTAAGTATAAAATATATAAATTAGGTTCGTTAAAAAGGAAAAGTGACAAACACTTTTCCTTTTTTATTTTAATAATATGTATTTGACTTATTAACAAAAACATAGTAGAATAATATGTATATAACTAACGGAGGAAAATACAATGGATAATTCAGAAAAAACTTTAGATCAGCTTGTTGCTCTTTGCAAGGGTAGAGGTTTTGTTTACCCGGGTGCAGAGATTTACGGCGGTCTTGCAAATACATGGGATTACGGCCCACTCGGTGTTGAACTTAAAGAAAATATCAAAAAAGCCTGGAGAAAGAAATTTATTCAGGAAAACCCATATAATGTAGGGCTTGACAGTGCTATTCTTATGAACCCGCAAACTTGGGTTGCATCAGGCCACCTCGGCGGATTCTCCGACCCGCTTATGGATTGCTGTGAATGTAAAACAAGGCACAGAGCAGATGATTTGATTGAAAGCTTTGACGGCACAAATGTTGCCGGCTGGAGCAATGAGGAAATGTCTGCTTATATTAAGGAGCATAACATTCCTTGCCCAAATTGCGGTGCGCATAATTTTACGGATATTCGCCAATTCAACCTTATGTTTAAAACTTTCCAGGGTGTAACAGAGGATGCAAAAGACGAAATTTATCTTCGCCCTGAAACTGCACAAGGTATTTTTACAAACTTTGCAAATGTGCAGAGAACTACAAGAAAGAAAATCCCTTTCGGTGTAGCACAAGTAGGTAAATCATTCAGAAACGAAATTACTCCGGGCAAATTCATCTTCCGTGTAAGAGAATTTGAGCAAATGGAGCTTGAATTTTTCTGTAAGCCGGGCACTGACCTTGAGTGGTTTGATTATTGGAGAAGCTTCTGCCGTGATTGGCTTTATTCTCTTAACATCAACAAGGATAACCTCAGGCTTCGTGACCACGACCCTGAAGAACTTTGCTTCTATTCCAAAGCTACAACCGACTTTGAATACAAATTCCCATTTGGCTGGGGCGAACTTTGGGGTGTGGCTGACAGAACAGACTACGACCTCACACAGCATATCAAAACAAGCGGCAAAAACCTTGAATATTTTGACCAGGCAACAGGCGAAAAATATGTACCTTATGTTATTGAGCCTTCACTTGGTGTTGAGCGTTTATTCCTTGCACTTCTTACAGAAGCTTATGATGAAGAAATGCTTGATGAAGAAAAGAATGACAAGAGAATAGTAATGCACTTCCACCCTGCAATTGCTCCGTTTAAAGCAGCGGTTCTTCCGCTTTCAAAGAAGCTTAACGAGCAGGCAACAGAAGTTTTTGCTATGCTTTCAAAGAAATTTAACATTGATTATGATGACGCAGGCTCTATCGGCAAAAGATACCGCCGCCAAGATGAAATCGGTACTCCGTATTGCATCACATACGACTTTGATTCAGTTGAAGATAACTGCGTAACCGTTCGTGACCGTGATACTATGGAGCAGGTTAGACTTCCGATTGACGAACTTGTAAAATTCATCGAGGAAAAGGTTGAGTTTTAATTTATCTTTCAAAGGAGGATAAAATTATGAATAACATCAACAGAAGCTTGGTAAAATCGCAAGCTAAGCAAATCATTAAAGACAAAATATTCGCCCTGTTTGTTTTAAGTGCAATTGTAATTTTTTTAACCCAGGGTTTAACCATAGGTGTAAATGTTTACACCGACAGTGATGATATTGAAAACCTCTTCGGCCCGAAAAACAGCAACGGTTACAGTGATAACTCTAACCAAAACACACCTGAAGATTTTTTCAAATACTTTAACGGCGAGCAAAGTGATGACGATGACAGCTACGATGATGATGACAGCTACGATGACGGTGACAGCTCAAGCGACAATCCTATTGAAAGCTTCGGCCAAAGCTATAACGGCGGTGACACCGGCATTACTAACACATCCGTTAACACTTCAAGCATAGGTTATTTTTCCGATACAGGAATTAGAGGGCTTACCGTTCTTTCAATCGTGCTTTCTCCGCTTCTTGTTTCACTTTTAGGTTTTTATGTAATCCTCGTTAAGCGTGACCCGAGTGAGCAATTTTCACTCGGTGAAGAAATCAAAAACATATTCAAAGTATCGTTTGACGCAACATACGGTAAAAAGCTTGTTGTTACAATTTTAAGAACCTTGTTTATAACGCTTTGGTGTTTTCTCTTCATAATCCCGGGTATCGTGTATAATTACAGTTCATACTTCTCATTCCAGATTATGTGTGAAAACCCGAATTTGAAGCCTATGGAGGCTCTCAAGCTATCTAAAAAGATGGTTGCCGGCAACAGGGGTGAGCTTTTTGCACTTGACTTAAGCTTTATCGGCTGGTGGATACTCTGCGGTATCTCCTTCGGCATTGCAAGCATATATGCAATTCCTTATTATTTAACTACCCAAGCACTCTATTATGAAAACTTCAAAATAAGAGCTTTGCAAGAGGGCAGAATTACGGAAGACGACTTCCTTTCACAAGAGGAAAAGGCAAACAAATATGCTTTTGCCGGTGCGGGAAATTATTATAACCCTGCACAAAATACCAATGAGCAGTACACAGCTAATCAAAACGACAGTGCAAACGCTTATTACTACAACCCACAGCAGCACACAGCTGATACCGAAGCAGCACAAACCGCTGCAAATGAAAATGCAGGCGAGCAAAATACATCACCATTTTATACTCCTGCAAATGTGCCGAGTGAAAATGAACCTACACAAAGCGGTTCATACCCGTCATATGCAAATAACGAGCAGGAAAAGGCAGAATTTTATCAGCCGCCTGTAAATGATGAAACGGTTTCAAGCGAGCCGGAAAATCAAAATGAAGATACAAACGAATAATCTATAAAAGCAAAGGCGAGCAGTATTTGCCCCTAAAAATCATCGGGGTTTCACTGCTCGCCTATTTTTTGTTTATTTTTTCAAAAGCTATTCTGTTTTTCCCATTACATCAAGTGGGTTGACATACTTATTATCCAAAAGCGTTTCAAAATGAAGGTGTGATTCGCTCTTTTCTTCAAACGGAGTTGTACCGAGCGTACCGAGAGTTTCGCCGATAGTTACATAATCGCCCTCTGATACATTTACGGTGTCCATACCGCAATACCTTGCAACAAGTTTGCTGCCGTGGTCAATTTCAATCACGGTGCCGAGCATAGCGTCTTTGCTTACGCTTAATACAAGCCCATCGTTAATTGAACGCACTTTACTGCCCTTATTAGCTTTAAAATCAACCGCCGTATGCGCCCTGTAATCTTTCATGGTTTTATTTTCAACAAGTTCTTCACTGTAACCCAAAAGCACCGCTTCATCGCAAGGATATTTATAAAACGATTTATAAGGAATATTAGTATCGCTTGATGTCATAGTAGATACTTCGGTTGATGTTACGGTAGTCGGCTTTTTTGAATTTTGCTTTTTAGTTGTTTGCTTTTCGGTTTGGCTTATGGTGGTTAACTGCGTATTATTTGTGGTGGTAACCTTTTTTTCTTTAGCTTTTTCAACCACGGTAGTAGCTTCGTTTACATCTGTTGTGTGCGAAGACTGGGTTGAAAAATAAACAATCAAGCCAAGTGCAACAATGCAAAGGCAAATCACTGAAAATAAAGCTCTTAAATTTTTATTATTTGGTTTATCTTTTGTAGCCATAAAAAACACCTCAAGGGTATTATTGCCCTTGGGGTGTTAAGTTATACATATTAAATTTTAATCGTAAACTACGGTAACTACGCTTGAAGCAGGAAGCGAAACAACAAGTTTTTTTGCTGTGCCAAAATCTGTTTTGGCAATATCGTTATCCTTATCGGTTGTATAAACGCTGTAATCGCCTGTGCAGTTAAGAGTTGTTTTAACCTTTTTATCGTTGTTATTTACATATACTACAACTGTTGAACCGTCTTCATTAACAAAAGCAACGCTTTTTACATTTTCAACACCTGATGAACAAGCAATTCTGATTGCGCCCTCTTTAATAAATTTTGAAAAATTGCCGAGGCAGTAATATCTTTTTGAAAAATCGAGATTTTCGTGATTATCTTCATCAAGGTAAATAAGACCGTCGGTATACACACCGTAGGAACAGGCAGTCCACCAATCCCATTCGGTAGCGTTTAAAAGAGTTAAATCGTCCACAATTTTATTTGCCATTGCAACACCGTACTTAATTGTAGTACCGTTAGTTCCATTTTTCGCTTTGGAAATAAGGTCAAACACACCTGTGTTTTCATCGGTAGTCATTTGGCAATATTCAGTAGACGCAACATTATATTTTGAATATTTTTCAGAAATATAATCTGCCGTGGCTTTTTTAGTATCTGTATCCGACCAGTAAGAATGCATACTCACTTCGTCAAAATATTTGCGAAGACCGGCATTTTTGAAAACATATTTTGGCCCTTTGCCCAAAATGCAATCCATATATGCCATTGCTGTACTGCCTTGCCCTTCCATAGCACCGGATTCAAACATTGATACTTTTACTCCGCTTTTATCAAGCTCACTGCCTTTAAATTTTTTAACAAAAGTTTTAAGCAAATCTCTTGCTTCATATTTGGAATAATAGCAACCCTCTTGATTAACGGAATAAGTATTATCATCATTATACCAAGCCGCCCAATTATACTGCGGCTCATTTATAGGCGAAACGCTTGTAACACGGTAACCCTTTTTCACAAAGTAATCGGCACTGTTATAGCAAAAATCGGAAAATGCCTTGTAATTTGATTTATCAAGATTTGAAACCCACTGTTCATCATCACTTTTATATGGGGTACAGTATGCCGCACCGTTTTTTGTTAAATACACGGGAGCACTGTTGCAAAACAGAGTCAAGCGCATATCCTTGCCGGCATATTTTTTTGCAAGTTCCAGGCACTGCTGTGCGTTTTTATCATTATTAAAATTATATGTTCCGTCAGCATTTAAAAAGCATTCGGTTTGGCGGTTTTTAGTCAATATGTGACTATCATTCTTTGAACCTGCACCGAGATTGTAGCGGTAAATATTAAGTCCTATTCCCTTGTCATCATCATAAAGTGCCTGCATAATATCACTTGCATTATCCCACGAGCCTACATCCTGGCTCCACCAGCAAGCAGACGCACCAAATCCGTTTATAGTTTGGTAATTCACATTATTATCAAGCACGGTGACATTACTGCCGCTGACATTGGCATTTACTTTTTCGCTTTGCCTGTATTCAACTTTTCCGTCAATTCCGATAACACCGAAAATTATATAAAGCACCGCCGCTATAATTGCAACAATCAAAGCCGATATTACAATGAGCAAAGTTTTTTTCTTTTTGCTTTTATCCATTTTTCATCACCCGATTTTAAAAAAGGGCGAATTGCAAATCAACTCGCCCATAATAATATTCTTGTTTTTTATACACCCGAATAAGCGTTGAAACCGCCGTCAACAGGAATATTAACACCTGTAATAAAGCCTGAATAAGTATCATCGCAAAGGAAAAGAAGTGTACCTGAAAGTTCATCAGGTTCGCCGAATCTATCCATTGGTGTAGCGGCAAGAATTTTGCCTGTTCTTTCAGTAGGTGTTCCATCCTCATTCCAAAGAAGAGTTGCATTCTGCTTTGTTGAGAAAAAGCCCGGTGCAATCGCATTAACTCTGATTCCGAGCGGAGCAAAGTGAACTGCCATCCATTCGGTAAAGTTCTTAACAGCGGCTTTAGCGGCACTGTAAGCAGGAATACGGGTAAGCGGCCTAAATGCATTCATAGAGGTAATCATAATGATAGTACCCTTTTGCTTTTCAGCCATATCCTTGGCAAATACCTGAGTAGGAATAAGTGTACCGAGGAAATTAAGGTTAAATACAAAGCTGATACCGTTAGGGTCAAGGTCAAAGAAAGTTTTTACATTTTCATCCTTTTGAACAAGGTCGATTTTTTCAAGAGTATCTTTTGTAGTAGTTCCCTTCGGGTTGTTTCCGCCTGCACCGTTTAAAAGAATATCGCAAGAGCCTAATTTTTCATTGATGACTTTTCTTGCGTTTTCCATTGATTCAAGTTCAAGAACATTACAGCCGACTGCAATAGCTTCGCCGCCATCTGCATTGATTTCATCAGCACATTTTTGTGCTGCTTCTTCATTAAGGTCAAGCACTGCAATTTTGCAACCCTGTTTAGCAAGGGTTTTTGCGAATGCGGCACAAAGAACACCACCGCCGCCTGTAACAACAGCAACTTTACCTTTTAAATTCTCGTGTTTAAACATAATGTTTATTTTTCCTTTCTGCTTTTTTCAACAGCTTCCCAAAGTCCGTTGAGATAGCTTACGCCCAATGCTCTGTCATAAAGTCCGTAACCCGGGCGTGCAACTTCTCCCCAAATCATTCTGCCGTGGTCAGGGCGAATATATCCGTCAAACCCAACCTCTTGAAGAGCTTTAACTATTTCATACATATCAAGTGAACCATAGTCACTTTCGTGTGCAGTTTCGTTAAACCACCTGTCATTGATTGAAACATTGCGAAGATGAGCAAAATAAATTCTATCCCCTGCGGCTTTAATAATTTCAACCATATCATTTTTAGGGCTTGCACCGAGTGAGCCTGTGCAAAGAGTTAAACCGTTGTACTTGCTCGGAACCATATTAAGAAGCTTTTCAACAGCTTCTTTGCCTGTGATAATACGAGGAAGGCCAAAAATACCCCAAGGCGGGTCATCCGGATGTATTGCCATTTTGACATCGCATTCCTCACAAGTAGGCATAATAGCTTCAAGAAAATATTTAAGATTTGCCCACAAATCATCGGCAGTTACATTCTTATACTTTTCAAAAAGTTCTTTAATTTCACCCATTCTTTCAGTTTCCCAACCCGGCATAGCATATCCGTTTGAGTTATCATCAATCTCTTTAAACATATCTTCGGGTGATTTGCCCTCTACCTGCTTACCGTCATAGCTAAGGCAGGTTGAGCCGTCAGGCAAAGGCATATAAAGGTCTGTTCTTGTCCAGTCAAAAACAGGCATAAAGTTATAGCAAATTACTTTAACCCCAACCTTTGCAAGATTTCTGATTGATGTTTTATAATTTTCAATAAGCTTGTCCCTTGTAGGTAAACCAAGCTTTATATCCTCGTGAACATTTACGCTTTCGATACATTCCATTGTAAGCCCGGCAGATGTGATTTCATCATACATTTTCTGCACATCTTCCATTTCCCAAGCTTCCCCGGCTGGAAGATAATGAAGAGCAGGAACAACGCCGACTACACCCGGAATTTGCTTGATTTGCTCAAGTGATACGGTATCGAGGTCCTTACCGAACCAGCGAAAAGTCATTTGCATATTTTTACCTCCTTTATTTAAAATCATATAGCACTTTGATTTTATCATAATATAATAGACGATTCAAGCGGATATTTATAATAATTATATTTTTTAAACGCTCAATTTTTATTTTACTTTAACAGTTTTTGTTTTAGACCAAGCACCGTATATCTTCTTTCCGGAAGATTTTTTATATGCACGAATTCTTACATAATACTTTTTCTTTGATTTAAGCTTGGAAATAGTTTTTGAAGTAGTGCTTTTTTTGCTTATTGTTACTGTTTTAGTTGATTTTTTAGCATATTTTTTTGATGTTGAATATTGGATTTGATAGCCAGTTACAGTTTTATCCTTTTTCCATTTAACAGTCATTTTCTTTTTCTTTGTGCTTTTAAGCGAAGAAAGTGTTTCCTTTTTCGGCTTAATGGTGAGTTTGATTATCGCAGTACCTGAGTAATTGCCTTTAAATTTAACTGTAAGAGTTAAATATCCCGGCTTGGTATTGTTTTTATAACTTACGGTGTAATTTGACGGAGAAACAACATTTCCCATTCTGTCATAAGCCGTAACTGAAGTAGTTTTCTTTTTATTATTATATGTGAAAGATTTGGTCTTGGCTTTTACGCTTGATACAGCAGGAAAGCTGGCGGTTCTTATGTATTCCGGACAATATGCGCATATGCTTTCAACATAACCGTCATAATTTTGTGCGCTGTCATATTGGTCATAATGAGCAGGATATGATTTATATAAGCTGAAATCGTGATTATGATTTCTTACACTTACTACATTTGAAAAAGACACAGATGCCGATTCAAGCACATAGTAATATGTTTTACCGGCTTCAAGTGTAGCGGCACAAATAAGATTTGGGTTATTATCATTAAGCACGGTGTTATATGTTTCACTGCTGAAATCTTCTATCGACGCCATAATATTACCGCCATAGCTTTGATTAAAGCAATAAAATTCAAATGAGCCGGTATAAGACGGAGTAAATTCAACATATGCTTTATTTCCCAAGTCGCCCCAAACTGCAGCGCTTGAATTCAAATAGATTTCCTGCGCAGTTTTTTTAGTATTTGCAAATGCGTTTATTGAGCCTACTGATAAGCAGCTGATTGCAAGAAGCAAGCTTAAAAATATCGAAAATGTTTTTTTCATTTCTATACCTCCGAAACATTGATATATTTATTTTAACATATAAAGATATAAAGTCAATAAGAAAACGGCCCTAAAATAAGGGCTGTTTTTAACTGTAAATATTAAATTATGCGCTTTCCTTTTCTGCTTTTTCTTTTTCACGGCGAGCCATAATTTCTTTAATCATCATTCTGTGGCCATCACCTGTAATATTATAAAAATGCATAGGAATAAGCATAAGCAGGTAACCCACAATAGGAAATACGGTGGTCATAAGGAAAAGACCTAAAAGAGTTGAATGATTTTGAACAGTGGAAACATCGGTTGTATGCTCAACATAACCTGTTCTTGCAAGTACCTGAAGGCAGATGAAAGATGAAAGTGTACCTTCAAGCTTACCTGTAAATGACATAATTGAAAGCATTGTACCCTCAACACGCTTGCCTGATTTCCATTCAACATAATCAACTGTTTCGGCTTCCATTTCCTTTTGCATAAGGTTTTTAAATTCAAGCGGGAATGTAACAAGCATTGAAAATGCAAGTACAATTACACCGGTTAAGGTTGAAACAGGCTGATTTGCAGGCTTGTTCATAATTCCGTTGTATGTTAAAAGGGCAAAAAGTCCGTTTAAAACTATACCTAAAACACAGCACACCTGATAGAATTTTTTACTATCGCTTTTAGCACCCAAGCGTTCAACAATAATAGGAACAAGCAAACCTGCCAAAACAGAACCCGGTGCTTTCATAATATCGAGAAGTCCGTTATATTTAGCATTGAAAAGTGAATCGTATGCAAAATAGAATGAGCATTGCTCGGATACCTTAATAATTACAAAAAAGATGTTACAAAGGAAAAGCATTAAAAGCGGCCTGTTTGTTAAAAGCAAGTGGATACATTCATTAAGTGACGGCGTTTCCTCGCTATGCTCCATTCTTTCATGGCAGTTTGCAAATGTAAAGCGGGTAAACACAATAATAAACACTGCTGAAAAAACAGCCGCAACCAAATAAGCTTTATCAAGATTTGAATTAAAATATGGTAACCAAGCGGCAAAAGCAACCAAAGCTGCCGGAATAGCACCGATTATCATACGCCCGATAGACGCAATACCGTAAAGCTTCGTTCGTTCAGTACCGTTGGGGGTCATTGAAAACGCGAGCGCGCCCATAGGAACATCAAATGCAGTATATGTAACATCAAGGCCGACAAAAGCAAAAACAGTCAATGCCATCTTCATTCCATATGACAGGTTGTCATTACCGACGAAGAATAAAATCATAAACAGTGATACAAGATAAGGTGCAAATTTGATATAGCCCCTCATTTTGCCCCAGCGTGAACGGGTTTTATCAACAATAACACCCATTATCGGGTCGTTAATCGCATCAAAAATACCGCAATAAAGCCTGATATTACTTGCGTGCCTTGCTTTGATATGAAGCACATCTGTAATAAAGAAATTGACATATTTTGAAGCTGTCATACTTGTACTCATACCCTGAGCACCACGGCCCATTGCATAAGACAAAGCTTCCTTCCAGGTAAGATATGTCGGCTCGCCTACATCTTTTTTAACAATTTTGCTGTTAAAAAAAGATTTAACCTTTCCCATAGGAGCACCTCGGTTCATAAATTAGTAACATAAAGAGTATATCACAAATTAAGAAAGTGTAAATAGACTTAACAAAAATTTAATAAATACTTGATGTGTTTATAATGCGACTGACTGCTTATCATCAATTTATATGCAAGGAAAATTGTACTTTCAAGTTCGTAAGCAAAAAAGTGTTTTTCGGTTTAACGGCATTTATTCATCCCTTTTTGTACTGTCTGCACATCAGGGGCAGTTCACCTTTTCAATCAGTTTTATAGTTGAAATGAATGTCGCTTTATGTTAAAATACCGTTAGTTTATTTTGAAAGGGATATAATTATGTCACAATGGGATAAAGATTATTTGGGCTTATGCCGAAAAATACTTGAAGAGGGAACTGAAGTTGTTAACAGAACGGGAACTAACACAATCAAAGTACCGTCACATCATTTTCATTTTGATTTATCACAGGAATTCCCTATTCTTACCACAAAGCAATTATTTATCCGCCACGCAGTGCTTGAAATGATGTGGATATATCAGGCGCAGTCAAACGATGTTCGCTGGTTACAGGAGCGCGATGTTAAAATTTGGAATGAATGGGAAATTGACGAAAAAGGATATTGGAACGCCACCCAAATGCTGCCGGATGAAAACGGAAAACTCGTTAAAACAGAAGTTCACAAATTCTTCGGCAAAGAGTGGGCGCACACAATCGGCACAGCTTACGGTTACATTGTAAATAAATTCCAAATGACTCAAAATCTTATTGACAAAATAAAAAATCACCCGGAAGACAGGCGAATGGTAATGACTTTATGGCAAAACGATTACCTTGATACAGCGGTACTTCCGAGCTGTGTATGGTCAAGCGAATGGGATGTTACCAACGGAAAGCTTAACTGCTGGGTACATCAGCGTTCTTGTGATGTTCCGCTTGGTTTACCATTTAATGTTACGCAATATGCAACACTTCTTTGTATGCTTGCACAGGTTTGCGGTTTAAAGCCGGGTACAATTGATTGGAGCATTAAGGACGCACACATCTATGTAAACCAGATTGACGGAATTAAAGAGCAGTTAAAGAGGTTTGACGAGCAGGGCGATTTGCCTGCACCGAAGCTTTGGCTTAATCCGGAAGTTGATGATTTCTTTAAATTTGATTCATCAAGAGACTGCAAAGATGTTAAACTTATTGATTATAAACATTTAGGCAAAATTTCATTCCCTATTTCACAGTAAGCAGGAGAAAATTATGGCAATTTGTATGATAGCCGCAGTAGGCAAAAATCTTGAACTCGGCAAAGGAAACGACCTGATTTGGCATTTTAAAGACGATATGGCATTCTTTAAAGAAACCACAATGGGCAGCAGTGTAATTATGGGCAGAAAAACATTTGAATCACTGCCGAAAGCTTTGCCAAGGCGAAAAAATATAGTTATCACCACAAGAAAAGATTATGAAGCCGAGGGTGCGACGGTGGTTAACTCAATTGAAAATGCATTAAAGGAAGTTGACAGCGACAATGCATTTATAATCGGCGGCGGTGACATTTACAAGCAGTTTTTGCCAATGGCAGACAAGCTGTATTTAACCGAAATTGAAGCTGAATGTGACGACGCGCAGGTATTTTTCCCTGCATTTAATAAAGATGAATACGAAAAAGAACTTCTTGCAAGCTATTATGATAAAGGAGTTCATTTTTCCCATATTTGCTATACTAAAAAATGATACAAAAGCAAAAGACCGTCACCCGACGGTCTTTTTTATTCCCATTTGTAATTATTTATTAACGCACTTGAGCAAAATTATGTATATAACAGTCAAAACAGCGATTACTGCCACGCTTAATATTGCACCGTACGCAATCAGCATCCATAAAGGAACAGCGGTAAGTATATCATAATAAATTTTTGAAATCCACACTGAATAACATACAAAGCAAATAATCGCTATACCTACAAGATAGGGATAACATTTTATAAAAGCTTTAATAAAAATCATATTTAATCACCACTTGCTTTTGCACCTGTTTTATCATATACTATTCCGTCTTTGGTATGTCTTGCAATATTATTTATACTTTTTTTAGGAATTGTAACCTTTGTGCTATATCCATTAACTTTTTTTATACTGTCAGCCAACGCTTTGGGGTTACTTCCAGAAAGTTTACTACCTGTATTAACCGAATTCCAAACAGTTTTTGCGAAATAGCTGCAATTTTTCGTCAAACTCCAAGAATCATGAGCATTTATCGTATCTCTCAATGTTGCTACTTGACTACCTGTCAAACCTGTCGTCAGGCTATAACATGTGCCATTCATTCCGGTGTATCCTTCAATGTTATACCAAATTCCATTGTGATTTTTTCTATTTGAATAAGTACCGATTGTGATACTCTCGCCAACAGGCACTGTCATATGTCCGATTTTGAAAGTTGAAACTCCTATATTTTCAACTATTAAAAACGAATGTCCTAAAATACCGGAACTAGCCTTCGAGCTATTTGATGCATTTGGACAAGACACAATTTTTAATGTCGCACAAAATGAAATTGTTGGTTGCACTTTTTCGCTAGCATATGCATATGTACTAAAAGAACAAACAAAAATAACTGATAATATAACAACAAATATTCTTTTTATGATTTTTTTCATAACTTTCTCCTTATCAATACTGATAAACTATTTCTTTTTCCGAGCCAGCAGTAAATGTAGCTTTTATTCTATATTTGCAAAGCCGATTAATGTTTCTTGTTTCCAGCAAGTCGAGCTTCAAGCCATTTCCGCTTTTCGTCCAAGTTTCAACAGTTTCATATCCGTCTGACTTTTTCTTTTGCAACTCCAATTTTATTTTCAAGGTCGTCGATTTTTTAGCAAATAAACTTGCTTTGCAAGTTGCCTTTATCCCCGATATAGTTAAATTAACATCTCTGCTGTTTATTTCAGCATAACATATACTGATACTGTCATTTATGTCGGCATTTGCAACTATACAGCTTGAAAACATTAACAAAACAGAAAATACAATTGCAAAAATCTGTTTTATCCTTGTACTTTGTGTAGGCATATCTGCACCTCCTTTCCGATTTCAGCTTTCATTATACACAATCCCTAAAAAAGGCCACTTTGTGACAAAAAAATTTAAAAAATCGAGAATTCGGCATTTTGCCTTATTCATTATTCTGCGTTTTGTGCAATTTTAACAAGTTCTTCCTTGCTTATATTACCATGAATATCATAAATATAATTACCATCATTATATATTATTGTTCCAACATTATTATCAGTAATATAATAAATCGCCTTTGCTCCTTTTATTGTAATATTTTCGCTTCTGCTTGTTTCGGTATCAAAAGCTATTTCAGTATCTAAGCTCATCTTATCTACATAAACATATTTATTTAAATTTGTATAACCATACGAGTAGTTTTTATAACTATAAGTTTTTTTAAAGCCTTTTGGAATATAATTCACTTTTAAATCAGTAAGTGCAAGAACATTTTTAGTATCACCAACTCTATATTCACTATGGTTTGAGAAATTATTTAAAGTAAATTGCCTAAAGGCAGGGGAAGCAATGGCAGTAGTTGCAAGCACAAGCAAAACAGCGGCAATAATGATAAACCTAATTGTTTTCTTTGAAAGCTTTTTAACCTTAACGCTCTGCTTGGGATATATAATTTCATTTATGGCATCAATATGCTTTTTGCTAAAATTATGCACTTCAATCTCGGAGGGCAAAGAATCAGCCCATTTTTCAGCCGACATTTTGCAAGCTTCTTCAAAATTAGTCATTTGTTTCCTCCTCAAAATATTTTTTTAATTTTGCTTTGGCTCTTTCAATTTTTTTGCGCACCGATATATCCGTAACATTATAAATTTCCGCAATTTCGGTGCTCTTATATCCGTAAACATATTTGAGATAGACATAAATTTTTTCTTCCTCGCTAAGAACATTTTCAATTGCGCAAGAAAGCTCAAAAGTTTCGATATTATCAAAATATGATAAATTTTGAGTCATATTGTTATCATCAATATCAATGTGATTAAATTCCGTTGATTTATTATAAATATCAATCGAAAATCCCGTGACAATTGTTGCAAGATAACCCTTGGTTTTACTTGAATTGACATCACCGATTTTTTCAAAATGCTTTGCAACATAGAAAAATGTTTCCTGAACGCACTCCTCGGCATCCTGACTGCTTTTCGTTTTTCCATACGAAATCCAATAAAGCAAATTTTTATATTTATCATACAGATTTGCGAATTTGTCTTTTTCACTTTGAGTATCAAGCAGATTTAAAAAAAGTCCTATCATTATACAATATCCCTAAATAAATCGATTTTGTGACAAAGATTTCTGATTTTATTAAAAAATATTTTATACCATTTGTCAAGAGGTAAAAAAACAGGGCAAAATGCCCTGTTAGAGTTTTGTAAATCATTCTTCGTTTTCAAATTCCAATCCAAGAATTTGCTCTGCCTTATCGGCAGAAAGAGATTCAACGGTTTTAAGATTTTTTTGGATAATTCTGTTTCGGTTTTCTGCGTCTTCCAAAGTTTTGCCGGCTTCTTCCACCTTTTTGCGTGCCTTTGCCAGCACAACACCGAATTTTTCATATTGTGTTTTTGCCGCACCGAGAACTTTCCACACTTCATTTGCCTTTTTGTTAATAGCAACGGTTTTGAAACCCATTGCGAGTGAATTAAGAAGTGCGGTAACTGTTGACGGACCTGCAATCATAATTCCCTGTGCCTGCAAGCTTTCGGCAATTCCTGTTTTAGAAGATATAATTTCAGCATACAAGCCCTCTGTTGCAAGGTACATAATTGCAAAAGGTGTGGTATACGGCGGGCAAACATATTGCTTGATAAGCTTTGCTTCATCCTTAACTCTTGTTTCAAGTGCTTTTTTAGCATTTGCAAGTGCTTCAATATCGCCCTCATCGCTTGCGGCGGTAAGACGAGCATAATCCTCCATAGGAAATTTTGAATCTATCGGAAGATATGTAATTTCATCGGTATCACCGTTTGGTATTTTAACCGCAAATTCAACTCTGCCGTTATAGCTCGGGTTTGTTTGCACATTGGTTTCGTACATATTTGCAATAGTTTGGTCAAGTATATTTTGAAGCTGAACTTCCGCCCAAGTACCGCGCGCCTTAACATTGGTTAAAACTCGGTTAAGCGAACCGACACTGTCTGTAACATTTGAGCTTAACTCTTTCATTTCGCCGAGACTTTTATATACATTTGTAAGTTGCTTTGACACTGTTTCAAAAGAAGAATTAAGCCTTTGAGTTAAAGTTTCATCAAGCTTTTCATCCACGGTTTTTCGCATTTGTTCAAGCTTTTTTTCATTACTTGATTGCATACGCTCAAGCGACTCGGCTGTTATTTGCATTTGCTTTTGCGAATTTACATTCAGCGTTTCAATAAGTTTAATTTGCTGCTCGTAATTTTTATCGGTAAGCGCACCCATTTGGCTGCTCAATTTTGATATTTTATCATCGGTAGCTTTTGACGAAAGTTCAATTTGCTGCTTAATAAGTTCGCCTGACGATGTACCTTTTTTAGAATAAATCATAATAAGCATAATCAGGCAAATAACAAGAAGCGCGATTATTATAAATGATAACACAGTATTCATATTTATCCCTCCGAGCGTATTATATCATATATACATATTATATTGGAGCATTGGTTCATTTTTTTGGACTGTCAATATTTCTTAATTTCAAGTACAAGCCTGCCCTTTTTAGTTTCCTTTATCTCTTTTACAAATACAAATCTGCCAAATCCCCTGACGGATACAACATCACCGCCGTTAAGCAAACTTGATACAGAAGATACCATACGGGAATTTACAAACACTCTCTCATTTTTAACAAGCTTTGAAGTTTCATTTCTTGACAGATTATAAACTGCGCTTATCACCACATCAATTCTTTTTGATGCCGCAAATACTTCGCTTGATTCAATCTCTTTATTCAAATTTTCAGGAAGTGCGCTTATTTGCGTTTTTACACTTGTGTGGCGAACACGGTTTAAATTTTCGCAAATATAATCTGCAATATGTTCAAGGCAAAGGATATATCCGCAGTTATCATCAACAATTATATCACCCACAAGTTCCCTTTTTATTCCCAAATTCATCAGCGCACCGAGAAAATCACGGTGCGTCAGTTCATCGGCAAATTTTTGAATAAGCGGTTTTGCACAAACGCACACAATCGGGAATTTTTCATCGTTCAAATCCTCGCCAAAGCCTGCAACCACACGCTCCGCCATAGAATATCCCCCAAAAAGCACGCACGGAATAAAAGTCGATTTAAGTACGCTTTGCTCCTCCATATTCAAAAAATCGGAAAAGGTATTATATCCCCTTTCGTAAGCGCGTTCATTTAATTCTTCAAATCTTTTTTCAATCATATAAACACCTGATAAATATTGATATATTTATTTTATAATTTCCACCGCACTTTTGCAATAAAATTATCACAAATATATACAAAGTCCGCTTTGCTTTTGTACGCAGAGTTTTAACAGCCGGCATAAAATATATAAATTTTGCTGTTTTTGTACCTATCGGATAAAAACTTTAATTATTTGTTAACATTATCACTCTACCCTTGACAGTGCTAACTTACAGTGATATAGTATAGACAGAACAAAAGGAAAGGAAGTCAAGGAGAAGCAAGAGAGGCGAAAGCCTTAGGTAACTCCGCTTTGTTTCCCATCCCGAGTTCATAAAAAACAGGTTTCAATATGGTGTTTTTTATGAAAGGAGCGATGACTTATGTTGATGCCTAGTGTATTTGGTAAAGATTTGTTCGATGATTTCTTTGATTTTCCGTTTTATGATGACGGAGATATGGAGAAAATGCAAAAGAAACTGTATGGCCACAGAGGTAAAAACCTTATGAAGACCGATGTACAGGAAAGCGACGACAGCTATTTAATGGAAATGGATTTGCCTGGCTTCTCAAAGGATGATGTAAAAGTTTCGCTTAAAGACGGTTACCTCACCATCAGAGCCGAAAAAGGTCTTGATGAGGAACAAAAAGAAGAGAAATCATCTAAATACATCCGCAGAGAGCGTTATGCCGGCACTTGTGAGAGAAGCTTTTATGTAGGCGACATAAACGAGGCTGACATTAAAGGTGAATTTAAGCACGGTATTCTTTCTTTGACTATTCCAAAAGAACAGCCAAAGAAAGAAATTGATACAACAAAATATATCGAAATCGAATAAGATAAAACAAAACAAAAACGGGTTGGAGTAAAACTCCAACCCGTTTTTGTTTTACA